>Ga0180437_10005953_pt1 | contig 16503 bp, 9 predicted proteins | sample SS_ome_4_FD_132410 | JGI IMG/M metagenome (GOLD analysis project Ga0180437, IMG submission 132410) | Hypersaline lake sediment archaeal communities from the Salton Sea, California, USA - SS_3_D_1 metaG | ecosystem: Environmental > Aquatic > Non-marine Saline and Alkaline > Hypersaline > Sediment...
GTCGCCAAAGGACAGGCCCAGCACGGTGTCCATGTCCAGCACCGACAGTGGAGGGGGAGCTGGGGCCGGGTCAACGCGTACCGACTGCAGGATGACGTGATCGCCCACAGCCTCGCCGCCCTCAATGATGGGCAGCCGCTGGCCATCGCTGAGGCCATACATGCCAATCTCAATCTGATACTCTCCGGGTGGTGTGCCGGGCAAGATGGGCAATCCATAGTTGTCGGTGACTTGCTCGCCCTCCTGCCACAGCGTTGTGATCTTGGCACCACCGCCGGGTTCAGCATCGCGCTGGCCGACGAGGTGGCCGTGCGCGTCCAAGACATGGGTAAAGACCTTGTAACGCTCGGTCATGGGAGCCGTTGCCTCCCAGAAGAGCGCGAGTTGCAGGATATCCCCAGGCAGCACCTGGCTTTGAGGTAGGTTGTATCCGAGCAGCCTGATCCTGTTGCCAAGATTCACATCCAGGGGGTTGTCGATGCCTGCACCGGATGGCTCCACCGGCACTGCGTACACCGCCAGCCTGACATTGCCGTACCAAGAGTCCATCGCTTTGTATGCGTGCTGGTCCATCCAGCTCTCCACGATACGCTCGGGATCGCTCTCGTCCGTCGCCCACAGAATAGCGTAGATGTTTCTTCGGCCGGAGATCATGTCTGCCAACTCGGCCTCGGTCTGTTCCTTGTCCAGGGGGCGTTTTCGCGGCAGTGGGTATAGTGGAAGGTCGCCCTGGTAGTAGTAGGTGAAGGTTTCGATCTGTCCCGGTGCGTTGACCAGTATGGCGTCCCGCTCGCCCTCCAGCGCCTTGATGTAGCGCGCGATGCCCCGGTAGTCGTCGCGTGCCAGGCTGGGGTTGAGGTAGTATTCCCGCAAGGAGACGAAGGAGGTTGCGCCAACAAAGGCCATCGCGGCGCAAGCGGCCAGCAGGCGGCTGGCTTGCAGGACCCTGGCGTCGCGTCTTTGCGTGGGCGCTTCACCTGGCGCTGCTGCCGGGCGCGCAGGCCAGCGTCCTGCGCCAGCAAGGCACAGCACACCCTGGGCGATGAGTAGGTGAAAGGCTGGTGTGCTCAGCAGCAGGAACTTGGGATCGTACATCGGCCGTGTCAGCGACAGCACGTACATCGTGACGACGGGGACTAGAAGGTAGAGCATAGTGGTTGTGCAAGGGACACTGTTGCGAGACCGTTGGACCGCTCGCAGAGCATCGAAGCGGCACAGGGCCAGGGTGCCGAGCAGGAGCAGCAGGGCGAATCCTACCCACGTCCCGTCAGGCAGCGGTGTCGGTAAGGTGCCGAGTCCAAAAACGCGCAACAGCTCGGGGACCCACTCAGCCAGGCGCAAAGGTTCGCTAATGGCGGGCCAAGAGCGCAGCTGCCGCCTGGCCACGAATAGCCACGGCAGATAGCTCCCCACAATCAATGCCTGCGCCATGATCCACCTCGGCGTGGCGCGAAGCGCGGGCGGATGGCTGAAGCTCCGCTGCCGCGCCAGCCACCACAGGAAGGCTAGATTCTGAGCTAGGAGCAGTGTGGCGGCGAAGTAGTGCGTGTAGAGGAGCAGCGTGGTGACGATAGCGTAGGCAACCAGCGCCCCCCAACCGCGCCCCTGAGGTGCTTGGGCCTGGCCAGCAGCGTCGTTTGCCCGCCATGCGGCCAGCAGCCCCGCCAAACCGCGGCGGGACGCAAGCAGCCCCGCCAAACCGCGGCGGGACGCAAGCAGCCCCGCCAAACCGCGGCGGGACGCAAGCAGGCGGAGAAAGAGCCACATGGACAGGGCTCCCAGGAAGGTGCTGAGCATGTACATGCGGGTTTCCTGGGAGTAGTAGACCTGAAAGGGCGACACCGCGGCGATGAGGGCAGCGGTCAGGCCAAGCCAGGGCGGGGTCGGCGCCTTTCCCCTTCGCGGCCCGAATTGGAGGCCCAGGGCAAAGGTCAGCCACACAACTCCTGTGCCGAGCAGCGCAGACAGAGAGCGTACCGCCAATTCACTGCTGCCAAGCAAGGCGATCCAGACATGCAGCACATAGTAGTAGAGCGGGGGATGGATATCGTTGGCGGCACCGCGTGTGATGGCCAACAGGTCTCGTCCGGCAAGGGCAACGCTGGTCCCCTCGTCGTTCCACAAGCTCTGCTGATCGATGCGGTACAGCCGCAGTGCCACAGCCAGCAGAAGAATCAGGATGAGGGCGATTCTGCCCATCCATTGGCGATTGGGGCGCTCTAGCCGCATCCGGGCACTCCCTCGCCTTCGATCCCCCTCTGTCGCAGATAGCCCACAGCGCAAGCCAGCCCGAACTGGCTGGCCTCGTAAGCGCATCCATCCGTCAGGCCGGCCTGCGAGGCATAGTTCACCATTCGCTTGGCCCTCTCAAGGGCCTCGCGCGGCTTGCTTGCCAAGCGCATCGCAATGGCCTTAGCTGTGTCCCAAAGGACTGCTGGGGGCACCACAGACTCGACCAGCCCTAGGCGCAGGGCCTCAGCGGCGTCGATGCGCTCGCCGGTCAGGATCAATCGTCGCGCGCTGGCGCGTCCGCACAGGCGCAAGAGGCGTTGGCCGCCACCCAGACCCGGTGTGATGCCCAGCCCCACCTGCGGGGAGGCGAATACCGCTCGATCTGAGGCAATCCGCATGTCAGCTGCCATGACCAGTTCTGCGCCCGCGCCGAGGCAATAGCCGTCGATAGCTGCTACCACTGGCCTGGGAAAGCTCTCGATGGCCTGGAACACTCGCTGGGCGCTCTGGGCAAAATGCAGGCCTGCAGTGGAGCCCTGTAGTGCCTGCAGCTCGCGGATGTCGCCGCCAGAGGCAAAGACGCCTTCCATGGCGCTGCCGATAACCACGGCGCCAACGCGCTCATCGTGGGCGATCCTCGAGAGAGCGTTCTGCAATGCGGCGAGGATGGGCGCGCTGAGGGCGTTGCGTCGGCGCGGGCTGTTGATGAGCAGGAGTGCGAGATTGTCTTCAGACTCGAGGCGGAGCGGATCGTCTGGCAAGGCGGTCACTTTCCCTGAAACTGCGGTGCGCGTTTCTCGAGGAAAGCCGATGTGCCCTCGATGCGGTCCTCAGTGCCGCACACCAGTCCGAACTGGCTGGCTTCGTAGGCACAGGCCGTGGCCAAGTCTGTCTCCGCTCCGACGTTGATGCTCCTCTTTGCCCAAGCCACTGCCAAGGGGGCCTTGGCTGCAATGGTCTTGGCTAGCTCCCTTGCCTTGCCCATCAGCTCGGCGGCGGGAACGACTAGATCCACCAGGCCGATGCGCAGCGCTTCCGGTGCAGAGATCATCTCTCCAGTCAGAATCATCCATTTGGCACGGCCCTTGCCAACCAGCCGGGGGAGCCTTTGCGTGCCGCCGTAGCCGGGGATGATGCCTAGGTTGATCTCAGGCAGCCCCAGTTTGGCGGTGTCGGATGCGATGCGCACATCGCAGGCCATCGCCAGTTCACAACCGCCACCCAGCGCATAGCCATTGATGGCCGCGATGACGGGCTTTTCCAGGTTCTCGATCTTGAACAGTATGGCCTGTCCTCTGCGCGCAAATGCCGCGCCGTCGGGAGCGCTGCGAATGGCGCGCAGTTCGCTGATGTCGGCGCCGGCCACAAAGGCCTTTTCGCCTGCTCCGGTGAGGATGATGCAGCGCACGGCGGGATCCTGATCCAACTCGTCGAGGGCCGCGGAGAGCTCTCGCATCGTGGCTTTCGTCAGTGCGTTGAGGACCTTGGGACGGTTGAAGGTGACCGTAGCGATTTGCTCCTCACGCGCGACGAGAATGCTCTCGTATTCCATGTGGCGGGTCTCCTTGTGGGCTATGCCTGGCCAGTGCTTGACACGTCCTGCACTGCTCTCGCGATCAGGGCCTGGACGTCCTGCGTCACGGCGACAATCGATGCAAAGGCTGGGGCGGCAAAGGTGTATGATTGCCCTTCCCTGCTCAGGATCGAGCTAAAGATCAGACCCCACAGGGCGCGCTCGACATCAGTCCGCCCAATGTCGAGCCCCTGTGCGCGCAGCGCCGCCTCGACCTGTGGTACGGTGATGCTGCTCTGGTCCAGCATCAGTAAAGTGATCAGACGCTCCAGCGCTGTCGCGTTGCCCCACATGACCTCAGCGAAGTACGTTCCGAACTCGGTTGAATGCTGGATGGCATCCAAGTCACTTAGCCTGATCGAGCGCTCTCCTCGTGCATTGATCTGCACAATGAGCTGGTGGCAGATGTACTGCACAAGGTTGGGATGGCAGGCCGATAGATCGACAATCCTCTGGATCAGTGTGTTGGGCTCTTCAAGGGCGATCCCCATCTCCTGCATCGGTTCGGCCACGATGCGCGCCGTATCGCGCGGCTTGAGGTAGCCCAGATGGATGGTCTGGCAGAAGTTGAACAGGGCAGAATCCGGATTGTGCTGCAGAGCATAGAGGATACGCCCACCGCAGAATACAAAGCGACACTTTCCCTCCTGTGAGAGTGCCCGGCAGACTCGGAAGAGGCGCTCCTGGTTGGTCTGGTCATACTGCAATAGCGCATCAACCTCGTCCATCAGGAAAACGGGCAGCTGCTCTCTTCGTCTCGCCTTGACCATAGAAACCAGCTGCACCAGGTGTTCGGGCGTTCGCGGCGTCCACGATACCGACCATGCTGTCTCCGCACTAGTGATGAGGTCTTCATAGTCCTGCACAGCCTGGCAATCCAGGTAGAGCGGATGGAACTCGGGCAGGGCGGTGAAGGCTCGATAGAGCTTGGCCAAGACAGAAGTCTTGCCGATCTTGCGAGAGCCAGTCACGGCAAAGCTCTCATCCTTGATGGTTCGCGTGATCGTCTTGAGCTCAAACTCGCGACCGAAGAACATGCTCTCTGGAACTGGCCCTGAAGTCACATAGGGCGATACCACCGTCAGATCTACCTGTTCCAGCATGATGCTGATGAACCTTTTCTCTGCATCCTTGGCCACGAAGATGCTGTACAAGTCCTTGTACTCCAGAAGGATATAGTCGTGGGCGCTACCGCGCCTCAACTTGGTGAAACGTGTCTTCAGCGCTGGACCGTGAGAACCGTTTTCGCTCTCATCGGGGACAATCAGCAGGGCCAGGTAGCTGGGGACATTGAGGATCGCCATAAGATCATCGAGGCTGCGGATGTCTTCCTCGACGGGGTCCCGCTTCTGCAGGAAGATGATCGGGAATGCGGGCGGCATGTTCAGCCTAAGCGCTGGTGCCCTGATCACGTAGCCGTGCAGGTTCTTGTAGGAGCGGCTGGCCACTAGGGCAAAACCGAGCAACTGGCACAGTTGGCTAGCGAGTCGTGCGACAACGGCCCGGAATGCAGATGGATCCTCGCGCCGCCTTTGGGCAGCTTCCCAATTGCGGATCAAGTCGCCGACCTGCCTGGCATTGGCCGGCAGCAACACCGGTGGGTCCATCTTGAGTATCAGGTCCTCATCTCGTTGTTCCTGCACGTAGCGCTGCAGGGCACGAAGGGGCACGCCTCTTGGAAGGTGCTGGAGGTCATCAAGTGTTACCTGGTTGCGGCGGCAGAGGGTGTCTTGGATGCGCTGCTTCACAAAGGACCAATTCTCATCGAGCACGCGCTGCTGTGCGGTGTCTGAGGAGTAGTGCGCCCACCTCACGACCAACAGGATTGTGGCCAGGGCAATGGTACCCAGTAGCGCCGCCAACGCGGGCGACCATGTGAAGCGGCTGAGGCTTGTGATGGTGCTAGAATAGACGCCTCGATTGCTGACACTGGCATAGAGCTTTGATCGTTCGCTGTCGACTGCCAAGGCCAAGACCTTCGCACCCAGCGGCAGACCTTCATTGATAGCCTGCCAGCTGAATCCGCCGTCCTCCGAATACAGCACACCGCCGTCGGTTGCCGCGTACAGCAGGTTTGGACCGCCCGACTGGGAATGAAAGGCCAAGTCGTGGATCCTGGCGTTGGTAGGCAGCGAGCCCTGTCCAATGGCTGCCCACGTGATCCCAGCGTCAGTCGAGCGGAACAGCTTGCCAATCCCAGTTGCACTCGCTGCATAGATGCGGCTTGGCGACCCAGGATCGATGGCGATGCTGCTCACTTCATCCTGGGGCAAGCCCTCCTGTGCCGATTGCCATATCAGTTCGCGTGTGAGGTCAAGGCGACTGATGCCGGTGTGCGTTCCGGCGTACAACACGCTGGCAGGCTCTGGCGCCAGTGCCAGAACCTGCACACGGAGGTCATCCAGCCCCGAGTTGATGGCTGTCCATTCGACACCACCGTCGGTGCTGCGGAATACGCCGGCCCCGATGGTCCCCGCAAAGAGCACGCTTTTCGGTTGGTTCTGCTGGCCGTCAGGCTCGTATTGTATGGCCATCGAGGCGATCGTGGCGTCGCGCTCCAGCCCGCCATTCACTTGCACCCAGTTGAGTCCCGCATCGGTGCTTCTGTAGACTTCGCTGGTCCACGTTCCCGCGTAAACCGTGTCCTTAGACAGAGCATCCACCGCCAGAGCATATACTCGCGGGCGGACGAACCCAGCATTGATCGAGAACCAGGTCTCGCCGTCATCCACGGTCTTGTGCACGTCCAGACCTGTACTGGCGTACAGGTGACCGGGATTGGACGGGTCGGCTTCCAAGACCAGCACATCGGTGCCGATCAGGCCCGCGTTCCTGCTTTCCCAACTTTTACCAGCGGTGCTGCTATAGTACACCCCCTGTTCTGTGCCCGCCCACATCACTTGGGAGTTCAGAGGATGGATGGCCAAGCATTGCACTAGCCCCTCGAGCGTTCCAAGGGTTGGCGCCCAGCTCTGTCCACCATCGGTGGTCCGGAGCAGGCCCTGTGTCCCCGCCGCTGCAAAGAGGTTGCTGGGCTTGCTCGGATCGATGGCCAGGGCGTGGATCACGATTTCGGTGCCGACCTCGAGTGCTTGTTGCCAGTTCTCCGCACCATCCATCGTGCGATACACACTCTCGGCAGTGGCGGCATACAGCACCATAGGGCGTTGGGGATCCATGGCCAGCGCGCTGATTCGCAGCGCGTCCGGTATGCCGTCGCTGGCTCTGAGCCAGTGCCCGCCGCCATTGGTTGTCTTGTACACGCCCTGGTCTGTGCCAGCGTATACCACGTTCGAGCTATGGGGATGCGCGATGAGCGACCACACGCCCGCCGCGGGCAGCCCTTTGTGGCTCTCTTCCCAGGAGTCACCGCCGTTTGTGCTTCTGAACAGCTTGGTAGCGGTTCCTGCGTACAGAATGGAGGGATCCGCTGCATCGATCGCCAGTGAGAGGACGAGCTCCTGGGTCAGTCCTTCATTGGCCTTGGACCAAGTCTGGCCGTTGTCGTCACTGCGGTACACGCCACTGCGGGTGCCTGCGTAGAGCTTGCGGTCCGGTGCAGCCCGCGCATCCACGGCTAGGGCTTGCACTGAGGGATCTCCCAACAGCCCACTGCTGCTGTGCTGCCACGTGGCACCGCCGTCCCGGCTGATGAAGACGCCACCGTCGGTGCCTGCGTATACAACGCTGGGATTCTGAGCATCGACCAGCAGCGCGTTGATCTTGCCTCCGCTTGGCCCTCCCGTCTGCCGCCAAGTGGCCGCGTACTGGGCGGAGAGGCGGAGTCCAAGCAACTCGGCGAGGCTCAGCCCGGCCAGGACAAACAGGGCCGCGATCAAGGCCAATCTGGCGGGTCGGTGCTGCTTGCGTCCCGCCGCGGTTTGGCGGGGCTGTCGGCGCTCAGCCATTATGCGTCAGTCCACTCGGTGCGCACAGCGCTATCTCCGAGCATGTCCTTGAGCTGTCGTAGCAGCTCATCACCTACCTGGGTGGTGGCGTTGGGAAAGTCCAGCTGCACGGAGCCCGTATCGCTGATGATATTGAAGCGGAAACGATCCGCACCCTTGCGCTCGTCAAGCATCTGGTATACCTTGCGCATCAGCTGAACGTCACGCGCATTGTCTGCGCTGCAGAGTAGGTCGACGTCCAGCAGGTGCACGCGGACTCTGGAGTTGCCCTGCGGGGTATCGGCAAACTCGAGCTCGTTCACCGATCTGCACAACACCTGCAAATCCCCGTTGCGTTGGTCAACGTCGCCTTCGATGATCAACATGCGATCCACGGCGATGAGCTCTCTGAACTGGGCGTAGGCCTGTGGAAAGACCACCACGTTGATGGAGCTGTTCAGGTCTTCGAGCTCGAGAAAGGCCATTTCCTTGTTGTTTCGCGTCGTCGTGGACTGTACGCGAATGACAGTGCCGGCGATGGTGATGGCCTTCCCAATCAGCGATTCGTCGATCTGGTCGAGCAGTGTGTATTTGCCGCCGCCCTGCGCCACGAGGGTCTTGAGCGGATGGTCCGAGACATATGTGCCAAGCAACTCCCGCTCCCAGGCGCGGATCTGCTTCTTGTTAATGGGAGGGATCAAGCGCAGGTCGTCGTAGAACTCCTGCTGCTCCGGGGCGCTGCCGGTCATCAAGCCTAACGACATCTGCCCCTGGTCTAAGGCGCGGTGATGGACCTGGCTCATGCCCAGCAAACGATCCACGCTCCCGAGCAGAGCCGCCCGTTCCCCCAGGCAGTCCAGCGCGCCGGCCTTGATCAGACATTCCAGTGCGCGCCGGTTGACTTGGCGCAGATCCACCCGCAGGCAAAAGTCCACTGGACCGCTGAAGGCACCACCTTGCTGACGCGCCTGCAAGACAACTTGCAGTGGGCCTTCTCCCACGTTCTTGATCGCTCCCAGTCCAAAGCGAATCGCGGGGCTCTGTTGTGGCACTGGCTGAGCCGTGTCCGAGCTGGGAGCCATACTGGTCTCTGCCGGCGTTTGATCCTCAATCGTAAAGTCAATCTCGCTGCGGTTGATGTCGGGGGGGCGGATGGGGATTCCAAGCCGCGTGCACTCGGTGATCAAGGTACGCACCTTGTCCTGGTTGTTTCTTTCCACTGAGAGCAGGGCGGTCATGTACTCGACCGGATAGCAGGCTTTGAGATAGGCTGTCTGGCAGGTGATAACACCATAGGCTGCACCGTGTGCTTTGTTAAAGCCGTAGTTGGCAAAGAACTCGATGGCGTCAAACACGTCATCGGCCTTGTCCTGGGGCATGCCTCGTTCGATGGCTCCGGCCACAAAGCTCGCTCGGTGCTCCTTGAGTTCCTCTTCCTTCTTCTTGCTGACGGCGCGGCGCATCAGATCCGCCTTGGAGGTGCTGTAGCCAGCGATGTCGGTCGCCACGCGAATCAGCTGTTCCTGGTAGACGATGATGCCATAGGTATCGCCCACGATGGGTTCCAGACTGGGGTGGATGTGCTCTACCCTTTCCTCACCGTGCTTACGCCGCACAAAGCTGTCGATGAATTGCATGGGACCCGGGCGATAGAGAGAGATCACGGCGACAACATCTTCAAAGGTCGAGGGCTGTAGGTTCTGCAGCACCCCGCGCATGCCACCGCTCTCTACCTGGAACAGCCCGGTCACCTCGCCGCTCGCCAGCAGGTCGTAGATGCAGGGGGCGTCTATTGGAATGCTGTCAAGATCGAAGTCAACCTTGTGACGGGCGTTGATCAGATCCACGGCGCGACGCATGATGGTCAGCGTGGAAAGCCCCAAAAAGTCGACCTTGAGCAGGCCGATTTCCTCCAGCACGTTCATCGAATACTGGGTGATCAGGTCTTCCGACTTTGGAGCGCGCTGGACCGGAACGTATTCGGTGAGGGGCTTGTCCGCGATGACTATGCCAGCGGCATGGGTGGAAACGTTGCGCGCCACACCCTCCAGTCGAAGAGCCTTATCAATCAGGTCGCGAATATAGTCGTCCTGCTCGTACATGGTGCGCAGTTCCGAGTCTGACAGGGATTCTTTCAGCTTCACCTTTGGACCTGTCTTAACCAACTTGGCCAGGTGATCCACCTCGCCCGGGGGAAGACCCAAGGCTCGTCCGACGTTGCGGATGGATGCCCGCGCCGCCATTGTGCCAAAGGTGATGATTTGCGCGACGTGATCGCTGCCGTACTTCTTGTTGACATAGGCGATCATCTCTGCGCGGCGGTCATCCGGAAAGTCCAGATCTATGTCGGGCATTGTCACGCGCCCGGGGTTCAGGAAGCGCTCAAAGATCAGTCCGTGCTCCAAAGGCTCGATGCGGGTCAGGCCAAGCGAGTAGGCCACGATGCTGCCAGCGGCTGAGCCTCGTACATTCCACCAGATGTCATGTTCCTGGGCATAGCGTACAAGGTCCCAAACGATCAGGAAGTAGATATCAAAGCCCATGTCGTGAATGATGCCCAGTTCGTGGTCCAGGCGCGCTTGTAGGCTTGGCGTGATCAGGCTGTAGCGCCTGCGCATTCCCTCCTGACACAACTCAGCGAGGTAAGTCTGGGCTGTGTGGCCCTCAGGCACCTCGAAGGTCGGAAGGTGAAAGCCCTGCTGCCCAAACTCCAGCCTGCAGTCAGCAGCAGCGCGCGCTGTGTTTTCACAGGCCTCGGGGATGTCGTTGAACAAGTCGGCCATCTCTTGCGCGCTCTTGAGGTAGAAATCATCGCTGCCCATGCGCATGCGGTGTGGATCGTCCATCGTCGTGCCGGTCTGCAGGCAGAGCAACACTTCGTGCGCGGCCACGTCCTCGGGGTAGAGATAGTGTACGTCGTTGGTGGCGACCAGGTCGACATCGCATTCGCGTGCCAGCATCACCAGGCCCTCGTTGATCTGTTCAAGCTCGGGCTGCCCGACGTGGCGCTGCAGTTCGAGGAAAAAGCCCTGAGGGCCAAAGGTGTCCTGGTACCAGTGCACGGCCCGGCGCGCCGCGTCCATGTCCTTGCTCAGGATCAGGCGTGGGATCTCGCCCGAACCGCAAGCGCTGAGGGCGGTGAGCCCGGCACTGTGTTCCTGCAACAGCTCCTTGTCAACGCGTGGCTTGTAGTAAAAGCCCTGCAGGTGGGCCTTGGTCGTCAACTGCACAAGGTTCTTGTAGCCCGTCTCGTTCCTGGCCAGCAGGACCAGATGGTACGGCCGCGCTTGGCGCAGAGGCGTTCTCTTGAACCGGTCTTGCGGCGCGACATAGACTTCGCAGCCAACGATGGGATTGATGCCCTGCTGCTTGGCAGCGTGGTAAAAGGCCATGGCACCGTACATGTTGCCGTGATCGGTGATGGCCAAGGCGTCCATGCCCAGCTCGGCAGCGTGTGCCACCAATTCGTCGATCTTGCACATGCCGTCTAGCAAGGAGTACTCTGTGTGGACGTGGAGATGCGTGAAACTTGGCATGTTGCCATCCCTCAAAACAGTCCAGTCAGTGTCTGTGCCGTTTCTTGGCCGCTTGCGTCCCGCCGCGGTTTGGCGGGGCTGCTTGCGTCCCGCCGCGGTTTGGCGGGGCTGCCATTGGCCCTTGTTGCAACGGTGCTATCCTTAGGAGACGTGTGCGAGGACCGCTCCCGCGGACAGCAATGGTTGCACCTCCGAGGGGCTGCGCGTCTCGGCGTAGATGCGCAGCACAGGCTCTGTGCCCGAGGGCCGGATGAGCAGCCAACTGTCATCTTCTAGCAGATACTTCACCCCGTCGCTGTTGTTGACCTGTACCACTTTGTGCTGCAGGATTTGCTGCGGCGCCTCAACTGTGAGCGTGTGCGTCAACTCGCCCTTGTCAAAGGCCTGCGTTTCCACGTCATGGCGACCGTAGTAAAAGGCGCCAAACTCCTGCATCAAGCCATCGATGGTTTCGTGCAATGCCGCGCCATGGAAAGCGACAAGCTCACACAGCAGCAGGCCCAACAGGATGCCATCCCCGTCAGGTATGTGACCCTTGATGGTCATGCCGCCGCTCTCCTCGCCGCCCATGAGCACGTCCTTCTCCAGCATCAGGGCGCAGATGTGGTTGAATCCGACGGGGGTCTCGTAGAGTGGAAGGCCATAGTGTTTCGCCAGACGGTTCAACAGCTGCGTCGTCGACACAGTCTTGACCACCGCGCCGTGGCCTCGGCGGTGTTCGACCAGGTGACGCAGCACGAGCGAGAAGATGCGGTGCGGGTCCACGAAGCTTCCCTGCGCGTCGATGGCCCCGATGCGATCGGCGTCGCCGTCGGTGGCCAGACCGAGGTCGAGGTTCCCGTTGCGCATCGTGGAGATCAGCTCCCCGAGGTTGCGCTGGATAGGCTCAGGGTGTATGCCGGCAAAACCGGGATTCATGTCATGGTGCAACTCTACGACGTTACAGCCCGCTTCTCGCAGCAAGGCCGCGATGTAGCCGCGCCCGGCACCATACATCGAATCGACCGCCACGCGCAGCCCAGAGCCCCGGAGCAAATCCAGGTCAAGAAGCGATCTGACATGATCCAGGTAGGCCGGCATGGGATCAAAGCGCCTGACGTTTGGGTAGTCCTGGTGGTTGGAGAGGGCCCAATCCGCCGCAGTGGGCGTCCAACCAAGGGCAAGGTTGCGTTGCAGGATCTCCTCGATGCGCCGTGTTTCGCTGGGCATCGCCGGTCCGGCGTGGCTGCCCTTGAACTTGACGCCGTTGTATCGCGGAGGATTGTGGCTGGCGGTGATCATCACGCCACCAAGTGCGCCCAAGTGGCGAATGGCATGGGCCAGAGCTGGCGTCGGGCAGTCTGACTTTGTCAGGTAGACGCTCAGACCCTCGTCTGCCAAGACCCGCGATAGGTCCATGGCATAGCGATCGGACAGAAAGCGGGTATCGAAGCCCACCACCACGGGCAAGCCTTTATCTGGCGCGGTTGGGGATCCCGTTTCGTTGACATAGTCAGCGATGGCTTTGGCGACGTGACGCAGATTGGCGAAGGTGAACTCGTCACTGATGACTGCTCGCCATCCATCTGTGCCGAACTTGATCGGCATGGACTGCCTCCGGGACTGCGATCTATGATGAAAGCGTGTACTCACGCCCGCACGCCGGGCAAGAGAAATGGCGGCTGACGGTCAGCGCCTGGTCCGCAATGCTTACCGCTTGGGTGCCGCTCTCCTCAGCTAGGTTGTGGCCGCAGGCGCATACAAAGCCCACCAACCGGGCGGGGTTGCCAACGACCAGGCCGTGCGGCACCACGTCCTTGGTCACCACCGCCCCCGCGCCGACCATTGCAAAGCAGCCCACGGTCACGCCAGGCAGGATCACCGCGCCAGCCCCGATAGAGGCGCCGCGTCTGATCAGTATCGGCGTCACCTGCCAGTCCTGGTCCTGCTTGATCTGCCCTTCGGGGGTGATGGCCCGCGGGCGCTTGTCGTTGGTCAGGCAGGCATGGGGGCCAATAAAGGCCCCATCCTCGATGGTGCTGCCATGGTACACAGAGGCGCCGTTCTGGATCTTGACCCGATCGCCGATAGCGACATCGACGCCGATGTAGGCACCCTTGCCGATGATGCACCACCTGCCAATGCGTGCGCCCTCGCGAACCTGGGCCTGGTGCCAGATCCTGGTGCCCTCGCCAACGGTGGCCAGCGGCGACACCTCAGCAGTGGGGTGAATCTTCGCATTTACCGTGGACATACGACACCTCGCGCGCCTGACACGAGTTGCTTGCTAGTGAATCAGGCTCTGATACACATCCATCAGCCTGATGCCGGCCTTGTCCCACGAAAAGTGTTCAACGACGCGCTTGCGCAGCGCCTGTCCTCTCCTCTGCGCCTCTTTGCGATCGCCCAGCAGGCTGCTCAGAGCGGCTGCCAGAGAGCCTGCGTCACCCCGCCGGGCAAAGACCCCAGAGTCGCCCAAGAACTCGCGGCTGACCGGAACGTCGAAAGCCACGGTTGGCAGACCCATAGCCATGTAGTTGAGCAGCTTGCCACTGCCCTCGGTGGCCGAAACCTTGGGCGCCACCGCCACGTCTCCAAGGGCCAAGTGGCTGGGCGCCTCTTCGTATGGCACCTTGCCGGTGAAGGTGACGTGCCCTCCTAGGCCTAGACCCAGCGCCTGCTGGCGATACTCCTCCACCGACGGGAATCCCATGATCAGAAAATGCACGTTCGGCATGTCGGCGGTCAGCTGGGCTGCCGCCTGGAGCAGCAGGCCGGTGCCCTGCCATTCGGCCAGCAAGCCCAGATAGACGACAACCTGGCGATCGAGTGGAATACCCCAACGCTCTTTCAGGAGCTGGCTTTCTTGCGGCGACCGAGCCGGAGCGAAAAAGTCTGCGTTGACGCAGTCAGCCAGGGCGATGATCCTGTCCGACGGCCGGTGAAAGTCGTTGCTCAGCAGGGCAGCCGCGTGGCGCGAGCTGGTGAGGATGGCGTCCGGCAGTTCCACAATCCTCTGCTCCAGCCAACGTGCTGGCCGGTAGAATGCCCCCTGCGGATTCAGAAAACCGTGGTCTGTCATCTCACTGGTCATACTGCCCTGAAAGTCGAACACCAGTGGCACACCGAAAAGCTTGCTGACGGTGTAGCCGATCAGCGCCCCTTCGTGCAAATGCCCGTGAACCACGTCGGGCCGGAAGCTGAGTGCGGCGGAGAGGGACCTGAGCTGCAGCAGCGCGTCAAAGGCGATCTTGTGCCTGGACGATCCCACCTCATAGTCGGTCCGCCAGGGAATGGACAAGGTCCGCACGATCTCGAGATCCGCGATATCGCGTCCGTTGTGATAGGTGCAGATCAGCACCTGGTTGCCCAGCCGCCGCAGGACCAGCGCCTCCTCCAGAATGCGTACGTGGCATCCATAGTCGGCAAAGAAGGACGTCGGCGCAATCATGAGAACCTTGTAGGTTCTCCTAGGAACGCCCTGTTGCAGCTCTGTCTGGATTGTGTCGTCTTGCTGCCTGCTCTGTATCTTAGCTGGTGCCAAGCTGGACCCGGAAAAGGGCGTCAAGACCCGTCCGCTTTCTGAGGCCCTTGAAAGCCGCGGCCAAACATGGTGCGCATAGGGCTGAAATCTGTATAGTCCAACGCCTCGCGCTCGAACGCCTCGCGCCGCCACGCGTCGCGCGCCTCGATGGCCGCCGCAAAGGCCTGCTGCAGCGACTCGACCTGCTGGCCAGCTACCCACTCGCGCAGCTGTGTGAGCTGCAGCAGCAGATCATCGAGCCAGCGCACGGTGTTGTCAGCATTCTGGACGCACAGTGCGGTAAGCGCTTCCGCATCGGGAGCGAGCAGGTCGGTCAGCGTGGTGAAATCCACGCCAGAAAGCTGGACCAGCTCGCGTCTGGAAGGGCTGGAGGCTGTGACCTGCTGCAGAGCCAGTGCCAGCAGCAGCGGCGTGTGCACCAGCGCTGCCAGGAGGCCATCGTGTTCGGCCGCGCCCAGGAAGTAGGGCTTGGCACCAATGGCCTCTGCCAGATCGGAGACGGTCTGCAAAGCCTGGGGTGGTGTGTCGGTGTCCGGCGTCAGGCAGTACACAGAGCCCGAGAAGAGCTCCGCTTGGGGCTGGCTCAGGTCGATGTGTGGCTTGTCCAGAATGGGGTGCCCCCCTACAAAGTGCACGCCCTTGGGCAAGAACTCCCTAGCCCATTGCAGCACTGGCACTTTGAGGCTGGCCGTGTCGGTCAGAACGCAGCCGTCCTTCAGATCAGCCGCGATGGCTTGCAGCGTGGTCTTGATCTCGCTCAGCCCTGTGGTCAGCAGTATCAGGTCGGCTGCTTCGCAGGCCTTGATCAGGTTCCACTCGGTGCGATCGACCGCACCGCTCTTGTGAGCATTCTTCGCCAGTGCGCTGTCCCGGTCGTGCCCCACGATGTGGATCTCAGCGGAGGTCTGTTTGATGGCCAGCCCAATAGAGCTTCCCACCGTGTCCAAGCCGATGATGGTCATCACCAAGGCCATCGCCTACTCCTCTTCGCCAACTGTCATCACACCTTGGCGGCGCTATGCGCCGCTAGTTCTGCTCGTCCGCGTCTCTCAGCGCCGCCAGCAGTGCTCGCCCGTGAGCGTCCAAGCCGCCGTCCTCAGGGCAGCCGTGATGCCAGCGGATGAGTGCCACCGCCAGGGGATCTGCCCCGGCGGCCGCTGCCATCTCGGCGCCACGCTGGGCATGGTGCACCAGCACATAGAAGGGAAAGCGCCAGCTGCCAGGCTCGTCTGCAGCTACTCGCTCTAACAAGCCAGGGCCAAACGCCTCCAGAAGCACTGCGACCACGCGATGCCAGACTGTGATACCCTGGCCATGCTTACCCCGTGCGGTGGGCATCACCACCTTGCCCACATCGTGCAAAAGTGCTGCCTGGGCCAGTGGCGGCTCCGAGTAGCCCCTCTGCTCCAGGGTGCGCAGCACAGCGAGGGCATGGCGCTGTTCGGTGGCTGGCATGGTTTGAAACAGCACCACCTGGGCGGCACTCAGGTACGGCCGCAGCGCGTCCTCTTCGACAGGGCTTGAGACCCAGAGTGCAGCAAAGAACTGCCGTACGCGATACGCAACGCGCAACTTCAGACGCCCAGAATCAAGCGCGATAAGAACATCACGACCGGGTCCATGAACAGACCCAGCACGTCGAACCTCAAGAACTGGCCGGCCAGAATCAAGAGCAGCAGCAACATGGGCCCCTGCTGTTCCAGCGCTGCCAGGCTCTGAGAGAGCCGATATGCTGTTGGGCCACGAGCACCA
>Ga0180437_10005956_pt1 | contig 16501 bp, 12 predicted proteins | sample SS_ome_4_FD_132410 | JGI IMG/M metagenome (GOLD analysis project Ga0180437, IMG submission 132410) | Hypersaline lake sediment archaeal communities from the Salton Sea, California, USA - SS_3_D_1 metaG | ecosystem: Environmental > Aquatic > Non-marine Saline and Alkaline > Hypersaline >...
CAAAATCATATAATAAAATTGTCATAATTATTGAAGGCAAATACGGCTTCTTTGATGGATTTCGACTTGTTTAAAGTAGTTATTGGCTAAAAACGTCAATGGATTTATCACTGGCTTAATAATTATGTCTAATGAATGAGTTACAAATATCAATTACCTTCAACATAAACAAAAACTTAAAATACGCTAAAATAATAGCCATAGGCAACTACAGCCATGAACTGTAATTGTTTTATAATTGCATTTAAGGAAGTAGGCTTTCATGGAAAAGTATCAAACTATCAAAGTAGGCTCTGTAATGAGTAACGTGTTTTATACAATCGATCCTGGTGCCACAATAGAAGAAGCTGTTTCGCTGTTGAGTGAGAAAGATACTAATTTACTTGTCGTTTGCACTAAAGAAAACTTTCCTGTAGGTATACTCACAGAGCGAGATATTGTTATCCGTGTTATAGGCGGAGATAAAAAACCAAGCGAAACTCTTGCTGAAGACATAATGACCTCACCGGTACGAACATGCAGTCCTAACACCTCAATTACAGACGCTATGCGTCAAATGACAAAGCAGAAAATAAGACAACTATTAGTAGTCAACGAAGGGATTCTTGTGGGTGTATTTCTTGCCAGGGATGCTCTCGCTATTGCACCAGAATTAATTGATATGCTTGCAGAATTAGTTTCAGTTCGAGGTGAAGAAAGCAAACCTATTGAAAAGGGCGCATCTGGATATTGCGATGAGTGTGAGGAATATTCGGATGATTTGAAACTTATTGATGGTCGTTATTATTGTGAGTATTGCAGAGAAGCATTGGAATTAGAGAGAATGGAAGAAGAATAATTCTATTTTCTTAAAACAGATTTAATTTCCCCAAGTGCTTTGGTCATCAAAATTAGCTTAAAAAACAATTCTGTGAAATTACATATCACACTAATTTTATCTTCTCTAATAATCAACATATGTCGAAATACAATCTCTTCCAATCCATTTTTTGCTTTTTTACCATTTATTGGACTTTCGAGTTTAAAAAGACACCATTCAGCAGAGTTGCTATTACGAGGAATAAATTTCAGGAAGATTCGTCCTTCTGGACTTTCAATAGAGTATTTTCGAAAGAATTTTCTTTGAATGCTAAATCCGAGTGTTTTAACCTCATCTATTATAAATTGATTCATTTCTGGCTCAATATAACTGAAGGTAACAACACCAATCGATACTCCAATTATAATTAAGCCAAGTTCAATTGCTGCTAAGGGTGAAATGAAATAAAACGCAGAAGTGAAACCTAGATGCTCTGAACTTCTTCCACCATCAACTATTTCCTTTTGTTGAGCAAAAGTAGGTTGTGCTAGCATGCCAACTTGTCCATAAGTTAATAATATTCCACTTGCAACAGAAATGACAAAAATAAGCGAAAAAGCTACATAAAGAAGGTTGTTGTATCTTTTATAACTCTTTTTTACGCTATCTACTAATTTTTCAGCCATTTTCGTCGGTCCTTAGTGCGTTTTCATACATTTCTCGGATTTTTTTACCATGTTGTTCTGCAATAGCAATTAATGTTTTAGCTAATGGATGAAGATGGTTAATTCGTAATGAGTGCAATTTTGAAGTTAATTTATCACTTAGGATTAATTTCTCCTCAGTAAGTCTTTGTAACACACCTCTGTATAGACTCTTAGCCTTTCCAGAATACCCGACTAGTTTAGTCAATTGCACTCCTGAGACTGCCCTAGGATAGATATGAGCAAGGCATAGCAAAATCTTTCTATTCATTTCATTAAGAGATGCAAATCCTATGAGAAGATCGTACATTTCTTTAGTTGTAACAATGCTTTCCTCTGTCATAACATATCGCACCCAAAAATTGATTAAGTTGGTTGTGTGCCTCATCACACTTTAGTTTTTAGAAAATTGTTTAATTCTGAGAGACATGTTTCTCGTTTTTGTCCAGAATTATGATGTTGCTCCTGCAGATCTAACCACCTCAGGGCGAATAATCTTGTTGATCATGGCAACGTAACTTGGATCTTCTGAAATGATTCCAAGAGTCTCCGCACCTTTAGGTGCAATCATTACTTCTTCATTGTCTCTTGAAAGCACACTATACTCTATTTTTGAATTTTTCTTGACTCTCACGTTTCCAAGTTGATACAATTCCTGCAGTGCGTGCTTCTCGTCATCAGTTTCAAATTCAGGTTGGGTAATTATAAGCACCTGAACTGACGGATCAAGTTTTTTAATCGTGTCAAATGAAACATCCTTGATATTTGGGGTTATTATAGTTAGAGTGCGTTTTGTTCTTTCGATAGCTGCTCTACTAAAGTCATTGAGTTGCTCTCCAATCAAATACCATGTATTTTCTGAGGTGATCCCAACTGAAAGAATATCTTGGATTTCATCCCAAAGGTCCTTTAAAACCACTTCATAGTTTGCAGTATTCTCAATTATTTCTTGAATCTTGTCGTTTGTATCCTGAACTATTTTTTTATTCACATTGGCTAAATTCTCTATATTTACTTTGACGTTTCCTACAAATTTTGTCTTAATCGTCGTGTTGAACTCATCTATGTTCTGAGATTGCTGTAATGATAGATTTTGAAGGCCATTTTGAAGATCGTTCTTGGTGGATTCAATTATATTCTGACTCGTTGTTAATTCTTCTCCAATTTCATTGACAATTCTTGCTACTTCTTCAATCTTTTCCTCAGATTTTTGTCCTAAATGATTTCTTGTTTCTTCATTAAGTTGATTAACGCTATCAGTAAACTCGTCTGTGATTTTTTCAGTCCAACTTTGTGAAAGTTCTTGAATCTCACTTACAAATCGTAATAAATCACCTAAATTCGTATTGAGAGCGTTTGTAACAAATTCTTCTAAAGATTGTACATGTTCTTCAAAAAGTTGCACTCTTGATTCTCTTATCGTCGCTATATCTGCATCCCAGATTGTTGCAAGCCTTTTCTCAAAACTTTCAATGGCTTGTTCTAAAGTAGTTGTAATTTCTGTGTCAACTAGGGTTGCCATTTCGCTGGTCTTCTGCTTATGTTCATCGACTAATTTCTTAATTTCATCGTTGACAGTTGTGATTTCTTGCGTGACTGTTTCGGAAATTTTCTTCACTGTGTAAAGTATTTCATTTTCAGCAATCTGAGTTTTTTCTTCAAGTTCTTGAAGATATTTTGTATGAATCCCTTCAGTGTCTTCTTGTGTTGTATGAATCATCTTTTCCATTTCTTCGCTTAATCGTAACTTTATTGTTTCAATGGCATCAATTTTTGATAGAGCGATCGAATTAACCTCTTGTAGCACCTTACTCAACTGTTCGTTTATTTCTTCTCTCAACGCAGCACGGCTTTCATTAGATGTAGTTAGATGAAAATCAACTAATTCTAAAGCACTTTCTCTGATTAAATTAACAATATTTTCTATTTCTGCATCATTAGATTCAATTTTGTTCTTTAGAGCATCTTCAAATAAATCTAAACTCTTATTTTGCGTTTCTTTGTTCAAATCAAGTAACTTGGCCAATTCTTGACGAACCAACTGAAAAAACGTGTCAAGATCGCTCTCTTGAGTTGATAACAAGTTTATGAAGTCTTCATTTGCCTCTGTCATTGGTTTTATTAATTGAGAAGTGGTATCCTCTTGAATTTGGGTCAATTGACCTATGGCGAGAGCATTATTGAGTTCATATAATGTTATATTGTTCAGAAGTGAGTCACTAACGCTTTTCTTTGTCTCAGTGATTTCTGAATCAATATGTTCAATGTAGGTTGAAAAATCGTCACTAAATTCTTTCTTAAGCGCGTTTATGGTTTTAGAATGCTGTCTTTTACTATTTGCGATCCGTTTTCTATATTCTTGTTTGAGAGTTGTTATATCCTTCTTTAGAATCGAAATTTGGTCAGTAAATCGGTTGTTTATTTCTTTTTGCAAAGATTGCGTTTTAGCGGCAAAATCCTCAAGAAGTTCTGTTTTTGCTGCTGTTATTTCTCTTACTGTTGCTGTTATATTCTCTGAGTACAGTTTTTTCGTAGTTCCAATATATTCTGAACTAGCTATTTTCGCAGCACCCACTTGTTCATCAAGTAACTCTTTTATTCCTTCAACCATATTTGTAATCTTATTTACTTGTGCGGTTAGTAATTCATCATATTCTCTCAAGTTAGTTGTTACAACAGTATCAAGTTCCTTGGTCAGATTTTTTGTTTCCTTATTCAATCGATCTATTTCTGATTGGAAGTTTGAAATAATAACTTCATTTACAGCATTTAATTCATTCGTAAGTTGTTCATGTGTCTTAGTATAGGCAACTTCTATACTTTCCTTAAGACTCTGATTTGTATCTAGGGTATGTGTTTTTCCTTCTTCCAACGTTCTTAGAAGTGTTTCTTCAAGTGTACTCAATGTCGTTGCTTTTGTGTTATGAAGTTCTCCAGTATACTTCATTATTTCATTTTCAATATTCTTAATTTCAATTTTCTCGCTTTCAATTTGTTTTGCTTTTAACTCTTTGCTGTATTTGTCAATCGACTTTGTTGTATCCTTTAATTCTTTCATTTGTTTATCAATAATCTGAGAAAACTCTTTTAGTGATGTTTGATATTCATCGCTAAACTCTTTAAAGCGCAGTTGCAAATTATCTGCAAATCCCTTAGCCAGCGATCCCATCATATTCGTAAAGTTTTGCAAGGTTGTTGATATTCTGAGTTCACTGTTTTTGGAGGCTTGGATAAGAGGTCGATGGATTTTTTCTGAGACTTCCGTACTAAGGGCTTCTTTAAACTCAGTTTGCTTATCTTTTAGAGCGGTAATTTTCTGAGTTAAAGACTCTTCAATATTTTTATCAAATTTTTCAAAATGCTGCGCAATTACATTTGTGTAACGTTCTATATGTTTATCGAACAGTTCTTTAGATTCCATAATTTTGTTTTTATCAAGATTTTCAAAAAATTCAGAGATTTCTGCTTTTATTTCCTTAATTTCATTCATTACTTGGGTTTTAGAATCCTCTGATGTTGCAAGGCTCTCTTTAGTGTATTCTTTCCAATAATCAATTGTTGCTTTCAAGTTGGATTCAATGTAAACCGAAAATCTGCTTTCAATATTTTTAATAGTAGTCTGAAGTTCTTCGAATAAGGAGTTTGTATTACCTGAGAAGAAAATAACAATTTGATCAAAGGTAGAAGAGAAATTTAAAATGTCTGTTGAAATCTTTGTAAGAGTTTCTTGAACGCTTTCTGACAAATTCCTAAGTTTGCTTTCCGAATCGGTTTTTATGGATTTCTTAACGCGTATCAGTTCAGGTTCTATCTCCTCTAATTGAGATTGAAGCGTATCGCTGATCTTGAGTGATACATCATCCAGATACAAGCTCAAGTTGCCTATTAATTCATTCATCTTTTCTTTGAGTATTAGGTTATATTTTTTGTAAATTCCTTTTTCTTCGTTAGATTCTTCCTTGAGGAGCGTTTGTAACTTCTTTTTCGTTTCAGCACTCTCTTTTTGAATTGACTTCTGAAATGTTGATATCTTATTATTTAAATCAGTTTGAAGCGTGGTAAATAAATTATCTAAGGTCTCCTTTTCTTGATTAATTGTATTAGTAGTAGTTGTCGTAAAATTTCCAAAAATTTGATCAAAAGTAGTAAATTCTGTTCTCAAGTGCTCAGAAACCGTATTTTTGAATTCACTTGAGGCATTCTTGTATTCTTCGATATTCGCATCTCGACCTGTTTCTATTTCCCTTAGAAGGGCCACAACTTCGTTAGTAAATGTAGTGGCTAAGTGAGTCATTCCACCATCAAGATACTTGTGAAGTTTATCAAGTGTCTCAAGTCTTTCATTTGCTGCTTCATTGATAACTTTGCTTAGATTCTCTATAAGATTATTATCTATTTCTTCGCGCGTTTCAGAATGAGTTGCGATTATTGAATTATTAAATTCAATAAGTTGTTCGTAATCGTCTTCAGCGTTTTCTAAGTGGGCATCCAGAATTTGAATTACCTCTTCCTGTATTATTTTGCTATTCGTACTAAACGTTTCTTTATTTTCAGAGAGTAGAGAGTTGACTTTTGTTTCTAATTCTCTACTATATTTCCTACTGTCCTCTATGAGTTCATTAAAAGTTAGTTTGATAGATTTATCTACACGAGTTGCAGTACTTTTGTATTCCTCAAAACGACTTGCCATATGACTTGATATTGATTGAAATAGGCTCGCCAGTTCTTTCATAAACTCATCAGCGAATTGGGTAATAGTATTCTCTGTATGCGCTCTTAGTTTAGTCAATCCATTCCTATATTCCTTTACATGGGTAGTAACTTCATTCTCATGTGTGAGTTTAATCTCGTCGACATTTTTCTCGTACTCAATTAAATTATTTTTCCTTAGTTGTGCAATTTCTTCAATGACTTTCAAAGAATTTGAATGAAGGACTTCTGCTATTCCCTCTAAATCTTCAATCCATCCATCCCTCTTTCCTGCTAACTTTACTTGATATTCTTCGATTTCGTCAATTAATGTCTTCTGAAGAATTGATTCAAAGCTAGAAATAGCGGTGCCAAATTCTTGTTTCGAAAGATTAACATTGGTAACATATTCTGATGTGATCTCGTCTACGCTCGTTTTATATTGCTCAAAGATGAAATTTACCATATCAAAAGCTTTTGCAATAAACTCCGTCAAATCTTTTTGGTATTCCTCGATGTATGTTGAAAATTCTTCTTGAAATTTTGTTTCAAATGCTTTCAGATCTTCGTCGAATTCATCTTTTTGAGTGGAAATATTGACTAATGTGATTTCTCCTAGACTTTTGGGGAGTTCCATTATTTGGTCAAAATTCTGGTTTATTTTTTGAGTAAAACGATCTCTCAAACCGGAAATTTGTGTTCTAATCTTTTCTAATGAAACCGTAAGTGCATCATCTATTTTGTTGTCTATTGACTGCTCGATCTTATTGACATCATCTTGACAATTTTGTATCCTTTGAGTGGTGCTTTCTTTTAAAGGGGTAATAAGATCATTACACTGTGTCTTTTCGCTTTCTAAAGCTTCTATGATCGCTTCTATTGACTGTGATGATTGGCTCTTGATTTTAGTGTTTGTGGCATCGCAAGATTCACTTATTTTTTTACTTATGTTCTGAATCAATGATTTCATGTCATTTTGTAGACTTGAAAGGATATCTAGGAGGGTCCCTTTTGTGTTCTTACTTACTTCTTTTATCCCCTCAAGGTTTTCAAATAAGATGCCGGTTAGTTCTTCATCAGTTTGTGTAATATTACCCTTCAGGACATTTGTATGAGAATCTGTTGCTTGAATTATAGTTTCAGTCGATTTAACAATTTCAGTATCCAGCTGTGCTAAAGTTTGATCTAGATAGGTCTTTACTTCTTCATAAATACGGCTCATGGAGTCATGAAATGTCAAAGTTCCTTCTTGAATGATCGAAAGGGGGGGGACACCAAAATATTTCTCAATTTTCCCAGGAATGCTTTTTATAAATCCTTTACTTTGCAGTTTTGCTATCGCTTCTGGTACTTTCTCTTTTTTCGTATATAGTTCGATTTCACCTAACGTAATTATCCTTCGTGCTAAGGCAGCAGCATAAATTTGAAATTCATCTTCAGATAATCCTAAAAGTTCACGAGTGAACATTTGATCCGCTTCTTTTGCCAATTTAGTATCTCCCTTCAATTCTCTAATCTAATAATATCTTTTAGTTCTTTTAAATCTAAATTTTTTTTTGCAACCAAAAGTTATTTAGCCTCAATTTCAGCTATTTTTTGTAAAATTGATTATTCAATGTTTCTTGTTAATTAAAGCCGATTGAATGTAATGAGGATTCACAGTGAAAATATCATCTGATGCTCTAAATTTTCTTAAATTGAAACAATGGCTGGATTCCAGTGATTTAACAATTCTTGTTTTTATTATATTTTCTTTTTTACTTTTTTGGCTATTTTTTGTAGTAATTTTTTATTTTTTTGCGATCTCAGTCCCATTATCGGGGATAATCTTTATACTAGCAATCCATTTATTTGTTATTTTAGGTAGCATATTACTAATTACTCGCGTTAGACGTCGATTTCTTCGTTTATCATCATTTTTACAAGATGAAAGAGTATCAATTAAAGAAATCTCTGAAAATTTTCTGATTCCTATTAAGAAAATCAAGAGCGCAATTTGGCAATTAAAGAAGGAAGGAATAATTTCAGGAGTTATCGATAATGATAAAGACGTCTATCTCAATTTTAACCAAGATCAATGGAATGAAGCGCGAGCTTTGCTTATAGAACATAAAAAAGTCTCTACTGAGGACTTAGCAAAGCACTTCGAAGTTTCAAAAAGTGAAGCGAAATTTATTTTTTTAGAGATACACAATCAAAAAATGGTACACGGTTACTTTGTAGAGGAACATCGAGAATTCATCACGGATTCATGGATTTATGATACGTTTAGAGAATCATTAGAAAAACAAGGACGAATTAATCTCAATAAGACGAAACAACGCATTGGATTGACTGATGAAGCATTTCAGTATGAATTTAGAAACTTTATTCGAGTCGAAAATGTTAATGGCTTCTATTTTGGCAAAAATGAATTCGTTGAATTTGAAGAGCATGCTAAAGATACTTTCTTAGAGGAAATAAAAAATGCAGGAAGCATACTAATTAAGACCCTATCTACTAACTTCAACCTGTCAGAAGATTACTGCAGTTATCTAATTACGGAGTATCGCTCTAATGGCTTATTAAATGGAATATTATCAGAGGACAAAAGAGTTTTCATTACCCTTGATTCACTTAGAGAACATATTTTTTTGGCAATCTCGAAAGATAAGACCTTAAAAATCTTCGCAAAAGACTTAGGGCTCCCTCATGAAGTTTTATATACGACAATACTACGTAATTTTAACTTTGAAGATCTAATAGAGCATACAGGCGTGACCCGAAATACACTTGAAAATATTCTTAATCAACTTTTAACAGAAAAAGGAGAATAGACGTGACGGTGTTTGGTGTTCCTTTAGCAAAATATGGCAAAATACTACTTAACGAAAACGGAAAGTTTTATAGGGAAGGTTCTCGTAGAAACTACAAGTCTTGGAAGGTGACTTCATGTCTTTGGAACTTAAAGTAATGTTAAGTCTTCATAATTTGGGAGTTGTAAAAGAGGAAGTCGCAAAGACACCCGATCAACTTGCAAATACGTTAAACATGAATTTCGATGATGTTAAAAGGGCGCTAGAGACACTATCGTCGGAAAATTATGTAGGTAAAATACCTCACGAGAATAGTCATGCCTATTTTCTCACAGGGAAGGGCATAGTGACTGTTTGTAGCATGTTTACATAATTCATTTGATCTTGGAGGCGCTCATCTAAATTTAAAGAGGTTTTTTATGGCAGTAAAGAAAGCTTTAGTGGTAACTTGGGAATACTCTCCAAAAATTGGCTCTATAGCTCCTGCATGCGAAACTTTAGTTAAAGGACTTGTAGCCCAAAATATTAAAGTGGACGTCGTTACTTGGGATGATTGGCGAGCATATATGGGATTTGAGGATAGAAATGATGTGCGAATTCATTATATTAGCGCCCCTATTTCGCCTGCTTCTAATACAATAACCTTCTATGCCACTCTCAATACTGAGTTGGAACGTGTGGCGGCGTCTATTTTTCATGAGTCCCCTGTTGTTCCAGATGTAATTCATGTCCACGAATGGATTACTGTCTTAGCAGGACTTTCTTTGAAAAGCGTATTTAATAAACCTCTCATCTTAACACTCTATAGTCTGGAAGACCATAGAAGTCATGGGGCGACATCGCCATTTAATGAATCCATTAAGGCTATAGAACGAAAAGGAGTAAAAACAGCTTCAAAGATAATAGTATTTTCCAACTTCATGAGGGACGGGATTGTCAAGGTCTATGGTGTATCCAAAGACAAAATTTGTGTAATGAGTTTAGATGAAGCCCTGAGTGGTCGAACCGCAGAGATTTATAACGAAATAGTTGAACAAAATCAATCTATTTCTATGCTTTAAATAAGACATTTGAAGTTTTTTTGAATCATTTTTTGTTTTTACCCACCTTCGCATAAAGGCGTGAACTACCCCACTCTGTCGGAAGGGGACTTCCCGCCGATAAAGTTAAATTCTTTGAATTCCCATGATTAAAACAAAAAACAGATTATAGTTCAGGGAATATCTTTGAAAGCTTTAACAGTGATTCACTTATCATGGGAGTTTCCACCGCGTAAGGTTGGTGGTCTTGCTGCGCATGTATATGACCTCAGTCAAGCTTTGATAAAGTTAGGTCACAATATATACGTTATAACCACCGACTTTCCAGGTACAAAAGAGATTGAAGTCGTTGGTGGCGTAAACGTTCAAAGGTATGATTCATATTCATATCCTGGACCTGACTTTATTACGTGGGCTATCTTAATGCAACAGACAATGCAGGAAAAAGCAGCTGAAGTCATTAATGAATTATATACTTCAGGGCAACAAGTTGATCTTATTCATGCACACGACTGGCTCTCCGGCCTAGCTGCAATTGAATTGAAGCATGGATTTAGACTCCCACTAGTGACGACTATCCACTCCACGGAGCTTGGACGAAGAAATGGACTGCACGATGATGGACAACGAATGATTCATGCAATTGAAAAGCGCTTAGCCTTCGATAGTTGGAGAATAATTGCATGTAGCCGTTATATGGCAGATCAAATCAAATATGCATATGCCCTTTCTGATGATAAGATAGATGTAATCCCAAACGGAGTTTACACCAAAGAATTCGTGGGCGCAAGCAATCAATCTACTATAGAGTTCGATTTGCGAAGAAAATTTGCGACAGATCAAGAAAAAATCGTCTTATATGTGGGTCGTATGGTTCCGGAGAAAGGCGTAAATGTATTAGTTGGAAGTATACCTCAAGTTATAGCTAGCATGCCCAATGCAAAGTTCATTTTTGTAGGCGATGGATACTATCGTGCACAATACATGCGCATTGCATATGGTCTTGGTGTTGCCCACAAGTGTTATTTTACAGGATTCCTCGAAGATGATCGAGATGTCCGAAAGTTATTTACTCTTGCAGATATTTGCGTCTTTCCAAGCTTCTACGAACCTTTTGGAATTGTTGCCTTAGAGGCTATGGCTGCAGGTACTCCAGTTATAGTTTCAGATATTGGCGGTCTCTCTGAAATCATTGATCATGGTCATACTGGATTAAAAGTCCCGGTCAATAATTCTAATGCTTTAGCGAGAGCAATCATCTCTCTATTAAGTGATTCTGGATTAGCGAGTTCGTTACGCAAAAATGCACTTGAGAAAGTACAGAAATTATATCATTGGCAAATAATTGCTAAGCAAACTACTCGGGTATACCAACGCGTTGTTAGCGAATACCAAAAAAATCCGTGGAAACCTAAAGCATTTGATTCTCCTAAAATGCAATTGTTTGGTTAATCTTTTTGTGGTTCACTTGTTATAATTTTCAAGAACAGTTTCGTAGATAGGCATGGTTCTTTCTGCGCATTTATCCCATGTGAATTCTGCCAGTACCCGTTTTCGTGCATTTTCTCCTAAGATTTTAGCATGATCAGGATCTCTGAGGATATTTTTTATCCCCCATGCAACATCTTTCGGATCATAAGGATTCACATGATACCCGCAATGTCCTTCACCACTCGACACTATCTGCTCTCTTAATCCACTTATACCCTGAGCTCCAACAACAACAGGTGTGCCGCATGCCATAGCTTCAGTACAGGCTCTGCCAAAACTTTTCCATGTAGATGGAAATACCGCGACGTTAGCACTTATATAGTGGGCAATTTTTTCTTGCTCAGAGACATATTCAGTTCTACAATTACATTGCCTCTCATTTCAGGGCGTTCAACGAAATCTTTTAATTCTGTTGACAAAACATCTTCACTTAAAAATACGAATTTTGAACGTGGAAATTCATTAATTACGTCAGGTATAACTTCTTTAACAAGTGCATCAATATTCTCAGATGGAGAAAAGTCGCCAATATAGAGAATCATGGGGTCACCTTCATTGATTCCATATCTTTCACGAAGTTCCAGAATTAGTGACTCATCGCTATTTGAGGGTGCATAAGTCTGTGCGTCAACCCCATCCCAACAAACGAATATTTTTTTTCTTTCTTCCTCTTTTAGCCCCATTCTCAGCAACTCTTCTTGCACAGCATAAGATGGAACAATTATGGCATTCGCGACTTCTAATCCTCGTCTCTCGATGGATTCAATAGTGATGCTTCCCCGTCCCGTACCGCGTATTCTTTCTGTAGAATGTACATGAAAAATTAGAGGAATGTCTAATTGTCTTTTTACTGCAATTCCAGCAAGAATTGCATCACTGTTATGGGCAGAAATAATGTCAAATTCTCTTTTTTCTTCAAAAACAAGTTGATTAATCAATTGACCTGAAGCTAATATGTTATATGATACCATGTCTGAAAAAACATGAAGATCATAGTTTGATTGCATAAGATCGGAACTCACAAACATCGGTATCATGTCACGAATATCTATAAGCTCAGGGCGACGTACTTCTATTCCTTTCCACATTTCAGTGCTTAAAAAAGAGCCATCTGGATTCGTTGTAAATACTGTGACCTCATGACCTACCTCTAGGAGTTTTCTACTCATTTCTCTTGCGTAAACTCCTAAAGACCGCTCCCTTAATGGCGGGAATTCACTACAGAAATAAGCGATTTTTATTTTGTCTCACCTGATTCAAATATTAAGAGGACACAATTATGTTGCTAAGGAGTCTCTAATATCGTATAGAGTAGGTTCTTAAGGTTTTTGGTGACATGTTTTTCTGTTTAAAAGTACAGAAAATTGTATAAGATAGCAATCTTTAAAAGATTCAGTACGAAATGGAAAATGATTTTTAAATTCCCAAAGATGCTTCGCTTTACATGGCACAGGGTTTTTTCTAATTTGGAGGTTTTATAATATCAGCTTTAACAGTTAGATTTCTCGGCGGTTGTCGAACGATAGGAGGTTCAGGTGTACTAGTCGAGAACGATGATAATAGAGGCGCTCTTTTCGATTACGGTGTATACCTCTTTCAGAATGGTAGACGACGTCCCAGTTTTCCAGAACATGTATCACCAAAACGTCTTGATGCAGTTCTTCTGTCGCATGCGCATATCGATCATTCTGGTGGTCTCCCCATCTTTTATTCAACAGGAGCACCACCCTTATTTGCCACAAGTGCGACTCTAGCGTTAACAGAACTTTTAATTCAAGATATGCTTCGTATCTCAGGAAAATATCTCCCCTTTGAAGCTCAAGAACTTGGTCGTATGATGCATTATGCAACTCCACTCCACTACGATAAATGGATGCAGGCTAATTCATTTCGTTTCAAATTATTGAACGCAGGACATATACCTGGTAGTTCTCTTATTCTTTTAGAATGCAATGGCAAACGAATTCTGTATACAGGCGACTTCAACGATTTAGATACCGCACTTTTAACCGGTGCATCTCTCTTTGAGGAAGAACTTGACGCAGTAATCATTGAAAGTACTTATTCACAAAAACTTCGCTCTGATCGACAGAAAATAGAACTGGAGTTAATTAAGGCGACAGAAAGTATTTTAGAAGAGAACGGAACGATTTGTATTCCTGCTTTTTCTGTAGGGCGTAGTCAAGAGATTATGTGTATCCTTACAAAACATGATGTTGATGCATATATGATAGTAGACGGAATGGCACGGGCTGCAAATCAGATAATTGTAGCAAATCCAGAATCTATTAGGGACTATAATCTTTTTCTAGATGCATTAAAGAAAATTCACAGCGTTAGGAACAAAAAAGATCGAGATCGCGCTTTATCTAAGGACGTACCAAGTGTAATTATCGCACCAGCTGGAATGTTAACAGGTGGTTCAGTTAAATATTATGTCAAAAAACTCTATGATGATCCTAGTAATGGCCTATTTTTCGTTAGCTTTCAGGTCGAAGGAACACCAGGCGCAAGGATATTAGAAACAGGACAATTTCAATATAAGAAGAAATTTGTTGACATTGAAGCACAAATTAAACATTTTCAATTATCTTCACATGCCGATCGAACCGGTCTTCTTGAATTATTGGAAAATATTCAAGGATCTCCAAAAGTCTTTTGCATGCATGGCGATAATGATGCTTGTACCCTTTTTGCGCAGGAAGTTGAAGAAAGTTTAGGCTTTGATGCTATTGCTCCTAATGTTGATGAGAGCTTTAAGATTTGATATCATAGTTATATTAATTTCTATTTTCTGATTTTTGAATGTGGGTGTTTATAGTCCTAAATCAATCAAAGAATAAAAGGGAAAAAACCTATTCAAAGTAACTACTCAAAGTTGACGGGAAGACTTACTATGCGAAGGGACAAGGAAGAATTCAAAAAGTGGATTAGTGAAGAAATTAAAAGATTTACACGAGAAGACCCTGATAATCGTTTAAAACTGGACGGGTCGTTTATTTTTGAAGAACCATTAGTCGGTTTTGTAGCTGGCAACGATCCGATCTTCTACCAATTAAAAGAAGTAATTGGAGACTTCCATCTTACGCCTTATGAAGCAATGTCCAAAATTGTGGAGAACAGAGAAATTTCAGTGCTCGAAGAAGAAATTGGAGTTGTCTCTTATATTCTTCCGATTTCTAAAAAAACACGAGAAGAAAACGCTAAAATGAAATCAATGCCTGGTGAAAGATGGGCTCATACTCGCTTATTTGGTGAACATTTTAACAAGAAACTTCAAAGACATTTAGTGGCGTTCTTAGGAGAAGAGGGGTATTTTGCTGTTGCTCCCCAACAAGCAGGAGAACTTTTTGAAACAAAAAGAGATGACAAAGTCGGTTATGCTTCTACATGGTCTCAACGTCATGTCGCTTTCGCTGCAGACCTAGGTACCTTCGGTCTATCTGATGGTTTGATCACGAAAGCTGGCAAGGCTCATAGATGTGGCAGCGTTGTTGTTAATCAACCATTGGATTCTCCGCAGAGACGCGAAATTAATGAAACAAACATACACTGGGATTGTTTGTATTACCAAAATGAAGGTTGCATGCAATGCGTCTATCGCTGTCCCGTCGGTGCAATTTCTGAAGAATTAGGACACGACAAAGACTTATGTTTTGAGTATGCTGTAAAAAAATCTGCTGAATTTGTTAAAGAGAACTACAAGATCGATATTTATGGATGTGGGCTGTGCCAAACAGATGTCCCATGTGAGGAAGAGAGCCCTTTCAAAGAAGAATAGTGGAGATCCGCTCTTTCTTTCCAATTTGCACAGCTTGCCAAAATTTTTGAATAAGTTATTTTTATAAGTAATTATAATAGTGAATTCCATTCATTCATTTTGAAACAATCATATTATAATTGAGGCGATAAAATGTCTGAACGTATTAAAGATTGGCGAATTAAGAACTGGGTTTTTGATGCCAGCAAACCTTTCGATTTAACAGGTAAAGCCATAATTGTTACTGGCGCAGGTTCTGGCATTGGACGAGCTATCACTCTTGGCATTGATGCAATGGGTGGTAATGTCGTCTTAGCAGATATTGTCGAAGAAGGAATGGAAGAAGTCGTAAAAGAACTCAAGAATGACTATTTAACACTTAAAGTCGATGTAACTAGTGAGGCCGATGTAAAAAATATGGTCGAACAAACGTTATCAACTTTTAATAAGATAGATGGCTGTTTTAACGCACCTGCAATTAATTTTAGACTTCCTTTCCTTGAGCTAAGTGCGGATCAATGGACGAAAGTATGGAACGTTAATATTGGAGGAGTTTGCTTGTGTGCTAGGGAAGTTGGGAAAGTTATGGTAAAACAGAAGTACGGAAGCATGGTCAACGTTGCTTCATTCAGAGGATTAGTAGGCGCTAAGGAAGGGCGGCAGTCTATTTATTCTGCGAGCAAGGGAGCTGTTGTTATACTCACAAAATGCTTAGCCGCCGAATGGGGCGAGTTTAACGTACGAGTTAATGCTATAGCACCTGGCATGACTAAGACACCACTCGTGACGCAGATTCTTAAAGATGACGATTGGTATAACGAACTGGCTTCTATGCACGTATTAAATCGATTTGCTGAGCCAGAGGAGATGGTAGGTGCAGCAATCTTTCTAGTTAGTGATGCATCTACTTTTATAACCGGTACAACCCTCCTTGTGGATGGCGGACTCACAGCCGTGTAAGTCAGCAGTTAATCGATCACTTTTTTCTGTTTTTTATCTCTTTTTTTCCTATTTTCTTCTAAAGTCTTTATTTATTCCCACAAAACTTGTAATGTGTGTCTTTAATCAACATATGGTCAAAATTTGTTGATCATTACATTCGTGAACTACCCCACCCTGACGGATGGGGCTTCCTGCGAGTCCTCCTAACTCCCTACTGGGGGAGAAACTTTCGTTTTACATTTGGCTGTGTGTCGCAGATTATCGAGAAATACCCGATAGCC
>Ga0180437_10005957_pt1 | contig 16500 bp, 29 predicted proteins | sample SS_ome_4_FD_132410 | JGI IMG/M metagenome (GOLD analysis project Ga0180437, IMG submission 132410) | Hypersaline lake sediment archaeal communities from the Salton Sea, California, USA - SS_3_D_1 metaG | ecosystem: Environmental > Aquatic > Non-marine Saline and Alkaline > Hypersaline >...
GAAGACCAGGCCCCCGCCGGGGACGCCGGCGGGGGGCGTGGCCGGGGCGGACGGGGGCGGGGCCGGGGCGGAGGGGGGCGTGGCCGGGGCGGATGGGGGCGTGGCCGGGGCGGACGGCGAATCCTCTCCCCCCTCGCCCTCGAAGTACCCATCGCGGAAGATCTGGGCCTGGTCCTTCAGCCACTCGACGGCTTCCTTGTCCTTCTTCAGGATGGCGATAACGCGGGCCAGCAGCTCGTCCGGGACGTAAGGCTCGATGGCCGCAATGAATGCAAGCGGACTTCCCGCCGTGGCCAGGGTCTTGATGAGGTCCGGAGGGAAGTTGTCGAAGACGAAGTCGATCCACTGTGCGTCGGCGGGACGCACGAGGAGCTCCCGAGCCATGATGACCAGGGCCTGGGTCACGCGGCCTGCAATTTCCTGTTTGGTGTCGAGCAGCTCGTCCAGCTTGCTGGGGTCGATCTTGGGCTTGACGTTCTCGGCCGGCTTCCCTTCCGAGGCCTCCGTGGGCTTCCCAGAAGGAAGGGCAGGCGCTGCGCCGCCCGGAACCTTTCCCAGGATCGTTTTGGCCTGATCGTTGATGGAGCTGCGTACCTCGTCGCGCAGGGCCGGAAGGAGCTTCTCCACGGTCTCATCGACCTTCTCCTTCAGCACTTCCTCCGTGAGCTCCCGGCCCTTGGTTTTTTCCTCCCGCCAGGTCTTCAGAACCTCGGGCGTGACCTCGTTAATGGTCTTGAGGAGCCTGGACTCGAATGGGAGGTCCTCGTCGCCGCCTCGGCTCCAGCCCATCATGTTGGCCATGTTGCTCATGGCGCCGACGACGGAGTTCACCGTATCCAGTGTGTTCTCTGGCTTCTGGCTGGTGACCATGCCCATGATTTCTCGGAAGCTCTCCGTCGAACTCCTGTTCTGCTCGAGCAGGACCTTGAAGAGCTTGTCGTCGTCCTTCATGGCACGAATCATCTCGAGGACGTCGCCCTTGGAGTCCCGGGTCATGAGCTGCTCGATGCGCTGCTCGAGCTTGGTGATTTCGGTCTCATGCCTCGTGCGCTCGTCCTGGAGTTCCCGGTCGTGCTTCTGCTCCTTGAGTTCCTCGCGGATGGCCTTGATCTGCTCGTCGGTGCTCTTCCGGACCTCTTCCACGATTCCGCCGAACTGGTTGCCCAGCTTCTCGAGCGCGGCGGCCATGGCGTCCTCGTCGTCTTGCTTCTTCTTTCCACCGCTCATAAGGCGTTCGATTTCGGCCATCTTGAGTTCGCGACCCTTTGAAGCCATCAGCTGGTTGAGGACCTGATCAAGGGGGTCGACTTCCTCTTCCTCCTCGACCGGTTCGTCGGCCTCGCCCGGCGGTTCGGGGTTCGTCGGCCAGCTCGCCTGGAGGGGAGAACCAGGGATGCCAGGAAGCATCCCTGGCGCATTCATCGGAAGCTGCCCCATGCCAGGAAGCTGCGGCCATCCTGGGAACTGCGTGGTGGCCGCGTCCTCGTAGACAGGCTTGGGCTTCTCGGCGATGTTCAGGTTGAATCCGGTAATCTTGACACCTTCGTCGTTGAGAACGCCCACATGCCAGCGATGGCCGCCCAGCTCGTCTGCGATCTGGCGCTCGATATCCGCGCGGTTTGTCGGGCAATGGAAGTCCATGTAGTTCTTGTACTCACGGTTGATGCTGTCCTTCTTGGGAGACGTCCGTACCGCACGGATACTGTTGGTAGGCTCGATCAGAGCTTCCTTGATGAGAGGCGATGAGGCGGGTACAGCGGCCGCGGCCTGGCCCGCTCCCGAGCCGGACAGGTCCGACATCCCGGCCTTTACCTTGTCCGGGCTGCCCGTGAGCCTTACGCTCATGCTAACCCCATCCTTCTTGTCCTTCGAGGTACTTTCGGCAGGCATGCGCATTCCTCCAGAAATTTAGGCTTGACCTACGAGAGATTCATATCCTAGTCTGGAGGAAAGTCAAATCTCCCTATAGTACTAATTAACTAATCAACTAACTAATCAGAATTTTTTTGGAGTTTTTTGTAAATGGCTAGACCACGCCAGGTTATACGCACCACGCTTTGCCTATGCGGCCAGCCAGCAGAAATTTGCCAAGACAAACACGGGAATCCCTTCATGATCTGCAACTGCGGCGTAAGGATTTTCTTCAGGGGATACAGCAGCGTGGCCTACCAGGGCTTCTTCGACATCGAGGCTTACCTCAGAAACAACCTTGCCGCATACATCACAAGAGCAGGGACTCGCGTTGCAGAGCGCGAACGTCAACGCCGTGAGCGCGCGATGAAACCCCCACCCAAGCCACGCAAGAAGTCAGCCAAGAAAAAACCAGAGAAATCCTCTTGACCTCCCCGCGGCCGCGTCCGTAGAATCGGCCCCATGCCTCTTTTGCTATCCGGCTACGACCGGAGATCGCTTTGGCGACGAGGAAATGGCAAGGACGCAACGATCACCGCATGCTTACGTATTCTCCACACAATTCGCTGATCATTCCTTAACCCGCACTCTTAACTCAGCAATACAGGCCGGCCGCTCCTCTTTCCTCGGGAGCACCGGCCTGTTTGCTTTTGTATCGAGAGCAACCCATGATTCACAACGACATACTCGCTCCCCAGGAACTGGACGCGGAACGGGCCGTCCTTGGCTCCTGCCTTCACAACGGAATCACCTTCAACCTTCTACGGCCTGAGCATTTCTACAGCACTTCGCACCGCGGCATCGCAGAATCAATCATTCGATTGCACAACAAGGGAGACAAGATAAGCCTGCTCACGGTACGCAATGATTTGCGAAACGAGAGAAGGCTCGAGCACATCGGAGGCGAGGTGGGCCTGGCCGAGCTCTTCGACCAGCACGGCCTATACGAGGACATCAACTTCGGACACCACGAGAACCTCATCATCGAGGCGGCCAAGGCCAGGAACGTGCTCGTTTGCCTCAACAAGACCATCTACGACGTGGCGAACAACGGTGGAATACGTAACCTGGTGGATCACGTTCATACGCTGCGCGACCAGCTGGACCTGGCCATCGAAAGCGACATGATGGCCGTGGCCAGGCCTATTTCCGAAATCATGGAGCTTGGCGTAGATACCATCCCCTACGTTATCGACCGCATCATTCCAGAGAGAGACATCACGCTTTTCTCTGGCGATGGCGGGACGGGCAAGAGCTACATTGTGCTCGAGCTCGCTCGCTGCGTGGCCAAGGCCAAGCCTTTTCTCGGCAAGTTCGAAATTCACAAGCCGGGACGCGTACTTCTGGTGGACTATGAAAACGGGCCCTTGCGGATGTGCGTTCGCTCGAGAAGCATGGGCATTCCTAAAGACAGCGAGATCCACATTGTGGACGACGAGGCCATTACAGGCGACTTCATAGACAAGCCGGCAGGCATGCACCAGGTACTCAGCATGGTCAAGCAGATACAGCCCGTGGTTACAATCATAGACTCGTGCACCGCCTCCATGTCTGGCGATGAGAACAATCCCAGGGACACCAGGTCCTATTTCACCAATCTCAAGCGCATCGCCAAGCGAGGAGACACATCTATCCTCTTGATTCACCACAACCGCAAAGTCATTGCCCTCAATCAGGTTTCGGCAAAAGAGCGCGTGAGGGGAAGCACGGACTTCATCAATGCTCCCTCCACGGCTTTCGCCCTGGAGAAGGTGAAGGACAACCTCCGGAAGTTTCTGCAGACCAAGGCCCGCGATTTTGCCGACGTCGATCCGATTGGACTCTTGTTCAACCGCGACGAGGAGACAGGTTCATTCACCATCGCCCTGGGAGAGCTCCCGGCCCAGGACTCCTTGGGCATCCGGTCAGATTCGATGAAGAACTGGCAGGTCATCGCCGGCAAGCTCGCGGCCGACGGCGGCGGATACCTGGCCGAGCTCTGTGAATCCCTCGGCATACAGATGCAAATCGACCGCACCAACGTGCGCAGGAACATCTACAACATGCGAGACAAGGGATTTGTCGAGTGCGAGAAGCATACAGGGCACAAATCTCTCTTCGCGAAACTCACCGAGCAAGGTATGTCCCTACTTTCAGACGCGAACGAGGATTCTGGTGGCGATTCCAGCTTCAACGTGAGCGACTGATTTTAGGGTACCTCCCGCCAACTCTCTGGCTCAACTTCGGTTTTCTATTTTTACCGAACGCACGTTCATGTTAGTGACATGCACTAACATGCATCATAGAGTTGCATCATTGCATAAGTCACATAGACAAAACGCCTTTTGACTTCAAGTGTAAAGATGCACACATGCATTGTTATAAGATGCATGTGTGCATGTTTGAGTATTTTGGTTTTCCGGCCATTCTAGTTTTGGTCGTTCTTAGGCCTTTGCGTAAATCCTTGTGGCACATGGCCGTTGTAACTGTGCAAGTCGCAAGTTCCTCCACCAATGGGGAGACAACTAGATGCATGTTACTCCCTCTCTGAAGGAGAGGGAGTAACATGCATCTAGTTGTTTTCCTATTGGCGGAGAGATGCATTTCAACGTGCGATCTTAGGAACTCGATTTCGCAGCGCAATTTGCACTCTGTCAAAAAATTAGCTTGACTGCGCATATTAAACAATGTATAATCTGAGCAACGAAACACCATTCGGAGGAGACCATGTACCAGGGGACAATCGCCCAAGAGCTCGCAAGGATGGGTCGAACGTCAATCGATCCCAGGCACATCGAAGGGTTTATGCGACTGGAGTTCGGCACACTCGACCACCTGTGCATCGAAAGGTTCCGAGAAGAGGTCCGCATCGGCGTCGAGTGTGTCGATGTCGGCGGCCGAGAGGAGGCCGAGCGCCTGGCCATGTCCTACGGCCTGTGATCAGCTTCCTCCAAAAAACTAGGGCGGAAAATCGAGGTTGGACGTCGGCACCAGCACCCCCTGAGGATCGCCACGCTTGCGCAGGACGAATCGACAGCCCGATCAATGACCTGGTAATGGCATCTTCTCGGATTGGATCGTTCTGAGGCGATTCTGGGAGATCCGAAAATCGTCGATAAAAATTTCTAAAATTTTCGTTGACTGCACTCATTGCGCGTTGTATACGTTGAGCAAGGAATGCTACTCATGGCAGTAGAGCAGAAAAGACGCTGCGGATTTCGAAAGGCCGGAGGCCTGTACCTCGTGGGGGAGCCAAGAGGCATCCCCTGCCACAAGCTCCCCTTCCCGATCTACTCCTGCCCCTGGTGCGGCTCGGGCATCAAGGTCACTCGGGCCGTGCGCATGGTCGAGGCCAAGGCTCTCCTGCATCACCTCACGGAATGCCAAGAGGACTGCAAGCTCAACCACCCTGGAGGGAATTGCCCTCTCAAGGTTCCTACCCAGCTTGGCCAGGTCGGGCTCCTCGGCGTCGGCGTCAAGTACTACCCGACGGTGGAGGACTTCGCCCGCGAGTGCGACGAGCAGGGAATCTGCAAGCGCATCCCGCGCCTGCCCCGGGGGTTCAAGGTCGGTGAGACCTGGGTCTTCCTCTCACACCCGAAGGCCTGCGTGGAGTCGACCGTGAAGGAGGAGCAGCCCGTCGCGAACAGAAAATCCCTCGTCGTGCCGGAGATGCTCGAGCGGAAGGACCGGCCCGATGCCGACAAGCTCTTCCGCGAGGTGCCTGGCGTGTTCAAGGTCTTCAAGCCTCGCCTGGAGTACGTGTCCGATGGCACGGAGACAGATGAAAAGCTGGACCGCATGAGGAAGGCCGGCACGAAGATCGTAGAGGTTCCGGCCGATGATCCAGATCACCACTAAGGGGAAAACCAACATGGCGCACTGCAAGGGAAAAATCGGGCTGCGGAATCAGGATCGGGGGAACACGCCCGTGATCGTCACTGGTAACCCTTTCTGCCTCAAGTGCAAGCACTGCGGCGATAAAGCCGAGTGGGGGGACGTTGGGCTTGACACCCTGGATGAGAGAGGCAGCATCTTCATTCTCATCGTGTGCAACAGTTGCGGCAAGAAGATGAGCGCCGTCGTCGAGCCGAAGGACTTTCTGGCGCACTAGAAACGGAGGACTGACATGGCAGAGGAACGCAAGGGAACGTCCCTGAAAGAGACAACGCGGCGCCGCATCGGCCGCTACTTCAACGCCAAGTACATGAACTGGGATACGACCATCAACCGGATTCTCGACATCCTCGAGGGCACAGCTTATCACGGAGTGGCAAGCGTGTTCAACGTCGAGGACGAGCGTATCCCCGACTTCCTTCCGCCTCACGTCCAGGAGTACTACAAGTCCATCGAGGACGAGATGGCCCATGCCGAGGCCTCGGCCAGCGAAGAGGAAATCCAGGCCTCCGACGAGGTCCTCGAGGACGAGGAAGAGCCGGAATGCGATGAAGGCCTCGAGGGCGAGGAGGGCGAGGACGATGACTGAGATTCACGTCGACCTGTCCGGTTCCTCAGACCTCTGCGAGTACTGCGGTGGCGCAGGCGGCTTCAAGGTCCTGAAGAAGGTCGAGGGGCTCGACCTCGAGGACCTGGTCATCCTGTGCCCAAGGTGCCTGGTCCTCGTCAACACGGTCAAGGAGCATCCTGAACTCATCCGCAAGCTACTCCCCGTTGAGCTCAAGGAGGTCTTCATGAAGCTCGGGAACGAGCTGGTGACGAGGCGGGGATTTACGCCGGCCGGCATGGTCCGGGAGCACGAGATGGACGAGCCCAACACGCTTCTTCTCGCCGAGCTCGCGCGGTGGTTCAACGACCATCCCGCGGCCCGCGAGGAACTGGAACTCCTCGGGCTCAAGTGGAGAGTGTGACGTGGAGAACATCAAGCGCTACTGCGGGCACTGCGGCAAGGAACTGGACGGCTTTCCTGAGGGGAGCATGGGACGAGTCTACAAGCTCGCCCTCACGCTATGTCTTCCGGTCTACGTTGCGTTCGCTTTTTTCCTCACGATGTACTTCCTGCCAGAGCCGGGCCCGACGCCGGCGCCGGAGGTATTGCGGGTCAAGGTCAAGAAGCTGCTCCCCAACGAAAGCGTGACATACGGCAGGGAAAACAAGATGGAGCAGTACCTAGACGTCGTCTGTGGGACAGAAAGGCAGACCATTCAGCTACGGTTCAACGGAAGCAGCGTGATTCCCTTTCGTAACCTCGTCAAGGTCGGGGACGAGCTATCCCTCAATTGGGACGAGCTGAAGGACGAGAAGAACGAGTCCGTCGGCTACTACGAGGCCGACATGTCACAAATCATCACGGTCAATGGAAAGGAACTGAAATGACGGAGAAGGAACTCAAGGACGTTTCAATCAAGTGCGTGGAGTGCGAGGAACTCTTCTCCTTCCCCGCCAGGGATCAGGAGTTCTACAAGAAGAAGGGCTTCCAGTGGCCTCGCCGCTGCAAGAAGTGCCGCGAGGCCCGGAAGGCGCGTGGTGGCAGGAACGCCAAGGAGTCTGTCCAGACTCGCCACGAGTGCATCTGCGACGAGTGTGGCCAGAAGACGACGGTCCCCTTCGTCCCCGACGGCCGGAAGCCCGTCCTCTGCAAGGACTGCTACCGGGAGTCCAAGAAAAGGAGCTGACCCATGTCGATCGACGTGAAAGAGGGCGACAAGCTCAAGTGCCCGAATTGCAACTCCAGTGGGAAGGACAGCTCGTTCTTCATCACCAAGCACCCTTCGGGAGACCTCATGTTCACCTGCGCCGAGTGCAAGGAGGCCTTCCTCTATGAGCCCCCTATCACCTCGGAGATGGTCATCCGTTTCGTCAAGAAGAACTATCCCATGGCACTGGGATTCGTAACGGCCCTGTTCGGTGGAGGGGAAAATGCTTGACATCATCTGCACCGGGTGCGGCATGCAATTTAAAGGCGAGAGGGGCGCGGAGCTCTGCGCAAAGTGCCATTACGACGAGGAGCAGTTCGAAATTCGGAAGGACAAGCTGTCTCTTGACCTGACGCGGAAGCTCGACGAGCTCGGCAGCTTCCACGTCATCCTGGGACCTTATGGTCCGAAGGAGAGCCTGGGCGTGCGCATCTCGCTCGTCAAACTGGATTCCGCCACTCGCAAGAGTGAAGGGCAGTTCATGACCATTACCTACAGCCGCAGGAAGCTCATGAAGCTCTCCGTGCCCCGACTCATCAGCGGTCCGTTCGGCCAGGCCAAGCGACTCCTCGAAGAGCAGGAGAAGAGCGCATGAGCGAAGAGCTAATCCGAGAGACGAGATTCGGCGGTGTCGTGAAGGTTGAGGCAGTCGGCGAGATGTCCGTCGAGACCACAATTGCAGAGGTCATCGGACCAGGATTCGATCCAAACCACTGGAACATCTTCATGAGAGGCCCCTTCGTCGAAATGCCTCTCGGGGGTTACGTGTCCGACATTCGAGAGGCGCTCGAGCCCCATCCTCCCGACCCGGAGGGAGGCAACGATTGTGCTTTCGTAAGGCTCTGGATAAATGACCTCATCTTCCTAGCGACCCCACTCCTCAGCCTTCCTTCTCCTGCCTGGAGGAGGAACTTCGATTTCATCAAGGGATTCGAGCCTCCGGAGGAATTGCATCCAATGTTCGACCGGCCCATGGTTCCGGAAAACAAGGTGAAGCTCGTCATTCGTACTGTGGAGAACAAGCCTTTGGAGGGCTTGTTCGTGTTTCTTTCGGTGCTACTCGTTTCAAAGGAGGGAAGACCCATGGCGGAACTGTTGTGCGGGGAGTGCAAGACCCCCCTGGCCCACAAGAACGAAGACTACCCGGATTACGAAATCGCGCAGGGGAAGAAAGTCAAGCTCTGCCCCAAGTGCGCCACGGACCACCTGGAAGGCCACCAGCAGCTCAACAGCGAAATCGGCGAGGCCATCGAGCCTTTGCTCGATGAGGAAGAGGCCACGGGCGACCTCCTCCAGGACGTGCGCATCGCCATCAACAACGGCAAGCATGCGGACGACCAGCTCGGCGTCGTCGGAGACTACGCGGACGAGCTGCTCGAGTCCGTCAAGGCCGGCGAGGAGACGGACATCGAGGAGGTCCTGGGAAAGATCAGCGACATGGCATCTTCCGAACCCACTCCCCTCGAGGACCAGGGCGAAGAGGAGGAAGAGGAGACCGAGGGCGAGGACGAAGACAAGGAGTAGAACCCCCGTGAAGAGGTTCGAGAAGATGGAACTGGCCGATGCGCTGAAACACGCCGAGAGCGGCGGCCAGGCCCTTCACGTATGGGTGCCCCAGGCCGGGGAGCGCATGAGATCTGGCATACCTGCATGCTTCAAGCGTTCCCTGGCCTGGGCCCACCTCTTCGACCTCGACACCCCCCGGCTCATGCGGACCGCCCGGGAGCTCGGCGTCGAACGCTTCTACATCCACTACAAGGGAACGAAACGCCAACATGTTGACTTATGCGGCATGCCACTCAAGCTGGCGACCGTGAGGTGCGAAGAATGAACATCATCGGAACGGCCAATCTGAAGCCAGATCTCAAGTACACCACGAATTTTTTCGGTGGATACGAAGACCTCAGCGGAAAGACACTTCAAGCCATCAGCCGCAACGATCATGGGGATTGTATGTGCATCGTTTGCAACGAGGACGGGGAGGCAAAGTACCTTGTAGACGTGGACTGTAGGGATATCGAAACTTTCAACCGTTACCAGTGGTTCGACATGCTGGAGCGGTTCATGATGATGAAAGCAGTAATCGACAGGGGAGAGAAATCATGAATGATCAATTCAAGGAGAAGTGCACGACAGGGCCCGGAACCCGCCCCTGGCTCGATGAGGTCGTGACCATGAAAGGAAACCCATCCCATGAGGAGGGGAAGAAGGCCTTCCTGGAGGGCAAGCCCAGATCCGCCGTTCCAATCGACGGAACCTTCGAACGCGCCTTCCTGTGGATTTGCGGGTGGCACGACGCTCGCAAGGATAGCTCGAGCGGCCTAGCCGACGACAAGATTTCCATCATTCGTCAGATCTGCGACGCCCCTGCAGGAAGCTTCAGGGTGATTAAACCAGGGGAGTAGATTTTCTAATGAACATCGGGAAGATATTCATGCTTATTGGCGTCGGACTAGCCGTGGGCAACCTGGTGGCCGGCTCTCTTCGAAACTGGAGCGACGAGGCATTGTCTATGGCTTTGCTGCTCCTGATGTTTTCGCTGTTCTGTCTGTTTACGGTTGGTGTGGACGAGAAAATCAAGAAGGCCAAGAAAGACGACTTTTCGTAGGAGAAGATTCATGGAGAAGGAGAAGATTCGAAAAGAGGTACAGCGTATCCTGGAAGAGCAGGCTCTGACAGGCAGCGGAAGGGAAGTCAAGGACGAGACCACATTCCGTGAGGACCTCGGTGGGGATTCCCTGGATGCCGTCGAGGTCTCCATGGAATTGGAAGACGCCTTCAACATCCAAATTTCTGACGCGGAGATCGAATCCATCAACACCGTTGGTGACATCATCGAACTGGTGAATTCGAAGATTTCCTAACAAGTTCCTGGAAAAGACTCGATGAACACGCATGACCTCAAGATCGGACCAAAGCAGTTCGATGACATCCTTCACGAAGGAAAGGGTTGCGAGGTGCGGTTCAACGACAGGGAATACAAGGTCGGGGACATGGTCATTCTTCACGAGTACATCGCGGACCGAGCGTTGTACACGGCACGATACGCATGGTTCATTATCAGTCACATTCAGGAAGGATTTGGTCTGAGGCCAGGATGGGTTGTGCTTTCTTGGGAAAGCATTGCCTGGGATGATCTCAAGGATTTAATCGATCCTGCAAGTTTGGGCTACGCGCCATGAACGAGAAGAAAAAGAAGAAACGACGCAATCCGATTCACGAGTTAGCGAAGAAAAACCCACCAGAAAACCGTAGGCTCGAGCTATCCGACTGTTCATTGGCAGACGCCCTGGGCATTGAGGACCCGAAGCGGAGGGGAGTGTACAAAATCATCGAGGGGCTCTTTGAGATGATGGGAGCCGTTGTATCCGAAGTCGTCGGGCCCGAGGACCTGGCCCGGGCCAGTCAGGAGCAACACTCGAGCAAAAATACGCAGCATGAAGGCATCGCCGTGTGCAAGCACGGTGTCATCGAGTGCGAGCATTGCATTCGAGAAAGGAAAGAGAAATGAACACGCCTCCATCGACCAGGGCGAAGAAGAATCCATTCGCTCCGAAGACCAGAAAGACTGACCTTCCTTCGGCTATGTGTCCGAAGGTAAGGTTCGCGGCACGCGCCTTCAAGGTGCTGAGCCCGGAGGAGAGAATCCTCCGTACCGAGGTCCTCGGCCAGGCCGACAGCACCGTGAACGTCGTCAACCTTGGAACCTACGACAGCGAGCTCGAGGCGAGGGATGCCCTCAGGAAGGAAAAAGTGGCATTCTCAAGAGGCTGGGTGTCGAGGATTACAGAGAAGTGATTGCGTCCTCCCGGAGGGGACGGCCAAGACAGGAACGAGAATCAGAAGGTTTCATCTCCGAACATGAAACCCCTCACACAGCTTCACGTGAACCTCTCCGGGAGGTGTATTTTGAGGCAGGAGACATGAAGGAACAGAACATTCTGCGGTGGGAACTCGACACGGATGACATTACGGAAGCCATCAAGGATTACGTGATGAAGAATCTGGCAGACGGGAACAAGAAACAGGCTGAGGCCGGAAACATGGACATTCAGTTCCAGATGCGCGTCGAGCATCAGCCCATGGAGCGAACCGACGACGGTCCGCCCAGCGACACCAATCTTGAGCAGCTCGTCCCTCAGTTTGAAGGCGTGGTGGTCACCATCACCACGGAGAACGACGTCGAGTGAACCGGACCTTCGACCACGTCTGGTACTGGCGTGCAAGGCTGCCCGAGAGGAAGGGGGAACCCTGCCGCGTGCTGGCTCGCGCACCGAAGATGAACAGCATCCTGGTCGAGTTCAAGGATGGATTCAAGGTCGTCACGAGCCGATACGCGGTGCGCAAGGCGAAGTGACAATCGTAGCAAATTGAACAGCCAGAGGGCTGAAGGATTCAATAGACTTGAGCGAGCCCAAGACGATAAGGACTCGTCTAGAGAGAGCGAGCCATCCAACGTGAGGAACCAGACCGGCCGAGCGAGCCACGTAATCGGAGGAATCATCGAGAAAGAGCGAGCCATCGAATGTGAGGTAGCACACAGACTAAGCGAGCCACATTAACCGACGATACAAATGCGGGGAGCGATTCTTTTACGGGCCACCACGTCGGCCCAGGAGGTACTCATGCCGAATTCCATCAAGGTAGCAGTGAAAGGCCTGGTCGAGAACTACTACATCATCCAGGAGACGCGCAAGGCCCTTGACCTGCGCGAGAAGGCCATGTGCCGCGACGAGATCCTCCTGTACACGAAGGACAGCGAGGGCAAGGACAAGAAGGTCATCGGCCGAATCGTCGATGAAGACGACAACCAGGTCGTGATTCAGAAGAAGACCAAGAAGGGGAAAATCATCCCCAAGGAAGTCGCCCGCGCAGACATTCGGAAGATCATCCGCCGCAAGTTCGACGAGGTGGAAGAAGCGCAGCGAAAAATCTTCCGCTTTCCCGTCGGCAAGCGCGAGGCCGACGTCTCCTCCGTCCCTCTCAATCGGATGGAGGAGGACATCAAGCGCCACATTCAGAGCCTGATCAATGAGTGGCCGGTCTGGTTTAATTGGCTGAAGGACGTGAGCGGCGTGGGCCCCATCATCGCCGGCGGTCTCCTCGCCTACGTGGACATCAACATCTGCTCCAAGGTCTCCCAGCTTTGGCACTACGCGGGCCAGCACGTGGTGGACGGCGAAATCCCCCGGCTCAAGAAGGGCGTGAAGCGCAGCTGGAACCGGCGCCTGCAGACTATCATGTGGAACTTCAGCGAGAGCATCGTGAAATCCGGCAAAGGCTACCGTGCCCTCTACGACGAGCGCAAGGAGCACGAAGTCCGCAACCGCTTCCTCACGGTCGAGCTCGACAACAGCAGGTCAGAGGACGACCTGGCCGGCTTCGTGGCCGGCCATCACCTCAACGAGAACGTGGGGGAGAAGAAGCAGGGCTACTACATCTCGAACAAGGCCGCGGCCCTGAGCATCCTGAGGGCGAAGAACGGAAGCTCCAAGCTCCTGCTCGAGCGTAAGCAGGCCCACATCAACAACCGGGCCAAGCGCCACGTGCGCAAAGTGTTCCTGGCCCACGTGTACAAGTTCTGGCGCGAGGCCGAAGGCCTACCGGTCCGGGCCGTGTACGCCATGCACCTGGGCCCGGAGCACGAGGAAATCCCCATCATCATGGAGTAGAGTCGTAGGACGCATGCAGAGAAAGCGAGTCATGAGCAAAGGAGGATTCATCCACTCTGAGCGAGCCGAGACTAGAGAGGACTCATAGACTCTAAGCGAGCCATGAGATCCGAGGAAACAGAAGAAGGAAGCGAATCTGTAACACATCATGGAGAATGTCATGAGCTGGAAAGAGGACTTCATCGTGTTCGACACCGAGACCACGGGCCTGGGCGATAACGCGCGCATCCTCGAGATAGGCCTGGTCCGGTTCGTGGCGAGGAAAGTCGCCATGCGTCTCCAGTTCCGGGTGGACCCGGGCCCCATCGACTGGAATGACCCTCAAGTACAGCAGGCCGTTTCTGTCAACGGCATCCGCGAGCTCGACGTCAAGGGCCTTCCAACCATGGAGGACATCCACATCATGCTCGCCCTGAATCTCCACAGGAGAGTATGGGTGGCTCACAACCTTCCATTCGACGAGAGGATGCTCGAGCATAGCTGGCCCACGGAGAGCCTTCCAGGACCGACCCTGAAGGTGGATACCATGATTTGCGACTTCGCCGTGCGGCCCTGGGGCAATTCCAGGAAGCTGAGAAGCCTCTGCTCGTCCTGGGGTATCAAGAACGAGAATCCTCACGCCGGCCTGGCCGACGCCGAGGCCACGGGGCTAGTCCTCCTCAAGTTCATCGACAAGCTTCCGGGCGAGGCCTACAAGATGCAGGAGTACATGAAGCAGTGGATTCAGGCCTGGAGAACGACTAGGGGCTACTACCGGGAGGATTTCTGATGGGGAAGCCCAAGGTCATCACCATGTGCGGGTCGTCCAGATTCTGCGACAAGATGGCGGTCATCGCCTGGCTGCTCGAGCGGGACGAGGGCGCCATTACCCTGAGCCTCCATCTCCTGCCGTCCTGGTACACCACGGTGGAGAGCCACCTGGCCGAGGAGGAAGGGGTGGCGGGGGCCATGGATGTGCTCCATTTGTGCAAGATCGACATGTCCGACGAAATCTACGTGGTAGACTGGGAGGGCTACGTCGGCGATAGCACCCGCAACGAAATCGAATACGCCAAGTCCTGGGGGAAGCGAATCAGGTACTTCTCGTCCGAGGGCGAGATGCAGCTGAAGCTCCTTCAGGCGGCGAGGGACCAGGAGGCGAGATGTCAGAGAAAAGAGACGTAAGCCTGAGCTGCTCCTTGGTGAGGGAGGTTCCCGATAGCAAGGTTCGAGAGGGCTCGGTCAAGAAACCATGCGAGGGCTGCGGCCGCGAGATTTGGCTTTCGCCCAGGGCGCAGCGCCACCTCGAGGACGGAGACGTTGACAGGGTCATCTGCTTCTATTGCCTGGACAGGGAGATTCGGGAACGGTACTCGAAGCAGAAGAAACAGGAGTTTTGATTGCAAACCATTTCAACTATTCCGAAGGGTGGGCTGGTACTACCCCTAGCGAGTAGCCCGGTGGAACAACTCGCAGAGACGGGAACTTGTTTGCCTTCGCACGAGCCCCGTTCAATCGAGCCATCGAAAGCGGAGGTACAACTAAAAGTCCCGTGTGCCAGCGCGCGGGCAGGGGTGGCTGCGGCCGGGGACAACTCGGCTGAGTGGGCGCATCCCACGCTTCGGTAGCGTAAGCTCGACCAGGAGGAGTGTCCTAGGTCACGCGAATCCTGGCACCAAGTGAGCCATGCCGGTGAGAGACCGGTGAGCCGCCCTTGTTTGTAGCACTTTGAGAGAACTGATTATGTTCACATACGAAGAGGACATCCTGGAGGACGACGCGAACGTCTTCATGGGCTACCTGTACGTCTGTGATGGGGAGGTAGTCAAGTCTCACATGCAAGGGAAGGTCCGCGACATGAAGCTTACGCTCAAGGTCAAGGAGGTCCGGCGCTGCAACCCATTCAAGCGCGGCATCGATGACCAGATGGAGCCTTTCGTCCTGAGAAGATTTCCTGGAGGCGAACCCCATGATCCTGAAGAACAAGGAAGTGGTTTACCAGGGGCAGTTGGAGATGAAGGAGCGGGATAGAAGGCTCCTGCTCTGGGTCGTCAAGGACTGGATTAGGTTCAGAGGCGATCATCACGGAGATGGAACGCTGGAGGCCGCCGAGAAATTTCAGAACTTCCTGGAGGGCCTGGTCCCTGACAGGCACTGACAATGAGCGATTTCATCATCGCCATACTACCATCAATCATTCTGTTCCTTCTCATCGCCGGCGCCATGCTGCTCTACTACTGGGTCTTGAGCTACATGGAGAACAAGAGGTTCTGGAAGGCCTGGGCGAAGCGAGGGGCCGAGCTCGACGAGCAGTGGAAGGCTACTTTGATAGAAGCCCTCGAGGAGGGATTCAGGAGCCCTGAATGGCAGGCGTACCTCAACAAGTGCATGAAGAAAAGGAAACAATCGTAGGGGATTGATACGTGTTCATCATCAAGTACAGGAAGAAAGGGACGGCGAACTGGAAGACGCACAAGAAAAGCTTTGTCTTCCGGGAGACCGCCCAAAGGAAGCTCATCAAGCTGCAGCAAAGACATCCCGACAGGAATTACAGAATCACCAAGCTGAAGAAATAACACTCGTAGCGAGCCATTGTATTGGAGGATACTCCAACTCCGAGCGAGCCAACAACACAGAGGTAACACATAGACGGAGCGAACCATTGTCCACGAGGTAACAATAGAAGGTAAGTGAGCCACAGTCCGGGAGGAAGCATATCCGGCGAGCGAGCCAATGGGGCAAAGGCAGCAAGATCCCAGAGCGAGCCTGCCAGCTGGAGGATCCAACCAGACAGAGCGAGCCATTTCTACAGAGGAGACAAACAGGAACAGCGAGCCGTACGCCAAGAGGATGCAATGATTTTGAGCGAGCCATACTCCCAGAAGAAGCACAAGTCCTAAGCGAGCCATCTTTCAAGAGGCAACAAGCATCGCGAGCGATTTTGTGACAGATCACACGGTAAGTTGAAAGGAATGCATATATGCCGACAGACGAAGAAATTCTTAGGCGAGCGCAAGAAAGAGCAGAGGAAGAGAAGGATGAGGACCAGGTCCCTCTCGAAGAGATGAAGACACAGGCCTTCCCCCCGGGATTCCCCGCCCTGCGTCCGGTCCGAGATGAAGTCGTTCTGGAGTTCACGGCCGTCGCCGGCGAGCCACTTCTGGGCTGGGACCTCAAGAGTGAAAAACGCGTGATGGTAGTGGACAAATCACCATCACCGGAGGAAGGCTACAACAAGCACCAGCTCATCCTCACCCCGGTCCGTCCCAACGAAATCGACGCCATGTTTCTCGACGTGAAGCTCA
>Ga0180437_10005958_pt1 | contig 16497 bp, 11 predicted proteins | sample SS_ome_4_FD_132410 | JGI IMG/M metagenome (GOLD analysis project Ga0180437, IMG submission 132410) | Hypersaline lake sediment archaeal communities from the Salton Sea, California, USA - SS_3_D_1 metaG | ecosystem: Environmental > Aquatic > Non-marine Saline and Alkaline > Hypersaline >...
AAGATAGTGTTCAAACACTTGAGGGAGCATTAGCTGAAATTTCATCCGTCCTTTAATAGTAGACAAGGAAAGTACCGTCCAGTCGTGAGCTATGGAAGCGCAACGAGGAAAATTGTATCTGATCGACAATTCTTGGGATACTTCCGGTTTGGAACGTGCCTTCTTGACCATTTCTATAGCTTGTGTGATAGCATTGATCACCAGTTGCGCCTGAAGTCCAAAGCGCTCCTTAACATCATAATAACAGCGTCGTTGCAACTTTGCCTTTGATGTAATCTTATGTCGCCAGGCGATATCCACGCACAATTGGACGGCTTGCGCATACATCCTCATGGTGTCATCCAGGACGGGGGACACCTCAGTCAGTTTGACTTTGGCAGTGGTAACCACTTTCATAAGAAGTTACTTGTGTTCATGCTATTATTTAAATGTGGAGAGACCCAAGTAAAAGTAAAAAACTCCCTCAATTCCTCCCCGCCCTAAAGGACTGGGGCTTCCTTGAGGTGGAGCCGTGAAGAGCAAATAGAAAAAGAAAAATTGATTTAAATAGATATACTACTCATAGATAGTCTGTTCTTCTAAGAATTCTACCTGGAAGTGTCCTTGTATGTTTACCCTCTTCAACAACAAGCTCTCCGTTAACAATCACGAACCTTATACCTTTTGGGAACTGAAGAGGGTTATTATAAGTTGCAGTATCGTTAATCTCTGCAGCATCAAAGATTGTTATATCTGCAGCGAATCCTGACAGCAGAAGTCCACGATCTTGCAATCCAATTTTTTGTGCTGGTAAAGAGGTCATCTTCCTGATCGCTTCAGGGAGTGTTAAAACAGCGTTTTCGCGAACATACTGTCTTAAAATTCTAGGGTATGAGGCAATAGCCCTGGGATGATATTTTCCAATAATAATGCTATCTGTTCCAACCATTTGAACCGGGTGTTTCATAACAGTTTTTACATCGTCTTCGTCCATAAAAAAGAGCACCATAGATACTGTAGCGTCCTCTTCAATTAATAAATTAAAAGCGGTCTCTGCAGGATCATTTGTCCCCTTAATTTCAGCAATTTCTGAGAGCGTTTTTCCTTCTAAATCCTTATTCTGGTCAGTCTTTACTGAAGTAATTAGTATTCCATCCCATCCAGATGCCTTAGCATAGTTATCCCAATCGTTTCCATCTTTTATTTCTTTTTTTATCTGTTCTCTAGTTTCTTGATCTTTTAATCTTTGAATTAATTTCTCTTTACCACCTACGTGAACCCAAGGAGGAAGAATAGCGGTTAGTGTTGTGCTTCCTGCTGTATATGGGTATTGATCCACCGTTATATCGATGTCTATTGCTCTGGCATCTTCCACCAGTTTTAGAGTTTGAGTAACTTTTCCCCAATTTTGTTTCCCTGCTGCTTTGAAATGCGATATTTCTATTGGAATTCCTGTTTCTTTTCCAATTTTAATAACTTCATGGGTTGATTCTATCACTTTATCACTTTCGTTTCGCATATGGATGCTTAAAAAGCCATTGTAACTCTTTACAACTTTGCAAAGTTCAATAATTTCTTCTGTAGAAGCAAAAGTAAGAGGAGGGTAAATTAAACCTGTTGAAAACGCAAATGCGCCATCATTAAAGCATTTAGCAACACTTTGTTTCATTTCCTCTATTTCTGCATTTGTTGGAGGTCTATTATCCATACCCATAGTGCAGAATCGGATGACTCCATGTCCAACTGAACTTGCAATGTTCACGGCTATACCTTGAAATTCAAACATCGCCAAATATTCAGCTAATGTATTCCAATTCCATTCTACATCTGTATTTCCTAAAACTCCCATGACTAATTGTCTGTACTCTTCCTTACATTTTTCCTTAATAGGTGCCACAGAAAAACCACATTGCCCAATCAACTCAGTAGTGACACCTTGAAGTACTTTTTCATCAGCAGTTGGACGCGCTAACCAGACGATATCTGAGTGCGAGTGAATATCGATAAAACCTGGTGCCACAATAAGCTGTTCAGCATTAATTATTTTTTTTGCATTACTTGATATTGGAATATGACCAATTTTTACTATCTTTCCATCTTGAATGGCGATATCACCTTTAAACCATGGATTTCCAGTTCCATTAATGATTCTACCATTTTTAATAATTAGATCTAACAAATTTCTTCACCAGATTAATTTTCTTGCTTCCTATTGTATTTCAAATTAGATGAGATTTAATTACTCTAACAACTTCAGTTTACAAATATTTTCTCCTTTTTTAGGAAGAAAACAAACAAAACTGCCTTGCCTTAATTAAAACCAAAAACTAACTCTGCAAAGTTTAAAAAAAGGATGGATTATCGCGACTAGGAGAGCCGTGCACCACATGAAGCACAATACATTGAATCGCCGGTATTTCCTGAACCACATACTGTGCAATATCTTATACCTTCTACAGGCGTTTTGGATGTTGTTGTCAGTGTCGGTGGGAGTCGAGTGTCTGTTTTCCCTTTCCGAATTCGAAGAAAAATAACAACTAAAACTGCAATTAATATGATAATTCCCACACCAACGCCTATTAATAGCCCACTACCTCCTCCACCGCCTGTTTCTCTTACACGTAAAGTGTATGCGCCGTCTCCCTCAAATGCATGAACGATAACAAAGTACTCATTAGTAGTCGGGCATTCCCACTCAATGCGTTCATCTACTCCATATCCGTAATCATTTGAAATTGCTAATAGGTCAGGCTCTCCATCATCGTCAATATACCCATCATTATTACTGTCATCTAGCGTGTTATCACTTTGAAAGTATAGATCTACATCAGCAGTGGAAGGGACCTCTAATGTAGCTTCTATCATTTGTCCTTTTGTAAACCAAAAGCGATACCAAATATACTCATTTTCCAAAAGATACGCAGTGTCTTCTAAAGGTAGTTCATTGTATTCAGTTTCTGCTAGCGTTGTAGCCAGGCCACTCATTACTACTAAAAAAAGTATCAGAAGGACAAAGATTTTTTTCATAAGAAAACCTTCGGCAATATTGAATGAGGATTGCATAAATACTTTGCATTCATCCCATTTAAAGTTTAAGAGATATAATGGTTGAGTATAACGCTGAACGCCACAAGATGACTCTTTTTTCACAACTGTGTTTTACATTGAAGTAAGATGTACATTGATAGGATGAAATAGCATTTTAGTAGATGTTTCGTTTAACTTTTTTGCATTAAATTTAACAATATTAATTTGTTTCTTTACGATTTGTGAACAAATAAATTAATGATAGAGCATATATACTGTGAAAGGCATGAAAATAAAAAAAAGATTTTAAGTGATTTTTTTTCTCAGATAATACACTGCGCTGTATGAAACAACTGCGGTAATCGAGAATAGAGCTACCAAGGGCGTACCTAAACAAGATCCTGTTTCCTCTGTTTCCTCTACTTTTACTGTATATGTTCCATAACCTGAGTAGCATTCTACAACGACATAATACAAGCCTGCATCATCACATGAATAAATAATCTGTTCATCCTGGCCTTCAGTGCTACTGGTTGACTTTTTAATGGTATCCTCGTCAAAATTTTCAAGTTTTAAATCAAAGTCTCCTGTGCAGGAACCTGCAACGTGATTTTGTAAACCTTTCCCGATTCAAACTTGACACGATACCATATGTACCATCCCTCTGATAGCGAATCAGTATCTTCGAAAGGTACTTCATAGTAGTCGTAATCTGTTGCCGAAACTACTGTTGTGCTACATAATGCCATTATAATTAAAATTATTACAATGGCCCCACATCCCTTCTTCAAAGAACCCTCTCCCATAGTTAGATTGGTTTTTGTAGAGAATAGTTATACTACAGTACAAATATATACTTTCACAAGTATACCGATGTCATAGAGACTGAGTTTCTCATACAGTTATCGTTTCAAAAGCAATGATTCTTAAGAATACCATTTTTGCAAAAAAAAAAACTGAAGATAGTTCATGGAAATTCTGTGTCGCAACTGACTAGTCAATATTCCTGAATTCTTAAATTATAGGAATTGGGACACCCATAGCGGTCATGGCTCCAGTCAACATAATTCTTAGTGCCACAACAAGTTTAGGATGCTTTTGAATCCAATTCTTTGCCTTCCCAAAGAAGTTTTTCAGAGCACCCAATCGTCCACCTTTACTTTCACCCTTGTCTAATATCGTATTCAATAGACCCTTAATTTCTTCTTGATGTTGAGCAGTTTCACCGCCAGTTTCTTGTAGAACGCTAATAATTTGGTCTTTAAGACTCGCTTTGGTTTCATTAGATTGTCCGTCAAAAACACCGAGAAGGTTTTCTAAATGTTCATTGCTAAGTTCCAAACTACTTGAAAGTTCTTCGAGTTGATCCGTTTGAACATCAAGTTTAGAGTTTACGGCTATAGAGGTAGCTTCTATCAATTCAAAGAGTTGTCGATTTCCTGAAATTACTGCCAAAGATAATGCCGCATTTTGTTTCGTCAATTCCATTGTTATAGTGTCTATAGTTTGAGACGCAGCCTTCCAGATTTGTGTTCGCAGTTCCTGCAATTCATTCCTAATATTCTTATCATGTGCATCTACTTTATCATTTAGTGAGTCAAGTTTCTCTAATATGGCATTCAATTGCTCATTTTCTTCTGCACTCTTTTCACGCTTTCTTCTTAATTCGCGTTTTTCATCTTCAAGCCTATCAATATCGTCCAACAATTTGTTATGTTCTCTTTCTAGTTCACGAAAAGAGTTTGCAGAGTTTTCCATTACTTTTAATACCTCTTGAGGAATTCTGACTTCGAACCGTTCGATACGTTCGATACGTTCGATACGTTCAATACGTTCAATACGTTCAATACGCTCAATATGTTCGATACGTTCTTTCTCAATTCTTGCAACATCTTTAGCTTGAATAACTTCATCAGCTTGCGTAACTTCGCCGCTTCCAATTATTACAGTTCCGCCTTTTTCGATTTTGAAAGTTACACCTGGTGGCATTCCGCCAAGCATTCCAGTTGCTTTTGCAGTGGGTGCTGCCGTAAAGTGGTCTGGTGAAAATACGCCAGCAGTAGTTTCTTGTATTGAGATCCTTTCAAATCTGCCGTTAAGTCCTCCAACAAGTTGACCTTGACAATATCCCCTTGTAATACAACTGCATACATGCTTGTAAATAGTTATCCTATCCATCTCTGTAAGTTCTGAGAGATCTGCTATTGAAATCTCTTTTGCCGTTGTTAAAAATGCTAGAAGTTCTCTTTCTTCTATTTTCTCTTCTTCTTCTGCCTTTACAGAAAATATAAACACGTCGTCTTCAAGTGCTTCAGTACCATGAGTTTCAATAGACCCAAGTTTTGAGTTTGAAAGTATGCGAGAGATCTCTTCTAATGGAGCTCCAGTACTTGTTGCAACCTTAAGAAGTGAAACACTTCGGTCTTTGTGATTTTTAGCCGTTCCTATTGCTATTTGTTCAATTTCTTTATCGGAGAGTGTGATATTTCTGTTTTTTGCATCAATAATAGATTTTACTTGGTCATAAACATCAACTGTTCCCGCAAAATCTGGATCTATCTCCTTGGTTTTTTGAAACGCTTCCCATGCTTTATCGTATTCTTCAAGACCAAAATACCCACAAGCAATTGTATCCCACGCTTCTTTGTATTCTTTGTCAAGTTCTATTGCTTTCAAACCATGTTCTATTGTCTCTTCGAACCGTTTTGTCTCATAAAATGCCCATGCTAGACTATTCCAGACTTCTTTAGAGTTTGGATCGATTTCTATTGCCTTTTTATAATATTCTATTGACTCTTCAAACTTCTCATCCTTTTTAAGCGCCCAGGCAATGTTATGCCAAGCTGCTTGATTGTCAGGTTGCAGTTTTGTCACGGTTTTATAGGCTTCTACTGCCTCTAAATTTCGATTTAATTCAGTATAAGCCCATCCTAGTTCAAAATATCCATCAGCTTCATTTGAATCAATTTCTATTATTTCTTTAGCAAGTTTGAGAGCATCCTCGTTTTTTCCAGTCCTATTTTTTGCCCACGTAAGAGCTACAATAGCTGAGAGGTAATTTTCATCGAGTTTAATTGCATGTTCAAATGGCTTTATTGATTCTTCTAATTGACCTAAGCGTTGGAATGCCCATCCCATGTTATGCCAGGCTTCTTTATACTCTGGATCGAGTTTTACTACCTGCTTATATGCCTCAATCGAATCTTCATAATACCCCAGGTCTCCACTAATGAATGCAACCTCCCACCATGCATCTACATCCGTTTCATTTGTTTTTGCAGCTTCTTTGTAATACTTTAAGGCGTCATCCATTTGTTCAAGGTTCTTGTAGCACCATCCAAGATTGTGATAAGCAGAAGAATAGCCTGGGTCTAGTGCCACTGCTCTTTGATAACTTTCAATAGCTTTCGTATAATCATTAAGTTCTCCATAGATCCAACCCATATCAAAGTGGGCGATTTTATAGTCAGGATCTAACTCTAAGGCTTTTCGGTAGCATTCTAAGGCTTCGTTATAGCGCATCAAAGCCTTGTAAGTCCAGCCTAGATTGTTCCAATTGACTTTATCATCAGGATCATATTCTACAGTCTTCTTATATGGCTCTATAGCATCTTCATATTTCTCTAATTCATTTAGAATAAAACCAATCTGAAACCAGGCATCAGCATAGTCAGATCTGATTTCTAATGCCTTATAATAACATTTTAACGCGTCATCCATTTGTTCAAGTCTTATATAAGCCCAGCCCATATTATAAAATGCTATAGCATTGTCAGTTAACTCAATGACTCGATTATAATTTTCAATTGCCTTGTTGTAATCTTTCAGTTCATTATAACTAAAGGCGATGTCAAACAATGCATCTGTATGCTGAGGATTGAGTTCCACTACTTTTTGAAAACATTCAATTGCTGTCTGATACTCTTCTGTCTTTTGATATGCACTACCTAAGCTATACCAGGCATCAATGTATTCAGGATTCAGTTTCACCGCATTTTTATAAGAGTCAATGGCATTGCTAAACTCACCTAACTCTGTATAGGAAATGCCTATATTATACCACGCATTGATATTTTCGGGATTGAGTTCTACGGCTTTCTGCCAGCACTCAATTGCATTGTAAAATTCATTTAAATAGAACTGTGTTAATCCCATGCTAAACCATGAATCTACATGCATAGGATTGATCTCCAGTAACTTTTGATAACATTCTAACGCTTTGTTGTAGTCTTCTAATGTTGTGTAAGAATTTCCCAAGTTATACAATGTGTCTGCATCTTCAGGGTTAAGATCCACGACCTTCTGATAACATTCCACAGCCTTATTGTGTTCACCTAAATTTGCATAATTAAAGGCCATATTATTCCAGGATAATTCATACTCGGGGTTGATTTCTACAGCTTTTTGATAACATTCGATAGATTTGCGTACATCACCTAAATTTGAGTAAGCGACCCCCATGTCGTTCCACGCATAAAAAAAGGTCGGATCTGCCTTTAATGCATCATTATATTCTTTTATGGCTTTTTCGTACTCTCCTTGATTGAGATATTCTTCGCCTTTTTCAAGATACTCTTCTGGTGACTTATTTGTAGACATAACTATGTTACTCCTCACACTTACTTTGCACCAATATGTCTAACTAATTAAAAAACAATTTGCATTATATGTTTGCACGATGACAATCTAATTCTGATCGCATCTATTCTTAATGAAATTATATTAAAATACATATACAAGAAAAAAATTGATCCAAATCTACGCTATTTTTAAATTTTGTGAAGGTAGGGTTAGCGTGAGGAGATAGTTAATGCACCTTTTATTCAAAGTGATTATAGTAGGTGATGGTGCCGTAGGAAAAACAACTCTAGCAACTCACTTTACCTATGGTCGCTTCATAGAATATTACAAAATGACTATTGGTGTAGATTTCTTTATTAAGGACGTTCAAATCGGATATGATATGGTCAAACTGCAAATTTGGGATACTGCTGGCCAAGAACGATTTGCTTTTATTCGACCCACTTATTACGCTGGCACAAGTGGAGGAATCATGGTATTTGATGTAAATCGGAGCGAATCCTTTAAAAGTCTTGATAAGTGGTTACAAGAGGTCCACACGAATTGTGGAAAGATTCCACTTCTTTTATTAGGCAATAAAATTGACTTAGATATGCGACAGGTAAAAAAATCACAAGCCGAAAAATATGCGAAGAAAAATGATCTCCTATATTACGAAACATCCGCAAAAACAGGTGAACAGGTCTTTGACGTATTTTCTGAATTAGCTAACATTTTATACACCAGATACAAAGAAAAAATTAAGGAAAAGTCAAGTTAAATTCAATTTCATAAACAGAAAACCAATACTTACTTTTGCATTCTTTTCAATTTAAAATACAAGTATATTTTGACAAGTCAAATTTTACAATTATACTTATAATGGAGTATTCTGAAAAAATATTAGACAAAAATTGGAGACAGAAAAGAGATATTGACTGTATAATTGACCACTTCATTCTAGTATCTTAACTTAATATCTTGGATGGTGTTAAAAAAGAGAAAACGCGTCACTAATGATTATGTTTGTTTCTTGCGGCTTAAAAGATGTGTTTATTGATAATGTGAGGTGCAAACACAATAACTCTCTCTGAAAGTCAATTTTTGTTAGTAAGCAAACAATAAGAAACATAAAAAAAGAATGGAAAGATTATTTTGAAGAGAATACACACTGGAATTAAAGGGCTCGATAATTTAATTGAAGGAGGCATTCCAGAAGGATGGGGTGTTCTTTTGACAGGCCCTACCGGAACAGGGAAGACAACTCTCGCTATACAGTATTTGTATAATGGTTATAAAGACTATAATGAACCAGGAGTATATATCAGTCTAGAAGAAGATGTTCAGGATATCCTAAGAGTGATGTCTATATTCAATTGGGATTTAAACACTCTGCAAAAGGAAAAAAAACTAGTAATGATTAATGCTATTCCAAGAAAATCTCCCGATGCGACAGAGTACGTGATTAAAGCTCCTCTCTTCTCTCAAACTTTCAGTTTTGAATCAATTTGTTCGTTATTAGAAGAAAAAATCAATGAAATAAACGCAACCCGCGTCGTTGTAGATGGTTTAAGCGCGCTAGCGCTTCTATATCAGGATGACTTTAAAATTCGGCAAGGTCTTTTGGATATGACTAATACAATTCGCGCCTCAGGTTGCACGACGATTTATACAACAGAGATTCCTGAGGGATCGGTTGGAATCAGCAGATTTGGAATCGAAGAATTCATTACACACGGTGTAATAATCCTCTACTATGTTCGGGAAGGAGGGAAAAGAACTCGCGCCATAGAGATTCGGAAGATGCGTGGTACCAGACATGATCAATCATTACATCCCTATGAAATTACAGACAAAGGAATTGATGTATTTTCAGAAGAAATAGCATTTTTAAGAGACAATTTATTATAAAAAACAATATGCTATAAGGAGATAGACTCTACAATGTCTTGGTGGGATTAATGAAAGAAATATTCCCAGATTATTACAGTGTTTTACTATATGGTCCTCCTGGCGTTGGCAAATCGGAGTATATCTTTGATTTAGTAGAATATTACCTAAAACATAATAAGAAAGTGATTTATATCACCACATCAAAAAGCCCAGAGCAGCTTATCGAATACGCTAAAAAACGTAATCTTGATATCACGCAATATGAAAATAAAACACTTGTTTTTATTGACTGTTACTCATGGTCTGTTAGTAAAGAAGAGAAAAGACTCTCAGTTGATCATCCTGCAAATCTAAATAAAATAAGCATTAATGTAGTAAAAGCTGTAAATACATTGGGGATGCCAGTTAGAATAATTTTTGATTCATTATCTACACTTTTTCTTCATAGCCAGGCAGACGTCATTCTGAAGTTTGTTCAAACCATCACATCTCGAATTAAATCCGAATATGGCTTCATCCTTCTTACAATGCAAAAGGGGATGCATAATCAAGAACATGTCACCACAGTGTATTCTATCATGGATGGCGTCATAGAAATGGATTTTGAGGAAGAAACACTCGGAAAACATTTAAGAATTCATCATCTGGACGGATTTCCACATGAATCCATTTGGATACCGTACAAAGTAACCCCTCACGGTACTCAATTTAATCCTAAAAATCTTCAAAAGATAGTTTCTTATAACGCCAAAACAGCACAACAATCAGCACAATTCATTAAAAAAGCTGAAAAGTTGCTTTCAGATATTTTTGCGAAAGCCATGGTTGATAATCTTATTACATCATATCTTACTAAGTTAGAAATAACACGTGACACCATTGAACAAAATCATGCAAAAAAAATTACGGAAATGATCCACGAAGACATAATTAAGTTTACTGGAAAAGATCCTGGCAATTTGAAGACAGTGTTATTAGGAGATTTTATCAAACGTAAAAAGATACTTGTTGTAGAAGATAATGAAGATTTTCGAGTTGCCATCAAGGAAATCCTAAAACTAAAGAATTATCAAGTTGTTACAGCAGTAAATGGTGTCGATGCTATAGAATCCGCCGAAAGAGAGCATCCAGATCTGATTTTAATGGATATTGGTCTCCCTGTGCTTGATGGCTATGAAGCCACACGCCGTTTGAAATCTAAGGAAACAACTAAAGATATTCCCATAGTGGCATTAACCTCATTTGTTCTCAAAGGAGATGATGAAAAAGCTTTAGCTGCAGGATGTGATGGCTATATTCCTAAACCAATCGATATGGGCGGATTTCCACAAAAGGTAGAGCGTTTTTTCGAAACTGGCGTCTTGTAAGTCACTTTTTTCGTCCCTGAGCCTGTCATCGAAGGCGTGGGACCTCTCGGGTTTTGTCTCATGCACAAGAACGTGTTCTCCGCGTGATGCGAGGAACATTCCGCCTTGTAGTTAAAACATTTACTGGTTAATATAAAAGTCATAAGCATGATTTCAAGCATTTTTTTACCTCTAGCAATGGCGTTTTTTTAAGAAAATCCAAAAAAGTGGTTAACATTGTCGACAAATTCTTGATCAAAGGGCTTCTCAATTAATTTCTTTTTCCTTAGATGTGTAAATTTTTTGATTTCGCGTTCTCTTTGAATCGCCTGACGTTGCGATCGGTATTTTTCGACGTAATACAATCTTTTGACTTTATTTCTTCTAAAATATCTGGCGCCTTTCCCATCTAAATGTTGCTTGAGGCGTTCGAAGATATCTTTCGTGTAACCGGTGTAAAACGTTTTATTTCTGCAGAGAATTACGTAGACGTAAAACATTATTATATCACCTTTTTCGTCCTTTTGCCTGTCATTCTTAGCCATCATTTGAGGCGTGGGACCTCTTAGGTTTAGTCTCATGCACAAGAACGTGTACTCCGCGTAGTGCGAGGGCTAAATTACACCATAGTCCTTTAACTTCTGCCTTATGAATTCTAAAAAAACTCTTAATCCTATTTCGGGATCATCGTCAATGGCACTTTCTTGCACATTTGCATCATCATCATTGTGGAAATGTTTTGGAAACGTTTTAATAGGAGACCATTTTTAATGTGGAATGTTGTCGTGACGATGTATTTTGCCTCGAATGTGAGTATGTTCCCAGTGATAGGCGTATCGCCCCTTTAATTTTCGGGAGAACCATATATCCACGTAACTTTTGTCAACTAGAAAAATTCGTAGTTTTTCATCGATCCTGCTCGTAAAAGTGACGATATCTTGGAATTCTTTTTCTGTAATCTCTGCTAAAGTCTTAAAAAGGGTATCAATATCAGCTGCATTCAATGTAGTTCCTCTAACGCGTTTTTCAGTTTCGTAATTCGATCTTCGAGGAAATCAAGCCTCATAAAGTCCTCACGCGTGTCTTTTTCATCAATAGTTCCTTCCCGATATAAATCTTCCATTTCTTCGACAGAGGATACTCTGTAGTTCGTGCAGAGTTTCATATATTCAGTTTCCAGTTTAACCAGTTCACGTTGTAGATACACCGCTAAACTTTCTCTTAACACATGTTCTTTATTCATGCCAAGATGCTTGGCAATTTCGTCTAAGAGCGTTTCAGTTCCCATCTATTTACACCTAAAATTCAAATACAATGATCTAGTTCATAGTTCTTGATATACTCATAAACTAAAAAGCATATCGTTATTGAAAAAAAGTAGTCTAAGAAAAGAAACAGTACACAAGAAATAATACAATACTGCCAAGACAAGGCGAGCAAGGTACAAAAAGGCGGATGAGTGCAATAATTGAGTGGGACGTTTTCCTCTTATTTTCCCAACTTATTCACAGCAATTAAATGAACACTTGATGTAAACTTAGATTAGGAATATGAATGAAGGTTTTTTAGAAATATTAATGATGTTAAGATAGCTTATGAAATAAATACGTATCTATTTTGTTTTTTAAAACATATAACCCTGACTATAATCTTAAAATGCAGACAAACTGAATAAAACCGAGCATGAATGAATGATAATGAACAATAATGACGTAACAATTTTTATATTTACGAAATCATTGCCTAATTCATCTTAAAAAATATAGAACCAAAAAAACCTATAGGTGAAAAAAATGCCATTTAGTGGTTATTGGGGTAAGATACTCCGAGTAAATTTAACTACAAAGGAAGTGTCAGTTCAAGAGTTTGATGAGGCATTTGCCCGAAAATGGCTTGGTGGTGTTGGTTTTGCAGCTAAGATCTGTTATGATGAGATTCCTGCAGGAGCCGACCCATTAGGTCCTGAAAACTTATTGGTATATGCATGTGGTCCCTATCAGGGATATACAGCAATTCAAGGCTCAGGACGTTTCGCAATATGCGGAAAGTCTCCCCTCACTGGAATCTGGGGACAGTCTACTGGAGGCGGGCACTCTGCTGAAGAACTTAAACGTGCAGGATTCGATGCAGTTGTGGTAAGCGGCGCCTCTGATAAACCTGTCTACATTTATGTAAGCGATGGAGAGGTCGAAATCAAAGACGCAAGTCATCTCTGGGGTAAAGATGCTGGTGAGACCGAAGATGTTCTAAAACAGGAACTCGGTGACAAAGTTCGTGTTGTGCCAATTGGTCCAGCGGGCGAAAATCTTGTAAGATATGCTGGTGTGATTACCGAGAAAGGTCATGGCTGCGCTGGGCGTATGGGCATGGGTGCTATTATGGGCAGTAAGAAACTCAAGGCACTCGTCTTTCGAGGTACTATGAGACAGCCTATCGCAAACCCAGAAGAACTCAAGAAACTGAACAAAGAACTACTTCCAGTAATTCAAGAAAACGATTTTGCAAAAATGAACAGATCTGATGGACAGGCAATGGCCGTAATCCCAAGAGAAGAAAACAGTCTCTTGCCGATGGGTAACTTCAAAGTAGGAACTTGGAAAGAAGGCGCTCGTAAAATTGGTTCTGCAGGAGGAGAGTTCAATGAAGTTCTTAAGCCACAACCTGATTCATGTTCATATTGTATAGTAGGCTGCCACAGAAGAGTCATCATTGACGAAGGCGGCCCTTATGACATGGACGGCTACGGACCTGAATATGAGACCTTAGGCATGATGGGAAGCGACTGTCTCGTCGATAATCTTAAAGCAATCAATTATGCAGGTCATCTTTGCAATATTTATGGCATGGATACTATTGATTTTGGTGGTGTGTGTGCTTTTGCTATGGATGCCTATGAAAACGGTATTATCAAGAAAGAAGATTTGGGCTTTGAATTACCGTTTGGTGATGGCGATGCCATGATTAAACTCGTAGATCTCATTACGTTCCGGAAAAATGAAATGGGCAAGCTATTAGGTGAGGGCGTTAAAGTAGCTGGTGAAAAATTGGGTTGTCCAGAACTCGCAGTACAAGTCAACAATGCTGTAATCCCTGCACATGACCCAAGAGCATTCTTCTCAATGGCAGTCACATATGCATGCGGTTCACGTGGCCCTTGTCATGTTACTGGTTTCTCTGAAGCTGCTGAACTAGGTGTACCCTTACCAGAATACGAGCTAACAGATGTTCCACTTGACCGTTTCTCAGACAAGCAAAAAGGTCTTGCCGCGTTAGCGTGGATGGACTTCTCCATGTTCGATGACGCTCTAATAGTGTGTCTCTTCTATGATTTCTCAGGATATACAACTCAAACTAAGGTCGATCTCCTTAAAGCTGTAACTGGTTGGGACGACTATAACACCACAGAGGCGTTAGTTGATCTTGGCGGTAGACTAAATCAGTTGATGAGGATGTTTAATCTTAAACAAGGTCTTATTCCAGAGAAAAATGACGTTCTTCCACCAAGAATGTTCGAACCTCTTGGTGAAGGTGGTGCAGCAGGAGCAGACCTCAGACCAGTGTTTGAAAAAATGAGGACAGAGTACTATAGTGAACGTGGATGGAATGCGAAAGGTATACCAACTCCAGAAACTCTGAAACGATTTGGATTAGATTTTGCAGTAGCCGATATCGACAATTATTAGTAAACAAGGCGTAAAGCCTTCCCTTTTTTCTTTAATTTTCTAAAGGAACGGTGTTCTACTATGGCAAAGATAACTGTCAAGGAATGGAAAGAAAAATATGGTTATACCTCAAGAAACTACCTGATGGATCTAAAGAATAAGACCGTTCTTAGAGATAATGACATGATAAATGAAGATATAGAAGAAGGTGTGGACGTAAAAGTCTTTAAAATCTACCCAGGTGGCTAATTTTCTTACATCATTTTTATCTGATATCAGCGAGAAGACCCCTTCCGACAGGGAGGGGTAGTTGAATTCAACTTATTTGGCGGGAAACCCTTTCTAAAGGCGGGGTAGTTCACAAAAATGGCTTAAAGAGTCAATAAATTGACTAAATTGGTTATAATCCAATCCCATCAATTTTTGAATTACATTTATAACATAGATTGTTTTTAATCTCATTTTTTGTATAGTAAAACCCCCGTCTTTGAATGAGTAGTTCGCCACAATTATAACAGTACGTATTCTCCCCCCGTCCAACATTTCCCATGTACACATATTTTAAACCTGCCTCTTGTCCAATCTTTTGTGCCCTTTCTAATGTACTTACTGGAGTTGGCGGTTTGTCAGTGAGTTTATATGTTGGACGAAAAGCCGAGACGTGCCAAGGTGTTTCTTCCCCGACTTCATCACGAATAAATACTGCAATTTGTCTTAATTCATCATCTGAGTCATTCAAATCTGGAATTATTAAGGTAGTTATTTCAACCCATATGCCAAGCTCTTTATGAAGTCTAATTGAGTCCAATACGGGCTGTAGTTTTGCCCCACAAATTTCTTTATAAAAAAGGTCGGTCATCGCTTTTAGATCAATATTTGCGGCGTCTAAATATGGAGCAATCTCATGCAACGCTTCTTTTGAAATATATCCGTTTGTTACGAAGATATTTTTGATTCCTTCTTTCGTAGCTAACTTTGCAATGTCATAGGCGTATTCAAAAAATATTGTCGGTTCAGTGTAGGTATATGCAATACTTTTACATTTATTTCGTTTTGCATCAGCAACAACTTTCTCTGGAGGAATATCCATCCCTGTGATACGCTTCTTATCTTTTGGCATTTGAGAAATATCATAATTTTGACAGTGTTTGCATCTAAAATTACATCCTGGAGTAGCGATCGAATAAGCAGTGGAGCCGGGATAAAAATGGAATAATGGCTTCTTTTCAATCGGATCCACAGCACGAGAAACAAGTTGCCCATATACCAAAGTATAAAGTATCCCTTGGTTATTTTCTCTAACCGTGCATATTCCTCGTTTAGCATCTTTAATCATACAGTAATGATTACAAAGAGTACAACGTACTGTTGAATTATCCAATTTTTCGTACATCATAGCTTCTTTCATTTGCTAGCACTTACTATATTTACGAGTAGTTAAGCAAGAAAGCACCACAGCTTCAGCGTGGTGATGAATTGCGGTAGTTTATGTTCACTTTCATCACGTGCATCGAGGGGTCTCCCTAGTGTTATATCGGTGGTATGACGAAGGTATTAACAACAATTGGAGGGATCATACGCACACTTGTAGACAAGGTGCATACTCCGATTGCATCACGATCGTTATCAGTACCTACGGGGCGTAGGGATGTTAAGCCTGTGGAGATACGACCTCCGTAACCCGCCAGGGGATCGAGTCTGTCGTTGAAGCAGGAAGCCTTGAGGCTTTAGCACGAGGTAGCTCACTGATTCAATACTTATGTACCATTAAATTTATAACTCAACTGGCGAGAAAATTGCTCAGCGCTAAGCGGAGACTTATTGCTAACTAACAGATTTGCGTACCTATGAGGTGAATAAAACGTTAGACAATCAACTTATAGACACTCATGCTCACCTACAAAATGCTCGCTATGATAACGATCTTGAATCAATCATTTCTAGAATACAGCAAGCTAATATGAAGGTCATAGTTATTGGCTGGGATTTAGAGTCTAGTCGGAGAGCAATAGTACTAGCATCCAAATATG
>Ga0180437_10005959_pt1 | contig 16496 bp, 27 predicted proteins | sample SS_ome_4_FD_132410 | JGI IMG/M metagenome (GOLD analysis project Ga0180437, IMG submission 132410) | Hypersaline lake sediment archaeal communities from the Salton Sea, California, USA - SS_3_D_1 metaG | ecosystem: Environmental > Aquatic > Non-marine Saline and Alkaline > Hypersaline >...
CCCGGGCCGATGCCCTGGCCGATTCCCAGGCCGATTCCCAGGCCGATGCCCTGGCCGATGCCCTAATAGACTCATCGCCTGTTTTTAAATATTCGACCACAACATCAGGAGCGTCCCATAGGTTGATAACGTCAAGGGCGCAGAGGCGGGCGAATTTGCGGAGTATCATGGTCGCATCGTACATCCAGAGCACTCTGCGTTCATACGCAACTGATTTATCAGTGTCATGGAGGAGGATTTCGCCAAGAAGGTCCACCCGGCAGACAACGGGGCCGGGAGCCCATTTGAGGGCATCTATTATTCGTTTTGATCCGTGCAGACCGTACAAGCATAACTCAAGAGGTTTATTTTTCGAAACTTTGTACGTGCGACCCGTTTTGACGATTCGGTTGTCTTCATAACCGAGCCGCCTGTCTTGCTTCACAAAGTGCCATGCTTTCATAGTTTTAAGGGGATAAATTTGTATATTGGGCTTCATTTGATTCTCCAAACGCGATACCCACCATCCATTTTACGGACAGTGAATTTTTTGCCTGTCCGTTTTCCTGTAACTGAAAACAAGGAAAAGACACTGTCGGGATTCTTGTAGTGATTTTCAATATATTCGAGCGGGATAAAAAAAGAGTCCCCTGTCTCAAGCTCAGAAACGGGAAAAGGCTGATTTTTATTTCTGGCGACCGGGATCGGAATATCTTTTTCTATTTTAAAATCCATTATGCCTCCGGGGGGTTGGTTCATTTGATTCTCCATCGTTGTTGAACACAGATTAATATATCGTTCAGGGAATGTCAAGAAAAAATATTAACGAGAGTTAATTTTATTGAAGATAAAAAAAGGTGAGAAAATTAAGGGACTTGGGTTTTATTTCTTTATTCGGTTGAAATCTTCTGACAGCAATGTTTTCACGGCATCGAGATTTTTCGCTTTATCCTTGTGTTTCATTATGCAGAATAGCTCATTCACAAAATGTATTTCCTCTGGTGTCAGCTTACTGGGATAGGATAATGTTTCTGGTTCGACGCATAAAATTTCACTCATAACATCCACCTTTTCCAATGTAATGCCAATTTTTCCAGATTCAATTCTGCTTATTGTGCCGCTGTTCGTGCTAAAGTTCACTGCATTTTGTAATTCTGTCTGTGTATACCCTGCTTTTTCACGGAGATAAGCGACCCTCTCCCCAAGATACTTATGGTAAAGCGACCTCCTTTGTATTTTATTTTTTGCCATTTGTCAACCCCCCCCTATGCATACAGATTAATAAAAAACCTTGACAAATTATTAACTCTTGTCCATAATTCCTGTATGGAAATTAAAAAATACCTCAATCAAATTGGGATAGATTACAAGCAGGCAGCCCAAGACATTGGTTGCCATCCCGTCTATTTCAACACGATCGTCAACGGGGCAAAACCTGGGCCGAACTTGGCCATCGAAATCGAAAAATGGTCTGGCGGGCAGGTTTCCAGGAGCGAATTGCGTCCCGATCTGTGGCCCAAGTAATATTTTTATCACAGTTAATTATGATGTCAAGGGTAACATATCCCATCAAAATAATCTGTATCGTAGGACACAAAAAAAGTGTGTAGGGGGACACTATTTGAGCTTATGACCATAAAAATCCGCATGTTTCGCCGCCGCATCACCCTGACCGTCAGTTTACAGGTCAAAAAAATCTACCAGTGGTGGCGCGATCCACGACAGCGACGTTACCCGAAAGTGTACCCGGAGGCTCCCGTGAGCGCGTATTTCGAAGAGCTTGACGTTGAGGATGAGTATTGATGTCAAAGCACATCTGCCAGCATTGCGGGGAGGAGTTCGATTTTCCAGCCCGTGCTGTGATGTTTTGCCTGAAACCCGAGTGCCAAATTGCCCGGAAGGAAAGACACCGAAAAATAAACCGTGACAGGGCACGGCAAAAAGCGGGTAGAACCAAAGTGGCCTGCGCTCATTGCGGTGAATTATTCTGGAAGCATGGCGGCGGCAAGGGGCCCGACAGTGTGTTTTTTTGCAAAAAGCCTGAATGCCGGGCTGCCGCTAAAGAACGAGCCAGGGAGACATCGAAAGAATGGAATAGGGAACATTACCGGAATCGAACCACCTACCGCAAAAGTACGACTGCCTCCACGAAGAATAAATCAAAATTCAAGGGCCACTACTGCCAGCATTGTGGAAAGCGTCTCTATGGCACCAACCATTTTAACTGTCCGGCCTGCCGGAGAATCCTGACCGATGGCTATTCTGAAGAAGCCCTGTATTTTACCGGGGCGGCGAAAATAAGCGAGTTGCGGTACACACCCATTTCGGTCCTGCCGGATTTGCAAAAGGATTTAGGGAAGGAGTGTATATGACCCGCCGTCGAAATAGCAGAAATGAAGAGATGAAAGAAAGGCAAAGAGATAACTTTGGTCGATTTATAGAAGAACTTGGCATTAGAAAATGTATTGTATGTGGAAAAGAGTTCAAAGTTAAAACCCGGAGTCGTCCGTGTAGATATTGTTCTCAAAAATGTTATCGGTCTAGTAAACAATATATAGATGCATCTGGTTATATTTGTATAAAAAAACCGAATCATCCTCATGCTACTACAAATGGATGGGTACGACAACACATTGTTGTAGCAACCCAGAAACTTGGAAGAACATTGTATAAAAATGAAGTTGTCCACCATATTGATGGAAACAAACTCAACAACGAATCCAACAATATCCAAGTTTTGAAAAATAGTGAACATACCCGTTTACATTTCGGAAATCCACTAAATAAAAAGGGAAACGAGCCAAATATATTCATTGAATGTGCCTGCGGGTGTGGAAATACTTTTTTGAAATACGACAAGAGAGGGCGGCCCAGAAAATATATAGCGGGTCATTCTGGAGGCCAAAATTGCGAGTAAGTATATGGGAAAATTGCTACTCGGATAACTGGCAAGGGCTGATTGTCCCGGAGGCATTTTGTCACCCAGCAAAGTTCAGTCCCGGCCTGATAAGGCGGATTTACCGGCACTGCATCGAGCAGGGCTACGTCGAGGCCGGAGATGTGGTAGTTGATCCGTTCGCCGGAATCGGGGGCGGGGGCATGTTTGCGCCCATGTTCGGGCTGAAATGGCAAGGCGTTGAGCTTGAGGAAAAGTTTGTGGAGCTGGCTAACAAGAATTTCAGGGTACACATGAACGGCTGGAAGTCCTTAAACCATCCCTTTCCCGTAATCATCCAGGGCGACTCCCGCCGTCTGGCCGATGTCCTGCAGGGGGCGGATTTGATTGCTACTTCGCCGCCATACATTGATAGCTTAACTGACCCAAGGCTGCAATTCACGGGGGCTGGAGGGCCTATTCATCCGACAAAATACGGCAAATCCCCCGGCCAAATCGGTCAAATGAAGCCCGGCAGCCTGGCCGATGTCTGCGTGACGAGCCCGCCTTATGCGGATGGTTGCAGACGAACCGGTGCAGAACATGATTCACAACCATTCTTACAGGGCGGAAAACTTCATGATGTTGAATACTCCTCCAACCCCGCCAACATCGGCAACCTGAAGGCGGGGGACGCAGACCCTTAAACTGCTCATCAGTTTAGGATTTGACCCCCTGGAGCGCATAAAAGCGTCCCTGGTCAAAGAGGTTCCGCAGCAGACCATGTTCGGCCTGCCGGAAAAGACGGTTTCAAGGAAAAGTTTCTTTCGCCGTCTTGCCGAATCGAAGGGCAGCCCGGAAATAAATTTCGAGGAGGTCATCATATGTCGCAAAAACGCCTGAAACTGCAAAAGTGTGAGGATTGCCGCTATTATCCCAAGGAAGATTACCGAGGCGCCGTTCAGTGGCCTTGTGCGATGGGCCACACGGCGAAATGGTATCAGCGCGGCACTGGATGGCTCCAGTGGGGCGAGTGGCAGTGGAGGTGTGAGGATTTCGAGGGGAAATGAAAGGAGCAACAATATGATAAGGACGTTACCAAACATTCGGCTAAAGGTTGCCTTGATGAAAAAAGGCTTGAGCCAAAGGGATTTGGCTTTTGGAACCCGAATAGATGAACCCCGTATTTCTAAAATCATCAGGGGTTACGAAGTGCCAACCTGGGAGATGAAAAAGTCGATAGCTAAATACCTTGAGATGGATGAGAAGGAACTGTTTTAGTGACAGTACAAAGTAATTAAATATAAATAGCTGTTAATGAAAAAGCTAATCACCATAACCGCCTGCGCCTGCGCCCTTGCCATAACCCTGGGGGCCGTGTTCTGCGGGGTTATGTATGCGGATTATATCCTCCAGCAGGCGAAGGCAAAAAACGTGCCAAGCATCGAGGTCAAGGGCGATTACCCGACGGTGATTATGTCCAAGGACGAGATCGAGGTGAGCGGGGTGACGGAAAATGAAAAGAATTGAAGAATTACGGCAAATCATAAACCTCCAAAACCAGGCGATTGATTTATGTCATGTTGAGATGGAGGTCATTCTCGACAGAATGAGCAAGGCCCGGAACACGATTGCCGAGTGCAAGGCCGAAATATGGGAGATAGAGTATAGTGACAACGCCAGTGCCGCCGCATAGCGCTCAAGATGAAGAAGCCCTGCTCGGAGCCTGTTTCCTGAACCCGGCCATCATCCCGAAAGTCGCGCAAATCCTCATTGCGGATGATTTTTACCGGGAAGCAAATGGCCTTATCTACGGGGCCATTCTGGAGTGCGGCAAAGAGGCCAACCCTGTCAGTGTGGCTAACTGGCTGAAAAAATACGACCAATTCGAAAAAGCGGGAGGTGAGAACTACATATTTTCCCTCTGTCGGATTTCGACCGCTGAAGCATGGCAATATCACGCAGGGACGGTCAAGGACCTATCATTCAGGAGGAAGATAATCAACGGGTGTTTTGTGGTGTCCCAACGGGCCTATCAATGGCACGAACCCACGGACGCGATAATAAGCGACTGGAAAGAAAGCGCCAGGAGCATCGATGCCGACACCCACGGCCAAGATGATTGGTCGAACAAAAATCTCTATACCGATATTTACGAAAACCTCAACAACGAAAATTTTCAACCAGGGTTTAAATTCGGGATACAAAATATTGACGATTACCACCGAATAGAGGATGGGTGTGTCACGGTGATCGCAGCCGAATCAGGGACCGGTAAGAGCGCCTTTTGCCTACAGGTATCCGATTATGTGAGTCGTGCCTATGGTCCCGTCCTGTATTTTTCCCTTGAGTCAACCCGCCAAAAATTAGGGATCCGGCAGATTGCCCGGTACAGCAATATTGCTCTCACCCGTCTTAATAAGAGGCACTTTAACAACGACAGCGATTTAGAGCAAATTCATCATGCCCTCGATGACCTCATCGACTCACGCCTGACCCTGATAGACAACACAAAATACAATAAAATTGAAACACTTGCGTCATTTTGCGAAAGCTGGGCATTGGATAAACCCCTCAAACTGGTGGTTATAGATTATTTACAGTTGATGACAACCGGGGAGAAGGTGCAGAGCAGGCACCTGGAAATATCGAATATTGTAAGGAAAACAGGGTTTTTGGCTAAACAACTAGATGTTCCCGTTCTTTTGGTTTCAAGCCTGCGGAAAGACCTGGGGGGCCGGAAGCCGACTGTTGATGATTTAAAGGAGTCAGGAGATATCCGGTATCATGCGGATAACATTCTCTTTTTACACTCGAAACAGAAGGATGAAACGGTATATCCGGTTGAATGTTATCTCGGTAAAGGCAAAGACCAGGAGCAATTCAGGGCATGGCTGGAATTCAATGGGCATTATCAGCGGTTTTCCGATGGGGATGAACCGGAAGATCTTAATAAATTAAAACCCTCATGGCAGGATAAAGCTTAATGGCAAACCCCCAAAAAGAGAACGGATATACGCCAATCGCCAACGAAATCATGGACCAGTTAATTAGGATCAGGGTGCCGGGTGAAGCAAGACAAGTTTTAGACTGCATTTTAAGGAAAACATATGGTTGGAATAAAAAGTCGGATGTTATTGCATTGTCGCAATATGTTGAATCTACTGGATTATCCAAACCCCATGTGTGTATGGGGTTAAAGAAATTAAGGGACATGAACCTTATTACCGAAAAAGGTAAAGCCTTTACCGAAAAAGGTAATGAGAAAGGACAATATATTGAATTTAATAAAGATTTTGAAACATGGATACCATTACCGAAAAAGGTAACGTTACCGAAAAAGGTAAAAAGTATTACCGAAAAAGGTAAAAACCCATTACCGAAAAAGGGTACCACAAAAGCAAGTATTAAAACAAATAAAGCAATACTCCCTGATTGGTTGGATAAAGAAGATTGGAAAGACTTCAAAGATCATCGAAATAAAATCAGAAAACCAATGACCCAAAGGGCGGAAGAAATATTAATAGCCAAACTTAATCATTTCAGGGATGAGGGATATAATCCACGGCACCTTTTAATAACCGCCATTGAACGAGGTTGGCAGACCGTATATGAGCCCAAATAAAATCCAACCTGAACCCTACGATTTAGTGGGACCCGACTGGGAGGCCCATTCGGACAACGTCCGGGGGTTGATGGGGCCGAATCTCTTTGATTACCTGGAGGCCCTTGAGGAGCAGATGGGCGGGGATGCGTTCCGGGCGAAAATGATAGCCGAGTGCTGCGAGGCATGGGTTAAATAAAAAAACAGGAGGAACATCATGCAAGTTGGAGAAAAAACAATAACGGAAATCAGGAATCAGGTTGAAGGGCTTTGTCGGGCATGGATCAATGACCTTGATACGGCGTTTTAGAAATTTGGAGGGGAAAAGTTTCCCGTTACTTTCAAATCCGTTTTAGATGTCGGACAACATGGAGGGATTAAGATAAAAACTGGAATCAAATTTAGACCGGAACCCGACATCGAAGATACGGCCAGTGGAACCGTTAATGAGGATCAGATAACAATTTTCGAAAGCAACGTCGTGCCGATCAGGGACCGGAGGGGACCGGTCGGAAGGCCCCCGAGGTACAGGGGTCTGGGTGGGTAAAGGATGAGATGGACGGAAGCGCAGTTTGACGAATACATGACCACCAGGGCCAGGGGGGGGAGAACGGCGATCTGACCCCGGCGGACATAAGACCTCCTTGAGCGCCGGCACGTCTGACCCCCTGCGGTCCGCAATTTCAGGAGGAAAAATAAATGAAAATAACAATTCCAGGTAAACCGATCGCCAAAAAGCGGCCCCGATTCGCCCGACGGGGTAAATTCGTCATGACCTATAACGATCAGGAAACCGAGGAGGGGCGATTTCTGTTGGAAGTTAAACAGCAATGGAAAGAGAAACCCATAGAGGGCAATATTACGCTTCGTGTCGCTTTCATCATGCCCCGCCCTAAAAGCCATTACGGGACCGGCAAAAATAGTGGCGCTCCCAAACCGTCAGCACCAACATATCACACCCAAAAACCGGATTTGGATAACCTCGTGAAGTTTGTAAAAGATTGTTTGAACGGTGTTTGTTGGCGTGATGACTCCCAAGTAGTGAGCCTGATAGCATCAAAATCATGGGGACCGGAAGGTTTGACTGAGATTTCACTGAGTTGAAAAAAGGTGCCCCGCGCTGAGGCGGGGCGGGGGGGTTAATTATAAAGGCAGACTTTCCGATAACATTAAGGATAATAATTATTTCAAGCTGGTTTTATGACAGGCGAAACATGGCTCATTGTGGTGTTTTTGCAACAGATTTTGTGTGTTTTTTTCCACACTCAACGTAATGGGCTGAATATATTGGCTATTTCCAGTGTGGTGTTTTTACCCCACACAGTGGTAATTTTACCACATATTTCTTGACAGTCGCGGTAAATTGTGGTATGGATAGACCCATGGAAAATAAATTATCAGCCGGCGGGCTTATCGGTACGCAACAAAACGCCCCTCTTTCCAGGCCCGCGCGATTCCCATCATAATAAAACGCATTACCTCTACCGAACTATAAGCCCCTGTAAATAGGGCAGGAATAGGATGAGCAGAGCAGCACGCAACCGATATAAACGCCAGACCTTTGACCGATTTACGGAACGTCCGGCATTCGGGTTCAGCGATTCCGGCTATTGGTTATGGATTTATGATTTAATGCGCAAAAAACTAATGCTCAAACGCAAACCGGCTAACTGGTCAAGGGCCGGTTTTTTTATGTCCGGCGAAGTGCCGGCCAGCAAGCGCGGGAGTGTCGACTGGGGCACGCTTTTATTCGTTGTGATATTTTTTTTCGCGATTTTTCTGATGTTCACCCAGGATTTCGGAAGCCCGAAACTGGCACCATATGACGTAAGAGAGAGACTAGAACAAATCGAACAATGGGAAGAGGACGAACAAAAAAGAACGGGAACAACTTTGAATTAATCAGGCGGCGCGAGGAGGATTATCGAGTGAGAATGGCGGACAGGGGAACGGGTGTGGATGTTGATGATTGCCAGGGGCAAGGCAGGATTAATCTATCGATCGCTGACCGGTTGAGGGCGTCTCAGTTGGCCGTTTATGCGCAACTCGGGGCCATAGCTGGTTGGTGGGAGATGGAAGAGGTGAGGGAATAAATATGAAAAAAATCAAATCATCGTTCAGATCGGCGGCGGATCGGGAGCTTGCCAAGGCTGGTAGGAAAAGAAAGTCTCCTGTGGTGAAACCGAAAAAGGCTAAGAGGAAAGTTGGGTATTGATGGTCCGACAAAATGGATACACAGGGCTGGACAAAGGCGAAAATCCTAAAATATCACAAGCTATTGAAATACCTATCAAATCCAGACAATGCTGAGGTAGGTGTAGAGTTTTTAGCGTGTGAGGTTTTGGGGTACAAGCAACGGAATACGATTTACTCTGCGTTTAAGTGCGAAGAACTGACCGAAATATACGATGAAGGATTGGCATTATGTCGAAAACAATGTGCCCGGTTATTGCGAAGTGTAGACCTGGGGATGTTGAAGCAAGGCGCGGCGGGAAACCCTGCGGCAGCTAAACTCGTTTATCAACGCATCGAAGGATGGTCGGAGAAAATAAGATTTGGGACCGATGATATCGACAGCGCAATCGAGCGGGAATTGGAGAGAATGGCCGGAGCCAGCAAAGATACAGATGTTGGAACGCCTCCAGTCGATGCCGAGCCCGAATAAGCTTAGTGATTTTACCCGCTACCAGGATGACCCCGTCGGGTTCGCAAAAGACGTTCTGGACATCACTGTCACTCCCGACATTGCCAAGATGCTGGAGAGCATTCGGGATAATCGGATCACAGTAGCCAGGAGCGCCACGGGGACCGGCAAAAGCCACGGTGCGAGTGTGGCGTCTATTTGGTTTTACAAGTGTTTTCCGGATAGTTTTGTCAGGACAATCGCAAATCCCACGGAAAATCAAAAAATTCTATGGGGTGAATTATCGGCAATGACCGAAAGACATCCTGATTTATTCAGCGATGACACGATTAAGTATTTCAGCATTAAGCGGGGGCCTAAAGATTTTATTGAGCCTCTAACTGTCCCCACGACAGGTGCCGAGGCAGTTCGGGAAGGTAAATTTTCCGGCAAACATCATGCCCATATGCTCTATTTGTTCGATGAGGGTGATACCGTTCCGGATTTTGCATATCGGGGAGTTGAGGGGTGTATGTCCGGGGGGCTCATTGTCCGGCTGTTGATTTTATTCAATCCTCGCTATAGCGCGGGATACCCGTATAGGCTGGAGCATAAAGACAAATCAGCAAATATTATTCATTTGAGCGCATTCAATCATCCCAACGTTATAACAGGCCAAGAGATTATACCGGGCGCAGTCAATCGGTCAACGACCGTCCAGCGTATCCGTCAATGGTGCCGACCGCTGAACAAAGAGGAAAAGGCAGGCAAAGACACATTCGAACTCCCTAAGTTCTTGGAAGGCGTCACGGATGATGGAGGAGATCCGCTGAAGGCAGGTTTTTATAAGATCATGGAACCAGCTTTTTCCTACATGGTTTTGGGTGAGTACCCTGCTCAGTCTCAGTTTCAACTAATCAGCCGGGAATGGACAGCGATGGCACGTTCACGGTGGGACGCCCACGTTGCAAAATTCGGAGAAATACCCCCCAGGGGCACTCAATGCCTCGGGGGACTGGACGCTGCGGAAATGGGGGATGATGTCAATTGCGACTGTTTCAGGTGGGGCGGGTACGTTGAGAGATTAATCACCTGGGGCGGGGTTGACATGATGGAAACCGGCGACAGGGCGGCCAGGAAATACCGCAAACGCCGGATGATCCAGCAAAACGTTGATGCGATCGGGGTGGGCGCCGGGGTTGCTCCCCATATGAGACGTTTGGGGTGCCCTAATGCCATATCGGTAAAAACATCGGAAAGACCGACAAGAAAGTCCGAGTTGGGCGAATTCGGTACATTGCGCGACCAACTCGCATGGGAGGTCCGGGAGTGGTTGCGTGTGGACCCCGGGGCCATGTTGCCTCCGGACGATGAACTTTTAGAGGAGCTGCACACGCCGACCTATGACGTCAGCACGGGTAAAGTCAAGGTGATGCCGAAACGCGCCCCGATTGACGCACGGACGGGCACCAGGCGGGCCACCATGCACGACCTCTTAAAGCGGTCTCCAAATAAGTTCGATGCCCTGTGCCTCACATTCGCCCCCCGGAAAGACCTCGGGGTGAGGGGCAACCAAGAAATCAAGCCCAGCGGGTTTGTATGGAGTTGATATGATCTCAGGAGCCAATCCAGCATTACAGCACACACCGGGGTCCGGACGGGGACTACTCTCCTTCATCCCGGCTGCCGAAACTGACAGGATCAAGGAAGAGGAAGCCAAGAGGGCGGCAGAGGAAACTCAGAACGATGAATTCGTTTCCAATCTCGGGGCGGATTTGGCCCTCCGGTGGCAGGCGGCGAAGAAGGCCAAGGAGCCCATTGATCGAATCCTCCTGCAATGTCTCAGGCAGAGAAAAGGCGAATATGACCCGCAAAAGCTGGCAATGATCAAAACCCAGGGCCTTGCCGAGAATTTTATCAAAATCACAGACATTAAATGCCGGGCCGCCGAAAGTTGGGTCCGTGATATTTTACGACCTCCGGGCGAAAAACCATGGTCGACCGATGCCACCCCTATTCCGGATCTCCCCCCCGAGATAGAGCAGGAAATCACCATGAGGGCCTACCAGGAGTACCGTAACGCCCTGATGCTCTACCCGCCACAGGAGGTCGACGCGCTCGACTGGGAAGATTTGATTGACGAAATCAAACACGCCACAGTCCAGAAAATCAAAGACGAAGCCAAGAGCGCAGCCGAAAACCTGGAGAGGGAAATTGACGATGATCTCATTGAGGGCAAATGGTACGATGCTGTCGATGATATCATCTATGATGTCGTCACGTTCCCCGCGGCATTCGTTGAAGGACCAATCAAACGCAAAGAAAAGGTTTTGGATTGGGTCAGTCTCCCGGGCGGCGGCTCCATCCCTGCCCCGACCGAAAAAGTGGTCAAGATGTACGACCGCATTTCCCCTTTCGATATGTATCCATCACCGGGCGCAAAATCACTACAAGACGGATATTATTTTATTAAAAATCGGTTTCGTAGGTCAGACCTGAACGCCATGGTCGGGGTTGATGGGTATGATGAGGAGTCCGTGCGGTACGTGCTGAAAACCTACGGGCAATCCGGATTCCGCATGGACCATGCCGGGGACCATGAGAGGGCGGACGTCGAGGGCAGACCGCACGAAAAAGACGACCCGGAAGGGACCATTGATTGCCTCAAGTATTGCGGTCCGGTTCAGGGCTCCAAGCTGATCGAGTGGGGGATGAGCAAGGCAGAAATACCGGACCCGGATTTAGACTATGAGATCAAGGCGTATATGGTTGCCAGTACGGTCATATCGGCGGTCCTCAATCCTCACCCGCTGGGGAAACGAAATATATTCTCCGCTTCTTTCGTGAAAAAGAACGATTCAGTTTGGGGCGAGGGTGTGCCTCAGATTATGAGCGATATCCAGGATATTTGTAACGGTTGTGTCCGCGCCATGGTGAACAACATGGGGATGGCGAGTGGTCCGCAGGTGTGGTATTTGGCCGATCTTGTTGACCCCACCATGCCAATGACCACCATGCACCCGTGGAAGCAATGGCCGTTTAAGTCCGATGAAATGATCGGGAAGAGTTCCCCTCCCATGGGGTTCTTCCAACCGGACCCCATTATCGATGTTCTGATAAAACTATATGACTATTTCTTCAAGCAAGCCTCGGAGATTACCGGGATTCCCGCCTATATCTACGGGAGCGAAAATGTCAAAGGAGCAGGTAAGACGGCCTCCGGACTTTCCATGTTGATGAACGCGGCCTCTAAGGGGCTCAAGATGGTTGTCGGTCACATTGACAATGGGATTGTAAAGCCGTCTATCGAAGCCCACTGGCTGACCATCATGCTGGACGATCCGGAAAAAGCCCAGGGGGATATCAAGATTGTTGCCAGGGCCAGTGAGTACCTCATCATGATGGAGCAGTTGCAGATTCGGAGGATGGAATACCTCGATGCCACGAACAACCCCGTTGATATGCAGATATTTGGCCTCGACGGAAGAGCGGAAATTCACAGGGAAACACTTCATTCTCTAAAAATGAATACGGACAAGATCCTCCCCGACCGTGAATCCATTATGGCTAGACAGGAAGAAATGAAGCTGCGGAAAATGCTGGAAGCCATTTCAGCGTCAACCGGGATTCCCGTTGAACAACTTGTTCAAATGGCCTCCGGGGGAACGGCGGGGCCCGGCCAGGGGCCTGTTGGACAGGAAAAGAGGGCGATTGGCCCCGATGGACAGCCGGTGGCGGGGCAGGATTTCAGGGGGATGCAGTAATGATAAAATCATCAGCGCTTTTTCCATATTACTTCATACCTGAAGTTATTTCTGGGAAAAGTTTAGTAAACGTCATCAAGAATATTGAGAAAAAACACCCTGAGGTTAATCTTAATTATAGCGGTTTCATTGAGCGTCAAGGGGATTCTGTCCGTTTTGGTTCTGATATCTTGATTTGTGGTTACATGGAGCTTTTTGTATTTAAAATAACAGAAGATGAGGCGAGATTATCACGGCCCTATCAAGATTTAGAAAAACAACACTCATTTGCTTTGCTTATTGGCGACACTGTTTCACAGGCATTATTTAATTTGCACCCCGGAGATTGGAAACTTTTTGCAGGCACATTTACACATTTTAAGAACTTGCCTGACCCTGATGATTTTGGGGATATTCTGGAAATAGAATTTTCTTATGGGGTGCAGTAATGCCTCGCGGATACGAAAAGATGAGAGACAAGTTCTTCCAGCAAAAAATAGACGCCTGGAATCGCCGTCACCCTCGAGACAACATGAGCAGGGCGACCCGGGACCGGCTTTACGATAACGCCCAGGGCAAGGCGGCCCGTATACACAATAGCAACAATCCGGATAATCCGGTCGGAAGGGGGAGGACATGACCTTCAACAACAAAACCCTAAACGAAATCAAAGAGCACGACATTGAAAACCTGGAGTTTTTGATGACGCGCAAGGCGAAAACCCACTACCTGAAGGACATGCACCAGGTCATGTGGTTCATGGGCCAGTGCATGAATACAAGCCTGTCTCGATTGGGCGTCTCGATCGTCCCCGGTATGCACGAAAAGTTTGTCGAACGGATTATGAAGGAAAAAGGAGTTCAGGTCGAGCGGCGTAAGTATGAGGATGAAGTTCACCCATGCCCGCTATGCGGTGGTGATGGCAAGATAAAGATCCCGAAAGAACGGATTCAGCAGCAGTTTAATGAAAACGTCCCCGCAGAGCAGAAGTGCCCGGAATGCGCCGGCAAAGGGACTGTTGAAAAACGGGAAGCATGGAGGAGCGGGATTTACATCTACAAGGGCAATGAAATCGTTGATTGGATCTCCAAACCGAGGCCTTACCGGAAAACGGGAATTATCGTCAAGCCCGGGCTGCCGGTCGATGATTGCTTTATGGTCATTACGACTGTGAGGATTTGATGTTTCTTAAACCACCAACAGATACAGAGAAGGCCGAAAGGCTCAATAAGGGCCTTTTACGATTATCGGCACTTCCCCAATTTCAAGAATTCCTCGAATTCCTGAAAAACGAAGAGCAAAGACTTTTTCGTTCGAATCGGAAAACCGAGGGAACAAAGAACCACAGGCAGCAGGGGGCGCTATTGCTCCTTGAGGACATACTCGACATGACCGATCGCGAAAAGGTCAAGAAAGCTATTGAATCCATAGAGAATAAAAGAAGAGTGGAAGCGACACTGACCACATAAACAACTCAATACAGGTAATTCAACTAAACCCAAGGCGGCTTCACGGCTTCTTGGGTTTTTTTATTAAAACTCAAGAAGAAGGAGAGGAAACATGAAAAAAAAGAAATTTTTGAAATTCGGAATCGTTGTGTTTCTGTTGGCGGCCATGCTGACATTCATGGGTGCGTGGAGAGAGGTAGCCACGATAACCAAGGGGTATTTTAAAGAGATTCGGAACCTGACCGGTGAAGATCTCAATATTTATCAGCCGAAGTTTCATTCCGGTGTGACTTTACCGGGTTCAACCCCGATTATCAGCGATCCCGTTGTGGTCGATTTGGCGGGTACGTCTTATTATACCATCGACCGGGCCAATGGGTCTGAGTTCTGGATTGACGACCATGAGAGCACCCTCGGCACACGGGTTTCAAGCGGTGTTTCTATTCTTCTACCTAAAATAACCGCAAGTTATGACGGTTACGAGGTAAAAATTTTAAAAGCCCCAGGGTTAACTTCTCCGGGCGGTTCGGGTGCAACGACCTTCAGCGGCACCACGAAGATTGTTATATCAATTGCAGGAACGACCGCATCTTCTGGAGTTACAGACCATATATGGAATGCAACAACCGGTGTAACCTATGAGTCACAATATGCCACATGGTCAGGTAGCACTACGGAGTTGTGCGAAGTTTCTGAAATTGATGCCGTTGGCGATTGGTTGAAGTTTAAAGCTTTGTATGACTCTTCCGGCTCCACATGGTATCAGGTAGGCCGTTACATTCAGTAAAACAGAGCACGCTATCAGAATTTTAAAACCTCAAGGGCTTTTTTGGCCTTCGGGGTTTTTTTATGCCGACCCGAATCCCGTTCGCATTAGCAACGGCTCGGGCGGCTAAGTCAGGGAATCCCGGCAGTAGGGCGACGGCCAAGCTCTACTGCCGACTCCCCGCAAAAGGAGAATCAATATGGCAATCCCAGATCAAGCATTGGCTGCCGAAAAAAAAGCCGACGAAATGTTGGAAAAAATGATCAATGACGAGACCCCCGGCGAAGAAACACCGGATCTCGACATTGAAGGAGAAGAAAAGGAAGTCGTTCCGGAAGGTGAGGAACCCGGTCAGGAGCCCGGCGAGGAGCCTGTAGAGGGCCAGGAAGAAGATGCCCCGAGAGAGGATACGGTTGATTACTGGAAGCAGCGTTTCAAGGTGGTGGAAGGTAAATTGGGGGAAGTCACTACCCTTGTCGATCGAGTCAATAGCCTGACGATCCAAAATGCGGAGTTGTCCCGGCTGTTGACTGATGCCCGAAAGCCCAAAGAAGATGAGGGGGATGAAGAACCCCCGGAAGATGGGCAGACCTTCCTTAACCTCATGACCGAGGAGGAACGGGAGGTAGTCGATAGGGATCTCGGTGAGGATTCTCTCGACATTATCGGTAAAGTCGTTCAACGGATAGCCGATGATGCCGTGAAGCCGGTCAAGGATAATGTTGAGACGATCCACAGGGAAACCGCGAAAACCAAGGAAGAAGCATATTACGATACCCTCGACGCCGCTTTCCCTGATGGTGAGTGGGAGCGGTGGAACAAGGACCCGAATTTCAATAACTACATGGCGACCCAAAAACTCCCCTATACCGATACTCCCTACAAGATTGTCCTCCAGGAAGCGGATCGGGCCCTTGATGCCGGTAAGGTCATCGAAATCATCAACGATTACAAAAAAGCGAATGATCTTCCGGTGTCTCGGAAGAAACCCGTACCGGAGAAGAAACCCGGGCCTCCGAAAAAGCAAGAACACGTTGACCCGAAACGCGGTGCAGGGCCGGAAATTCCGTCAACCACCACAGGAGACGGAAAAATCTGGACCGTGAAGGAAATTCGGGAATTCTACAAGGATTCCGCGATCGGGAAAAAGTACACCGAAGAAGAACGGCTAAAAATAGATAAGGATATTTCCAACGCCCACTTGGAAGGGCGGATCAAACAATAAAATTTCCGGGTCTGACGAGCGAGGGTTTTTACCCGAGTGGCGGGGGCCGGTTCTCCCGCCAGCCTGGACAGTAGCCAACCGGGGTGAATCTACCAAAAAAAAAGGAGATGAATTATGGCAGATTATCCAGTTTCGGTAGGCGTTACAACCATGTCTTCAACGTACATTCCGGAGATATGGAGTGGTAAAACCCTTGTTAAATTTTATAAATCGACGGTGTTCGGGGAAATCGC
>Ga0180437_10005962_pt1 | contig 16488 bp, 16 predicted proteins | sample SS_ome_4_FD_132410 | JGI IMG/M metagenome (GOLD analysis project Ga0180437, IMG submission 132410) | Hypersaline lake sediment archaeal communities from the Salton Sea, California, USA - SS_3_D_1 metaG | ecosystem: Environmental > Aquatic > Non-marine Saline and Alkaline > Hypersaline >...
CACACGCTCCGTTTGTGTCCATCCTGGAAGAATTGAATTAAAACGGATCCCATCGCCCCCTAATTCCAAAGCCAGTGATTTTGTCAAACCCACAGTCGCCGCCCGGATACTGTTCGAGAGCACCAGGTTAGAGATTGGCTGCTTGACAGACAAAGATGTTATTGTTAAAACACTGGCGGCATCAGAATCCCGCAAGTACGGCAGCGCGGCTCGGATCAATCGCACATGGCTCAAAAAAACCTGTTCTATGCCCATTTGCCACTGAGAATCATCGAAATCTTCGAATTTTCCGGTAGGCGGTCCACCTGAATTCGTGATCAACAGGTCCAATCCGCCTAACATTTCGGCAGCCTGGTAGATAACTTTTTCAGCCGCGGCCGGCTCAGATACATCACCAGCAGCAGTGTAAACATCAATCCCACATTCTTTCGCCAGAGTTTCAGCTGCATGTGAAAGACTCTCCGCATGACGGCTGTTAAGGGTTATGCGCGCTCCCTCCAATCCAAGACCACGCGCGGCTGCATATCCTAAACCTTTGCTAGAACCGGCAATAAATGCCTTTTTATCCTTTAACTGAAGATCCATTTCGATACTCCTGATACAAAAATAGTAGTTTTTTATATCTGTGTGTTATGTATGAACGACACAGATTCTATTAATAAACATTTTTATCACGGTTTTCATTGGTCTCGAATTGAATGAAATCTAATTCTTACCCATTTATTATCCCATCACAAAATTTCTAGCTGTTCTCCAATTAGATCCACATCCCGGCAATTCTTTTCCAGCCAATATGTTATCTTTTGCAGCGAGCGCTGTGTATGTCCATTATCATTGCTGACCAGTGCACAGGCGATAACTGTTTCATTCCAAATATCGAGACGATCGATCTCCGCTGCGGACACATTAAACTCTCGATGCAAGCGTACGATAATTGGCCGCAGCCGGCTGCGTTTTTCTTTAAGCGATTGGCAGCCGGGGATATATAAATGAAGGGTCAGCAGTCCTAGGGACATATCAAATTTAAGTACGTAAAAAATTTATAAATAATTCATCCAGACAATGCTGAAAATAGTATAATCAAAGCCATGGATAATACAAGAGGTTGGATCTTAGTCATTGGAATTTTATTAATCTTAGCAGCAATCGGTTTTTCAATGGTCTGGGTTGTCCGCGACACAGTGAACAACACAGTTTCTCCCGTTCAATCGATGACCGGAGATTTGGGTACCAGGGTTGCCCAGGTGATCAATCCTACACCGACAATACTGCCGGATCCGGTCACAATATTACGTGAAATTCGAACGCTTGCACGTCTGGAAACCGTACAATACTCAGTTGAGAAAGTGATCAGCGCGGAGACCAAACAAGAACCGTTCGGTTTTCTGTTCGGCGACCGCTTATTATTCGTCGCGCACGGGAAGGTGATCGCAGGGATCGACCTGGAAAAACTTGCGCCTGAGGATTTACGAATAAAGAATAACGTATTGTACGTGCGGCTGCCTGAAGCAGAAATTTTTATCGCAGCCCTGGATAATGAAAGCTCATATGTCTATGACCGGGACAAAGGGATTCTCACTAGAGGCGACATCCATCTTGAATCCGAAGCCCGTAAAGTGGCTGAAAGCGAAATCGAAAAAGCCGCTAAAACAGACGGGATACTGGAACTTGCCGGGAAGAATGCGGAAAACTATTTATACAGCCTGTTCCGTCAATTGGGTTATCCTGAAGTGATCTTTGAATCGCCAGAAAGAAGCTCTGGATCAGATTGAAATCCTGCCCGTCCATTCCGGATTGGCGTATTTCTCTTCCATTAATGCTTCAACCTGATGTTCCTCCTGGGAACTCAACGCATCATGATGTAAAACTAAATTTAACCGGTCTTTGAACGCGCTTTCAAACGCATCCGCGGCCTCACGCCAGGTGATGGCGCCTCCGATTGCTTCCTGAGCAGTCAGCGCACGTTGCTTGAGTCGATTTGCTGCATTCATACGGGTTGCTTCACCTGGGAAATCCAGGTAATATACGATTCGGGAGATATCCCCAAACAAAGGGAAAGTCCCGTGCTGAAGCACTCCACCCTTGCGGCGCGCTTGCGCGCTCCCAACCATTTTTTTGCCATCCACGGTAATTTCATAATTCGAAGGTACTTCAAAACACACAGGATTTTCATTTTTACGTCTGCTTTCCTGGTCAGATTTTGAGGTCTCATCTGAATGGGCTGGGATTCCGAGCAGATGCAGCGCCTCTAAAAGAGCCGTAGATAAAACCCGGTAACTTTCAAGTACACCGCCCTTCAATCTGGGCTCGTCCTGGGAACCAATAACAGAATACGTTAATTCATCGATGTGCAAAATGGCTCGCCCGCCGGTTGCCCTGCGGACGAGATCATATCCATCCTGATCAAGCTTTTCCTGCAATACATCTGATACAGGCTGGGCATAACCCAGAGAAAGGCATGCTGGGTTCCAATCATATAACCGCAGCGTGGGGAGAGAGCTTTCCCCCACAACTGATTTCAGGACCATCTCATCAAGGGCCATATTCCAGGCCCCCCTTGCAGGAGGCGTGCGGATCAACCGCCAGTCTGATTTTTTAAAATTCATCTCTAATTGCACTTGGTAATTTTTTCTAAAATCTCTCCAAAAATTTTTATGGATAGGGTGCGGAAGTCCCAGTTTGAGTCGGGGTAAAAGTCGCCAGAATCGTCCCGGTTATGGTTGGGGTTCGACTGGGAGTAGCAGTCCCCGTCCCTGGAGTAGCGGTGAAAAACGTCGCAGTCGCGGTGGGCGTTTGACTCACATTCGAAGTAGGTTGTACACCAGGTCCAGACAGCTTTAACCTGGCTATGGTTGTGAAAGGACTCTTGGAATAATCCCGCCACAACATAAGATAAGCATCAACCGCTTCCTGATCTACTCCGGACAATTCACTCGCCAAACCCAGCATATAGTAATACCGGTCGCAGCTCCAGGTCGCCTCACAAAGCAATCCTGGCCAAATTTGCATATCCTTCAAATCTTTATACACAACAGCGGGATCAACCCCGCTGAACAGCTTTTCCTCTGCCCTTGCCAGACCCTTTTCAAAGTGACTGGGATATTCTACCCGCAATCGGACATATTCGATAAACGGCTCATACGAGCCAGGCACCCGCAGTATGATAAAAGCGGTTGTGTTATCTAGAAATACAACTGGTCTGTTGCTGATAAATTCCTCAGCCGCAAAAGCTTCATCGAGATAGTCAATTTCGGGAGGGTTGGCATCCACCGTGCCAATTTGCAGCGCTCTTCCACTCTCAGAAGATCCGATCAGAATCCAGAATCCCAGTTTTTCAACCGGGCGGTGTCTAGCCGTAAACCACCGCTCTGGCTGCGAATCTTTTTCGAAATCAAAAAATCCTGAAGCAAGTATCTCAATTCCCCAATCCAACAGATGTTGGGAAATATTGGGGAATTCTTCAGTGGGAAGCTGCTCAACGAGATCACTCAAGGCGTAATCTGCATCACAGTATTTTGTATTGACACATGCCCTGTAAATATCGTCCGGTAGTTTGTAGATATCTAGGAACTCTTGTGCAGGGGTTATCCACCCGCTGTTAGGCGTGCTGGGGTTGGAGATGATACCAGCCAGGATATCTTTGGCCTTTTTTGATTCCCTGAGCAGCGCATAATTGATACCCTGCTTAAACCGCAGCTCATCAGCGGCATCCAAAGGATAAACCTTCCCATCAATATCCTTTTCAGGCGGCCATACAGGAAGCAGTTCCTCTATGATCTGAATCACCGCCTGCGGACCCCAGAATTTTTCAGCATGCTCAATAACCAATTCACATACATTCAATATTTCAAGCTGCGGATCAAGTGAATATTCTTGTTTTTCAAACGTGAAAATGTCCCCGTCCCAGATGTATTCTCGGCGAATCGTGACTGGGCAAAGCGGGTAAACAGTGCTTTCGAAGACCAATGAATTTTGACCCCCATCCAGGCTGCCGACCGCCCAGTAATTATCAATTTCCATCCCAATATTAAAGATGTCTTCATCAGGCACAAAAGGCAGCCTTGTTTTTGGTCTTCCTCCTAAATTGAATACAACCGGCGGCTGCACCTGGAAATCATTGGACTTGTTAGAAAAGTAAAAGGCAACTTCTTCACCATCAGATGGATCACCTGTTAATTCACCGGTGATCCACCCGCTTTCTATCTGGTTGACAAAGTCAAATTTTGTTTCCAGGGTTGAGGCAGAAAAACCAGTAGGCGATTCCAGCAGCCAGATATATGCACTACCGCTTCCACGCACTTCAACCAGGTAACTCCCAAGAAATCCAGATATGGGTTCCATTTCAACTAAATACATATCCATGCGCGGTTCCTGCTGGGTAAACCACTTTTTTAAGTTCGGCAGGTCAGTTTCAGCGCGGTTTAACGCGCCTATTATCAAATCCGCATAGGCTTGGCCTGCCGCCGAATCCCCTGTGCGGGCAAGATTATAAGCCAGATCCCAACGCCAGTAATTTACCTGGCTCGAATCAGGAAACCGCATGATCCCTTCTTTCTGGGCGATTACAGCATATTCAAAAGCCATATAATAATTAACGTTATCCTCTCCGCGTTCCCCAATATCCAACGTATTGGGATAATTACCCAGCAGAGCGATTACATCCTGCGCTTTTTCAGGGGTCCAATCGGGCAATTTATAGACCAGGTTGTTATTTAAGGGCCATGCTGCGGTTAAAGTAGGCGGACCCAGCGGCGTGAGCGAAGGTGTAGGTGTGAGTGTCCTGGTTGGGGTTTGCGTTATGGTTGGTGTAAGAGAGGGGCGCGGGGTATTTGTAATCGTTGGGGTCAATGAGGCAGTTGATGTTTGGGTTGGGGTTAGCGTGAGTGCAAGGGTGTTTGTAATGGTCGGTGTGCGGGTAGGTTCAGGCGCGATAAAAGTTGGGTAAGCGGCAATGACGAAAATTAATCCGAAGATAATAATGGTAAGTATGATCAGGTTAGCAAGCAGAATTTGCTTGCGCCTGGTGTCTCCTTGATTCACTGACATGTTAATTAAGTACCAATAGGAAAACCAGTGTTTCGAGTTTTATGTGATATCTAAAGCAACAGCATCCGACATAACTGTTTCCGTTGCGTGATCCGGGAGAGGCAATAATGGTGGTCTGACCGGCCAACGATCAAAATCAAACAGCTCTGACACCAAATATTTCAATAACGACGGCGCTGGCGGGTAATTGTCAATGATCGCCCGGCCCTTGCTCAAAATGCCCTGGATAGGTTCAAGTTCCTCGCCTTGCTGGTACGCTTGCCATAACATCCGCAGTTTAGGGGATATTAAGTTCGCCAGCGCAGTGATGCATCCTGCTGCCGCGTTTTCGAGGGCTAAACTGAATAAGCGGTCATTGCCGGAAAACACCGCCAGGTGTTCCCCAAATCGTTCCCCAAGGGCTTTTGCGTGCAGGGGATCACCGGAAGAATCTTTAATTCCAGCGAATTGCTTGGGGAAGCCTTCAAGTAATCTGGAAATCAGATCTAAGGAAAGCGGTACTCCTGAGACAGCCGGAATATGATAACCAAATAGGGCGGCGCCCTCAGGTACTGCGCGCCTCATCAGGGATGCATACCAGAAGAATAATCCATCATCCTCTGCAGAACGGTAATAATAAGGCGGGAGAACGACTACCCCGTCCATCCCAAATTGGAAAGCCGTTCTAGTCAAGTTAATCGTCTCCTCCAGGCTGGGAGTACCTGTACCAGCCAGGAGTTGAAACTGCGGGTGCGCCTCTCGCACTTTTATTGCAGCCTGCATGATGGATACCCTTTCCTTAAGAGAAAAGGAAGGACCTTCCCCGGTTGTGCCTAATATTAAAGCCCCATGACATCCACGGCAGGCTAGAAAATCTAAATAAAGTGGGATACTCTCCAATGAAGGAGAATAATCCGGGTTCAATGGTGTCAGCGCAGCGGCAAACACACCTTTAATTTCATTTGATTTTGTCATGCGGCAGATTATAATTGATTTGGGGAACAATTATTAAATCCTAATCATCAGTGGAAATTATGGAATCAAATAAAATTTCGAAAGTTTCAACAGGAGTATACGCTTCAAAACCTTTCCAAAGGCAGGAATCTTGATGGAAAGATTAATCACACTACTTTCCTTTAAAATTATCATACCTGTACTAATTCCGGTATTGGTAATCGCTGGATGCAGCCAATTTCTGCCTGCCGAAACACCAACTCCTGCAGTCGTAATACCAACGCTCCCACAGCCAACAAATCTTCCTACTGCTACCACAAACCCTACACCAGTAGTGATCCAGGGTACCGTGAGAATATGGCACTCGTGGAATGAATTGGAAGTACCGGTGCTAGATCAAATTATCAAAGAATTCAGCGCTCAGTATCCAAATGTCTATTTTGACGTCTTGTATATCCCAATAGATAATTTGCGATCACGTTTTGAAATGGCAGCGATGGAAGGGAACGCTCCAGATATCCTGCTCGGTCCAGCGGATTGGGCTCCAGGTCTATACGAGGCTGGATTTATCTCTGAATTGACTGGTATCGTCGATGCTCAAGCATTGGAAATGCTAAATCAACCAGCATTAAATGCAGCCATAATTAACGATAAATTGGTCGGCTTACCGTACTCCATTCGAGGCACGATTTTGTTCCGCAACCGGAATCTCATACCAGATTCAGCGGTAACTTTCGACCAACTAGTTTACAATGCAAATGCCGCAGCCAAAGGTGACCAGATAGGCGCAATGCTGGACCGGAGTCTGCTGTATTCAGGCGCGAATTTAGAAGGAATAGGCGGGCAGATGATGGATGCAGATGGGCTGCCTGCATTTAATAATGAAAAAGGTCTCGAGTGGATTGAATTGCTGGAGCGTTATAAGGAAGCTGGACCAACCGATTATTTCACCGAGCAGGATGTCGATCTATTTAAGCAAGGCAAAGTTGGAATCATCGTGGAAGGAAATTGGAGGATGCAGGAGTTTTCAGAGGCTATCGGAGCCGAAAGTCTTTCAATCGACCGGTGGCCTGAGTACAACGGTTTTAACCTAGCCGGTTATGTGCTGCCTGAAAATATGTATTTGAACAGCAATACCAGCGGTGACCGCTTGAGAGCAGCCCAGAACTTTATGAGGCACTTTGTATCCACGGATACACAAACCCGGATTGCCGAAATGGGCCAGGTACCTTCAGCAAGAGATATTATATTAACCGATCCAATTACAGGCACATTGATGAGCAAAGCTATGACCGCCATGTCAAACGGAGTCGCTTACCCGGTATCCCCAGAATGGGAAGCTTACCAACTGCCCCTGGACCTGGCACTCAGATCAATTTTCAGTGGTTCGAGCACGGCTAAAGATGCACTGCAGAGCGCTCAAGATGAAGTTATGAAGGCGATTTTAGAGATAAAGCCTGCGCCTGCAGCAACTTTGACCCCAACGCCGTAGTTGATAAATAACCGGAATAGTAAAATACTATACGCATATTTTTACGAGATTATGATTACATATGCTGGTTACAATAACCGTTGAGTATGACTGGATTTTTGTATGCTGAAAATATGACAGTTATTACTGGTAAATAGTCCCCAAAAACCTGATAATATGTATGAAGCAAATCAATAAAAGGAGGTTCTATGCCCGCTAAGGGTTGGATTGAAGTTGATCCATTTTATTGCAAAGGATGCGAACTGTGTGTGCCTGCCTGTCCCCAGGGTGTATTGGCATTGGACGAAGCCCACCTTACATCAAGGGGATATCACCCTGCATACTTAAAAGAAGAAGGCTGCACGGGATGCGCTATCTGCGCTATCGTTTGTCCGGAAGTCGCGATTACAGTATATAGGGAAAAACCTGTAAAAAAAAGGCAGCCAACAGCCGCGGGAATATCAGCATAGGAGGTGTTTAGTGCCGCGCGAACTATTAAAAGGTAATATCGCCATTGCAGAAGCCTCCATCCGGGCGGGTTTAGAAGCTTATTTCGGTTACCCGATAACTCCTCAAACGGAATTGCTGGAGTGGATGTCACACCGCATGCCGGAACTGGGCAGACCTTTCCTGCAAGCGGAGAGCGAGGTTGCCGCGATTAATATGGTATACGGAGCCGCTTGCACAGGCGCCAGGGTTATGAGTTCTTCATCAAGCCCTGGCGTTAGTCTTATGATGGAAGGATTATCCTACATCGCAGGCACCGAACTGCCAATTGTACTGGTGGATGTTGTTAGAGGTGGACCAGGTTTGGGGAATATTGCCCCATCGCAAGGCGATTATAACCAGATTGTACACGGCGGAGGCCATGGAGATTATTTCTGCATCGTTCTGGCGCCTTCCAGCGTACAGGAGGCAATCGACCTCACAGTTCTGGCATTTGACCTGGCGGAACAATACCGCTCAATTGTGATCGTCATGGCGGATGGGAATATCGGACAGATGATGGAGCCAGCGGAATTACCTCCAATGAGAGCAGTCAAAGAAAGTTATCCTGATTGGGCTGTCCGAGGAGCGGATGGCAGAGCTACCCGCGTGTTATCTTCAATATACATGGATGCTGACGAAGAAGAAATCACCAACTTGCGTTTATTAGAAAGGTGGAACATCATCCAGAAAAACGAGATCAGGTGCCGGGAATATTTCCTGGAAGATGCTGAGTACGTTGTCATCGGATATGGCACTGCCGGACGGGTAGCGTTTTCAGCTGTGCGAGCCGCCCGAGCGGAAGGGATACATGTCGGCTTGCTGCGTCCAATAACAGTTAGTCCTTTCCCGGTTCAAAAGATAAATTCACTCGCAAGTAGAGCGAGCGCATTTTTGGTAGTGGAAATGAACACTGGCCAGATGCTGAATGATGTTCAGCGAGCGGTAAACGGCCAAGTTCCTGTCGAATTTTACGGACGTCTTGGCGGTGTGGTCCCATACCCTGAAGAAATCTTGGATGAAATTCGTCGCTTAGCAAACAGCTCGTTAACTATCGTCGGCGATCCCCGCCTGAGCTGGATAAATCGATTAAAAGAATCCTTAAACTAGATTGGAGGACTACGAATGGATGTACCTGCATCAGGACAACTGGTATATTCGCGACCGGAGGCATTAACCGAAGTATCCACTCATTACTGCCCGGGCTGCACCCACGGGATAGCTCACCGTCTCATCGCAGAAGTTCTGGATGAGATGGAAATTCGCGAGCGAACGATCGGGGTTGCCCCGGTCGGTTGTTCGGTCTTCGCTTATAACTACTTTAATTGTGATTTTGTTGAAGCCGCCCATGGTCGGGCGCCTGCTATGGCCACCGGAGTTAAAAGAGTGCTGCCTGATCGGTTTGTATTCACCTATCAAGGCGATGGTGACCTTGCTTCGATTGGTATGGCAGAAATTATGCATGCCGCAGCCAGAGGGGAAAACCTAACGGTGGTATTTATCAACAACGCCATTTACGGGATGACCGGGGGACAGATGGCTCCCACCACACTCCCGGGTCAAAAAACAACCTCAACTCCATCCGGCCGTGACGTCGAAAGAACTGGCTTTCCGATCCGCATGGCGGAAATCCTGGCCAATTTAGACGGCGCCAGCTATTCCGTCCGACGCAGTTTACATGATCCCACCCATATCCGCAAAGCCAAAAAAGCCATTCGAACAGCATTCGAAGTTCAAAAGCATGAATTGGGTTTTAGCATGGTGGAATTATTATCCACATGTCCGATTAATTGGGGCATTCCCCCTAGTGAAGCCTTGGACTGGCTGGAGGAACACATGATCCCTGTTTTTCCGTTGGGAGATTATAAGATCGCGCAAAGCGTCGCTAGTTTAAAATTCTGATATTCATCCATAATAAAGGTAAAAATGCAAACTGAAATCATTCTGGCTGGCTTTGGAGGTCAAGGAGTATTATTCGGCGGCCAACTACTGGCTTATACAGCTATGGACTGCGGCTATGAGGTTACCTGGATCCCGTCCTACGGTCCAGAAATGCGCGGCGGGACTGCAAATTGTACCGTGATCATCGCTGATGAAGAAATCGGCTCCCCATCCGTGCGGAACCCGAGCGCAGTTTTGGTGTTCAACCTGCCTTCCCTGGATAAATACGAACCGATGGTTAAATCCGGAGGGGTTTTGATCGTCAATTCCTCATTGATCAACCGGGATTTAAACCGCAGCGATCTGCAAGCCATAAAAATCCCGGCTAACGAAATTGCCGAATCGATTGGCAGTAAACGATTGACGAATATGGTTATGTTGGGGGCGCTCATCTCAGAATTACCAGTATTAACCATCAAACAGCTGGAAACCGGGCTTGATAACCACATCCCTGACCACCACCGGGACCTGCTGGAGATGAACTACCAGGCTTTACGTGAGGGTTCTTTATTTTTAAAATCGGAGCGGGTGCCACCTGACTGACCGGCACCCGTTCCAGATCATTTCTCCTCCCACGAGAGAATGAGTAGTGTGTAATTTTTTTCGGTAAAAAAGCGAACCCAATTATACATTAAATCCCGGTTAATGCAATATTTATTAACCTTAAAATTTTAAAAAATGACGCCTCGGACCTGAGGGGGGCAGGCCCGCGGCGTCAAATTGATTATACTACATCTGAAACAAAATGGGTCAGTGTGTGATTCCTCACATTATTTTGTTGGTTTTTTGACTTCCGAAACCTCAGGTTTAATAAAACGGTCTTTTACTAGCAGAAGCAGCGCCCCTAAGCCGAAGAAGATAACCGCCAGATTGACGATCCATCCCACATATGGAATGGCAGTCAGGACCACGAATATTATCACACCCAGGATAAAGGACCAGAAAATACTCAAAGCCCATTCTGGTTTTAACCGTTCCAGGATCAGACGGCCGACCAGGTAACTGATAATAATCTTGGTCAAGAAAGCCGTGGCAATCACGAAAGCAAGGATCAAGTTTATGATCGTTACAATTCCAATTCCAAAGATCAGCCATGCTACACCAGCCAGCGTAAGCACCCCGAACAGCACAGTCAATATCGTTGTGAGCACTAAAATCACCATGACAAGGAAATAGAAACCGAAGTAAAATAGCACACCCCATCCCAGACTTGGCCAGGGTTTGGCTTGCAGCTGCGCAGTAGCCTGCTCGATAAAATCAGGCAGCAGCCAAGCCACCAGCAATCCTACAATTAACAGGCTTATCAATCTTCTTAGATTTCGTAAGAACCATTTCCAGACCAACTCCCCGGTCGTCGGTTCAGGCTCTCTGCCTTCATCGACCTCAACCGCCTCAATTTCTTCAAAGTCGACTTCGCCGCTGACTGCCCAGGAAGGTACATCCGCTTCCTCTGGGGATTTGTAAACCATATCCCCTTCGATGACTGTATCAGGCCCAATGGTTAAACCACCCGCAATAACTGGTACAGCTGGCATATTAGGAATAAATTGGAATGGTGAAAATGGGGCAACATCACCGGGAGCGCCAACCTCAATTTCAGCATCACCTGCAATCTGGCCGTTAATTTCCACTCCGCCGGAACTCACTTTTATGTTTCCCTTAATATTCCCCTCCAGCATGGTTTGCGCGCCCGTAAAGAGCAGGTCGCCTCCAATCTGAGTGGTTGAATTGGTTTCCAGGCTGTAGCCTGCCCCAACCAGGTCATCCCCTACTTTACCTTGCCCACCCAAAGTGAGGACTGCGCCGGCTATACGGGCATCATCCATGACCTCTCCGTTAATGACCACCGATTGTCCAGCGGCGATTAAATCCTCTTCAATCACGCCGTCCGAACCGATGGTGATATTGCTTCCAAATGCGACCAGGTCTCCTTTGATCGTACCATTTATCTCAACGGTCGCAGCACCAACGTACAGATCGTCCTCGATTACCTCACCGCTTGCGACGACGACCACATCCCCTCCTTTGAATTCGAAAGCGCCAGCTGGTATGGCAAAACTGAGTGCGAAGATTCCCAACACAAAAGCGCATGCAAATATGTAAAGATTTCTTTTCTTGTTTTCCATTTTTGACTCCTGTATAAGAATAGTTGTCCGTTATCCCCTTCTAAAAAACAGATTTAGTGAATTGGTAAAATCTAACCGTCTCCCTAATTAAATAATATACCATTAACCGCCTGCATCTGAAATTAGAGATTTGAAAGGTAGAATAAAAAAAGTTGCAATAAACGCTTAATACCAAAACATAGCGGGTTGAGAAAAATTCCATGCATCAATTTCCCGAAATCTGTTGGACAAATCGGCAATATGTCTTACAATCTACAGTGTAGAAAAACAGGCATAAAGATTTTAAAGCCTTTTCCATGCAGGGAAATATCTGTTTTATTGATGATTAAAATTTGATTTTCAGTCCAATAACTGGAGTACATCATGCGTGATATTACACAACCCATTCTTGAACTGGTAAGACTGGCGGCAACAGACTTGCCCCCGGATGTTGAAGAATCCTTGAGAAATGCCCTGGAAAACGAAGAACCCGGATCGGCTGCCCGGGGCGCGCTGGAGACGATATTAACCAATGTCGAAATGGCGCGTGCAAATTCCACCCCTATCTGCCAGGATACCGGTACACCTATCTTTCATGTCGAATATCCTTCAGGTTGGAGTACACTCCAATTAAAAAACAATATCGAACGGGCAGTCGTGATTGCAACCGAAAAAGCTTACCTGCGCCCGAACTCGGTACATTCGATTACCGGAAAAAACAGCGGAAACAACCTGGGTGACCACCATTTCCCATCTATCCACTTTCACGAAGTCGAAGGTGAAGGTTTGAGGATCGATTTAATGCTTAAAGGCGGGGGATGTGAAAACGTGGGCGCACAGTACACCCTGCCTGATGCCAGTCGATCGGCCGGTCGTGACCTGGAAGGGGTGCGCAGGGTCGCGCTGGATGCTGTCTATCAAGCTCAGGGCAAGGGCTGCGCTCCCGGGGTTCTGGGCATCGCCATTGGAGGCGACCGCGGTTCATCATTCCTGGCTTCGAAGGAGGCATTATACAATAAAATGGACGCAGTAAATCCAGACCCGGAACTGGATCAACTAGAGCAGCGTCTTACCGATGAAGCCAACCAGCTGGGTATCGGTCCAATGGGTTTCGGTGGGGAGACAACCGTTTTGGGAAGCAAAATTACCAGCCTGCACCGCCTACCAGCCAGCTATTTTGTGTCTATCTCCTATATGTGCTGGGCATACCGCCGCCGGCGGATGGTTATCAACGGAGAGGACATTATTTACGAATAGAAGGGAATAATAGTTTGCGATTAATATCTTAGAATGTTTAAGACGAGAAAAAAAATACTGAATACCGGAATGATAAAAACCCCAAAAATCACAGTAGGAAATTATGCAAAAAATATCTATCCCCATTAACGATGAAACCATCCGCAATCTGAAAGTAGGTGATCCTGTGGCGTTATCCGGCGTTATGATCACCGGAAGGGATACCGTCCATAAATGGATGGTTGAAACCTTTGTCAAACAAACCAGGTCGCCGGAAGGCGATGACCTGGAGGTTTATGAAGCCATCAAACCATACCTGGACGGCGGTGTGCTGTACCACTGCGGTCCGGTGGTATCCGGATTGGAGAATGGGGATTACCGTTTTGTGGCTGCTGGACCAACAACCAGCACCCGCGAGGAACCCTACCAGTCGGATGTGATGCATCATTTTAATATCAAAGGAGTGGTAGGGAAGGGCGGTATGGGTCCAAAAACGTTGGCTGCCTGCCATGATGTCCCCGGTGTATACCTGCACGCTATTGGCGGGGCTGCCTCTTTGATCGCCCAATCGGTTACCAAAGTCCTTGAAGTATATAAACTCGATTTTGGCGTACCGGAAGCGATGTGGGTGATCGAGGTAGAAGATTTCCCGGCAGTAGTGACCATGGACTCGCACAACGATTCACTGCACGTAGAAATTGACGCAAAATCTCATGCTGTCCTGGAAAACCTATTAGCCTGAGACTGCTAAAACATAAATGTCCTTGACAGCCCGGTTTGCTTTATCCAGGGTGAAACAATCTCTACCTCTGGTGGTAGACTGCATCGTCCCGTATGTCCTCGCAGATAATTTATTTACGATCCCTGGACGCTTTATCCAGATTGAAGCAATCTCTACGTCTGGTGGTAGACTGCGTCGTCCCGCTGGTCCTGACACTATATTACTTTACGATCCCTGGCGACTTTTTCCTGGGTGAAGCAATCTCTACGCCTTGTGGAAGACTGCATCGTCCCGCTGGTCCTGACACAAAATTCCTTCACGAACCCTGGCGCATTTCTAGGATGCATCGTACGCTGGGTGAATTTCCCGTAGTAACGCTATCCCTCACATTGGATAAATCAAATCCGAGCCCGCAACGGTACTACCTGCTGCCGGCTGATGATCCGCCGGGATAATTTGACCATCATATCTGGATAATCATCCACCAGACGATTAAAAGCAGATGGAGGTATTTTCACCACATCCACATCGCTAGCAGCATAAACACTCCCCGCTCTCGGCTCACCCGTCAGCATGGCATATTCGCCAATGGTATCACCCGCTTCGATGTCGCAAACAACCTGGTTTTCACCCCTTTGGTCGGCAGCGTCAACTTTCAAACATCCATCTATCAGGATATACAACCCATCCGCTTCATCGCCCTCAATGAAAAGGTAATCCCCTACAGAAAGCTGCTTCCATTCCAGTTGAGACTGCAGGGCATGCAGGGTTTGGGTATCGAATCCGCCGATCATATCACCAAGGATTCCCGAGAGCTGCAAACGCTGCTGGCGCTCGATTTCGGTGTCCGCATCGATCAGCATGCTTTCATCCTGGGCGGTCAGTTCTTCAAATTTGGATTTCGATAAGCAGATAAGACCGGCGTTGTTGACCGCGTAGACCGTGGCAGTGCGTTTTTCTCCACTCAACAAAGCCATCTCGCCGATGACCGTACCCGGCGCGGCTCGGTCGATAACCGTTTCTGTGCCGTCCGGCTGTTTAACGCTTACTCCCAGTACGCCTGCCATCAAAATATAGGCATGCTCGCCTTCCTCCCCCTGCTCGAACAACACATCCCCTTTTTTCAATTCCACAAGCCCGACTTCGGGGTCCGATCCCTGGTCTGCTAATTCTCTCAAAGAGTCAATCAGGTCGTTTAAAGAAAAGCGCATACCCTTAGACTCAGATATTGTTATACCTGGTTTGCTCATGATGACTTCTCCAAATTTGATTTCAGCGTAAGCTGTGATGTTTAATACTCCATTATTGACGGACCATTATATCAATTTCGTATAACTACCTGTATCCTGTGTTTTGCAAAAAATAAACCCGATGATAAAAACCATATCCCACATTTTGGGAAGATTATTTCATTTATACCACTATTTCACGACTATTAGGATGCAATTTATTATATTAGCTGACATTCGGGTGATAAGTATGTCACGCTTTTATCCAACATTAATCACCCCTTTTAAACCACTTATATCAAGATAATTTTGACATGATTTATTGTAATATAAGTATATTTTATCCATTCGCTGTGAATTAAACCATTATCAGGATAAAAATCCAAGCTGCTCAAAAGGCTTCAGGCATGAACAAGGTTAAGTTTTTGAGGAATACTTCTATCTTATTTTTTATATTTGTTGCAGGGTTGGGAATGGCAGGCGCACTCACTTCTCTCGCCAAGGCTGGCAGCCAACAGGTACAAACCAGCAGCGTTGTTATAACAGGAAATACCCCGGTCTCCACCTCAGATCTATCCCGAGGGTCAGATCAAGCTTCAAACCCAGCCCCGGATATTTACGATGTCTCCATGGCCGGAAACGGTTTGGACGGCTCGCGCTGGGCAAATCCCTTCACCAACTTGCAGGACGCCCTGACTGTCGTTTTCTCCCCAGCCGAGATACGGTTCGCAAAAGGGGTTTATTACCCCGATGTAGGTAGTGGACAGGTGGATAATGAGCATACATCAACATTTGTTATGACAGACGGTGTAACCTTGATCGGTGGTTTTAATTTCGGTGATACCGATATCGCATACTAGGACCTGAAGGACATCCTAAAAGTTTTGATCGGCGATATCGACTGGGATAACGGCGGGAGGGATATCACTGATGAGAATGGCATGGTGATAACAGCTACAAACATCATCAGTGACAACGCCTATCAAAAGGTCACCGGCAGCGGTATTACCAACACCGCCATGCTGGACGGGTTCACCATCACTGCCGGCCAGGCGGATGGAGCTTCTCCTGAAAATTAAGGTGGCGGAATGTATAACGATTACGGAAGCCTGACACTGGCTAACGTGGTTTTCTGGGGCTATTCTGCTGATGACACCGGCGGCGGGATGCACAACTACTACGAAACGGGGATGGACCTGCGCAACAGCATCCTGTGGAACAACCAGGACAGCAGCGGTATCTGGATTGGCGGCAGTTATGCGGACGGCGGCAGCAATATCGATGAAGACCCGCTACTCGTTCTGCCTATCAACCCATCCA
>Ga0180437_10005963_pt1 | contig 16487 bp, 12 predicted proteins | sample SS_ome_4_FD_132410 | JGI IMG/M metagenome (GOLD analysis project Ga0180437, IMG submission 132410) | Hypersaline lake sediment archaeal communities from the Salton Sea, California, USA - SS_3_D_1 metaG | ecosystem: Environmental > Aquatic > Non-marine Saline and Alkaline > Hypersaline >...
ATAGAGATCCCCAAGACCCGCCTCCGAGTCCATGCCCGTATCGACCCCCACAAAGGGAATGTCTAGCCGCAGAATGATCCCTCCGAGGTGTCCGGGAGGATGGGTCCTGGGCAAGACCAGACGGTCTACCCGGAGGATCCCGAAATTCCTCCAGACATCGTTCTGGATATTGAAGTACTCGTTTCGGAGGCTGAAGGCAACCGGTTTGGTGGGATCGGTATCGCCTGCGACCTCATCCTGCTCCTGTGCCGCATGGCCTGCAGAAGCCCACAGCATGGCTATGCAAACAACCAGCCTTATGCAGCGCCCCATTGATTGCCAACTCTGCTTGTCGTAGATGTTCTTCTGCATACCCGTAGGCCTAGGTGCGTCTCCGGAAGTTCGACGAGCCTATCGCTATAAGCGTTGCTGATTCTATTTCACCAGCTCGGGATCACCCGGCCGCCAGGTCTTGTCGAACCAGGGCTGAAGCGGGCCATAGAGGCGGAAGAGCATGTTCCAGCCCTTGCCAGGGATGGTCTGGAGCCAGTTACCCTCTCTCCCCGCTGGAGCCTTGGGACCGAAGTAGATGTCGTAGGATCCGTCGGCATTCGATTGTAGGCTCTTTGCGTTGTTATCCAGCCCAGGGAACTGCTGGTCGGTTTGGAGCAGCGAGCGGGTCTGGTTGTCATACAACGTGAAGGACCAGAAGTCCTTGGCCGGAACGTTGGGCGGCAGGTGGACCTTGTAGGTCTTGCCACCGTCAAGGGGCTTATGCCCGGCATCGAGGTAGGCTATCGCATACTGCGAGCCAAGGCCGACCATCCTGGCGGACATCGCCGGGGTGATGCCGGTCGCATAGAAGTGGAAGAAGGCGCGGGCGTCCGGCACGATGGCGCCGTTGTCCAGAAACTCATGGCTGCCGCCGGGGAAGCAGTTGCTCCAGATGCTCTCGCCGGGATAGATGTAGTACATGTCTTCGCGTGGACGCGCCGTCAGGGCACGGACCGTGACCGCGCCGACGTCGGCGGCTTCCTCGAGAATCTTCTTCATGCGGGCATCGGGGTTGAAGGGCTGGCCCTTCTTAATGCCGATGGAGGCCAGAAGGCCGAGAATTTCCGGATTCTGCCCCTCGCTCGGTTCGGCCTGAACAACATCGTCGATCTCCTTGAACATCTCGGAGTCCATGCGGTGGATCGTATTGAATTCCTTACCGGACACGTTGACGAACGTCATTTTCGGCGGGTTTTTCGCCTGTGACAACGGGTAGATACGGAACAGCTTCCTGGTCGTCTCGACAGCCGGGGCAGGATCGCCGTCGACCTGGAAGCCGCGCCAGACGACCCAGTTGCCGTAGGTGTTGGTTCGGGCGACATAATAGCCCTCCGGAACCTCGCCCTTGTAACCGGGTGGCAGGATCAGGAACTTGCCGCCCTTGCCACGATCCGGACCCGCGTTACCAAAGTCCGTGACGTATTTGAACCAGTGATCATCGATGAAGCCGAGCACGTTGGGCGGCGTCTCGATGACCCAGGGCTCGTCCGTCATTTCCAACCACGCCATCATGTAGACCGAGGTCGTATTCGGCGTCAGGAACAGCGCCTTTGAATCCATGAGGTTTTCGAATAGAACTGCCGTTGTGTTGGCCGGGCCGAACTTGAGGATCCCCTTGCGCATCGCAGACATCGAGGCGATCTGGATGCTGCTCAAGTAGGCCTGCACCGCGCGCTGGAAGTCGAGGTTGTCGTAGGCCAGCTGCGTAGTCTTCTCATCGGGCACACCGTCGAAAGAGGTCAGCGTGCCGATGCGGGTTTCCAGCTTGTCCGGGGTCGCGATGCCTGGCGGGATCTCCGTGGTCATCTTCATCTTCGGCGCAGTCTGTGCGTGGGCGATCACAGCACACAACGCAAAAGCGAATACGGCGGCGGCCAGTTGTTTCGGAAATTTGCTTTTCATCTCTTTCTCCTTTCAATGCGTTCTGCTGATCTTGTTCTTGAGATCGACCATGGTCTGTTGGCTTACGCTGAAGATTTTCTGGCGAGGCCGCTCCAAATCCGTAATCAAGGCCATGACGATTGAAAATGTAAGTATCAGTGCAAAGCCGGTTATAAGGATGCGCTTTCCGTTCAGTCCGGCCTGGTATCCGATCATCGCCATAGCGAGAAGACCCACAAAGTAGAGCGTTAAGAAGATGCTTATAGGGATGCGGTTGCGTAAGCCGGCATTGATTCGTTTTTGGTGCAGGTTGAACACATCGTTCAAAGATCTGACCAGAAGTGCGGTGTTTCCGGAGTAGTTACCCTCTTCCGTCATCTTAACAACTTCGGACCAGAGCAGGCTGTGCAATTCTTCCGACTTACCAATGACCTGTCGAATTGTCTCCATCTTATCTGTCTGAATTTGTGTTCGAACATCTATGTATTGACGCAGAAGGTCCTGAAATTCCATCTGATAGGGATCCGGGAGCAGTTGTGCGCGAAGATAAGCCGTTTCGATTGCAATCGCTTCATCTAGGACCAGTTTCTTCCTGGCATCGTAGCGAGACCCGGCCATGTTAAAGGTGAATGCGAGAAAGAAGGCAAGCAACCCGAGAGACGCTCCCAGAATGGTATTGATCTGCGGATTCTGTTCCCTTTCCGTGTGCGTACTCTTGAGTCTTCCTGCGCGGAACCCAAGCTCCACTGCGATGGAAAAGACCACCGTTGTGACGATGAACAGAACCCAGACCGGGATGTAGTCAAGAGACTGAGTATACGCCATACGCTTCTTCCTCCAACCTTATCCGATTTCGTATCCGCGACGACACCCGCCCCCGACTTGTTCCTGAAGTCGGGATGCACGCCCCAAGGGGGGTGAAAATGGGTGAATCCCACGTAAACGAAGAACGGCTTTCGCTCTCGCAATGGAGCCTTGATGAAATCGATGGCCTACGTGTAAGATTCGGCCTGTTAGGAAGTTGGTTCAAGAAAGTCGCAGAAGGGTGAACATGAGTATGATGCAGAGCGTTGGTGTCTTCCAGTGAACGTGAGAAGTTCAAATTTCTTTTTCATTGGGTCGCGCCCTACACGAGGGACGTCCGTTTCCTGGAGCAGACGTCTGCTCCAGGAAACGGAGGGTGCCTTTGCTGACAGTGCAAAAACAAGAGCCCACACCCGAGGAGTCACCCCTTCTTCTTTATAATCGGCGAGGTAATATGGACCATCCTGGAAGGGGGGTTACCACTTGTGTACACATGGCCGGATCAGCTGCTACCCAGAGCCAATTGTGGCTTGACAGGCAGAACTTATATTGTATAGTATGTCCATGAATCGTGGACATACGTGTCAATTAGTCCAGTGAGAGTCCGGTGATTGAAATCACGCAGATACGCCAGGGCATAACCAGGGAGGTGTTTGACTACCAGGTCCTCCTGGAGGCCTTATCCGGCTACAGCAAGCCGCGGGACAAGAACACCAAGCTGCTCGAGAGCGGTGCTATTGTGCGAATCAAAAAGGGACTGTACTGTTTCAGCGAATCCCTCCGGAAAGAAGCCCTCAGCCGTGAATACATTGCCAACCTCATCTATGGCCCGTCGTACGTCAGCCTGGATTATGCCTTGAGCTATCATGGCCTGATCCCGGAGAGGGTCAACACGATCACGTCGGTGACGATACGCCGTTCCCGGAGTTTCCACACACCTTTGGGCTCTTTTTCCTATCGCATGTTGAAGGAATCCCGGTATGCCCTTGGTGCCGCCCTCGAATCGGTTGGCAAGACAACATTCCTGATGGCCACCGCCGAAAAAGCACTGGCTGACAAAGTCTGGGCTGACAAGAGAATCACCGGCCTTCGTGCGGCCGAGTATGCTGGTTACCTGTCCGATGATCTTCGTATTGACCAGGAGGACCTCAGGGGTCTCGACCTTTCCCGTCTCCAGGATATCGCCCATGCTTACGATTCAGTCAAGATCAACAATCTCTTGGGATACCTGGAAGGGTTGGGGAGGGGCCGCCGTGCATGATGCCGTCCGTGGTATGCTAGACCGCTACACCTGCCAGACACGGGACGACTATGTCAATGCACTCCGGGAGATACTGCAGGAAATCGCCTTGCTCGGGCTCTGGCGGAGGAAGTTCTTCGAGCACGCCGCCTTTTACGGAGGGACTGCACTCAGAGTCTTGCACGGGCTGGATCGATATTCTGAAGATCTGGATTTCTCGCTGTTGAAACCCGACGAATCGTTCTCACTCGGTGCCTATGGTGACGCTCTCAAGCGGGAAATCGCGAGTTTCGGTTTCTCCGTGGATCTCGAGCACCGAAAGAAGCGCGACTCCGCACCCATTGATTCCGCGTTTCTGAAGGCCAATACGTACAAACAGCTAATCGTTGTTGAGGCTGCCGGAAACCTGCTTCGTGATCTACATCCGGCAAAGAGACTCAAAATCAGGCTGGAGGTCGATACGGATCCACCCGCCGGATTTCAGACCGAGACGCAATTTGTTCTGCAACCCATCCCCTTTTCTGTTCGTGTCTATGGTTTACCGGACCTTCTTGCCGGCAAACTTCATGCGGTTCTCTGCCGGAAGTGGAAGAGACGAGTAAAGGGACGGGACTGGTATGACCTGGTCTGGTACGCCGGCCGATATCCGGAAGTTCGTATCAGCCATCTCGAATCCAGGATGCGCCAATCCGGCGATTACAGTGAAGACGAGGAATTGACATCCGAAAAACTTCATGAACTCCTGGCCCGGGCCGTGAATGACCTGGACGTGGAACAGGTTCGCAGGGAGGTTGCTCCCTTCGTCAGGGATCAACGGGCCTTGGAGGTCTGGTCACGGACATTCTTCAGAACGATCGCAGAGCGAATTGTGGCGGTCTGATCCGGCATATCCCGCGTGTTGCCTGAAAGCTGTGTCCAAATGAGATAACTGATGGAGAAAAGAATGGGAAAGATAGCGTTGATGAGCCTGCTTGCCGCTATGATGCTGGCCGCGTGCGGCGGAGACGACGGTGCTCTGCCTACTCAGCCGGGAGAGAACTACCAGGTCACGGTCACGCGCACGACATACGGCATCCCTCACATCAACGCCCCCGACTTCGGGAGCGTCGGCTACGGTTACGGCTACGCCTTTGCGCAGGACAACCTGTGCACCCTGATGGAGGACCTTGTCGCGATCCGCGGGGAGCGTTCCAAGTACTGGGGTGGCGACGGCACGTATCCGATCCGGCCGGCAGGAATCGCTCCGAACAACATCGACAGCGACTTCTTCTGGAAACTCATGGCCGACGCGGACGCGGTCCGGCGTTTTCGCAAGGCGGCAGCCCCGGAGGTGCGGCAACTCGTGCACGGATACGTGGACGGCTTCAACCGTTACATCACGGAACTCCAGGCCGGCGGCCACCCTGGCGAACAGGCCGCCTGCGCGGAAGCACCCTATCTCAAGCCAATCACGGACGACGACATGTACAGACGCTTCATCCGTCTCGGGATACTGGCCAGCTCCGGGGTGTTGATCACCGAGATCGCGACGGCTAGACCTCCGGCGTTGTTTGCGGCCGGGCTCCCTGATGATCCCGCCGGGAAGATCGAGGCCGTAAAGAAGCTCGACCCCAAGGAGCTGCCCCTCGGGGGCCTGCGGCGCAAGACCTTGGGCAGCAATATGTATGCCCTGGGTCCGGATGCCACAGGCGGCGAGCCGATCGTCTTCGGGAATCCGCACTTCCCGTGGGTCGGAACCGAGCGGTTCTACCTCGCGCACATGACCATACCGGGCACGGCCGACATAGCAGGCGCGGCATTGTTCGGGGCGCCGGTCGTGATGATCGGGTTCAATGATCACCTTGCGTGGAGCCATACCGTCTCCACGGCTTACCGCTTCACCCTGTACAAGCTCTCGGTCAATAGCGAAGACCCAACGCAGTACACATACAATGGTCGGATGGAGAACATGACGGCGGTTTCGCTGTCCGTCGAAGTGCTCAACCCGGATGGTTCGACCACCACGGAGCGACGCACACTCTACCGCTCCCGGTACGGCCCGATGCTCGTGCTCAGGGTCGGCAGGATACCTGTGCTGGGCTGGACCCGGTCGACCGCCTTTACACTGAGGGACGCCAATTTCGAGAATGACCGAATGATAAACCAGTTTGCCGAGTGGAACAGGGCGCAGAACCTGTACCAATTCAAGGAACTCCAAGCGAGCGTGCTCGGAGTGCCGTGGGTCAATACGGTCGCATCGGGCCCAGGCGGTGATGCCTATTACGGTGACGTGAGCGTCGTGCCCAACGTGACGGACGCTCAGGCGAAGCGCTGTGAGGTGCCGATCTACAGCCAGCTCGTCGGTCTCCTTGAACCTGGTCTGCCGCTGATGGACGGCAGCCGCTCGGATTGCCAGTGGGGCACAGACCCCGACGCACCGGCACCCGGAATCTTTGGCCCCGGCAATCTGCCTACGCTGGAAAGACAGGACTGGGTCGCCAACATGAACGACAGCTACTGGCTCACCAACCCGGCACAGCCGGTTACCGGATACGACCGCATCATCGGCGACGAAGGCACGGAGCGATCGCTGCGCACGCGTCAGGGCATCCTTCAAATCCAGAAGCGACTCGACGGCAGTGACGGTCTCGGCGGACCCAACCTGTTCGACCTGTCAACACTGAAGAAGATTGTGCTGTCCGGGCAGGTTTACAGCGGTGATCTGGCGCAGGCTGCCGTACTGAGCGACCTCTGCCCGAGGGCCGGGACCTATGACACGACAGCCGCCTGCAGTGCGATCCAGCAATGGGACGGCGCGGCGACATTGAGCTCGGTCGGCCTGCCGGTCTGGCAGGAATTCTGGGGTAACCTCCTCAGCCGGTCTTCCAACTACTGGATTACGCCATTTGACGTGAACGATCCGGTGAATACGCCGAGGGATCTCAACACTTCGCTCTCCAGAGTGCATGAGGCGCTCTATGATGCACAGACCAGGATCGAGGACGCGGAGCTTTCCTTTGCCGCGCCGCTGAGCGAGCAGCAGCACTCGGGCGTCAACGACACGACGATCCCGATCTTTGGCGCAGGAGGTGCGATCGGCGCGTTCACGATCGCGGAGGATGCGGAACGAGAGGTGGACCCGAACACGCTGGGACCGGAGGGCTATCGGATTGACTTCGGCAACAGCTATATCCAGGTTGTGACCTGGGACAGCGGCGGCGTGCATGCAGAGGGCTTCCTCACCTATTCCCAGTCCACGGATCCGGCCAACCCCCATTACGCTGACTTCACCGAGGCCTATTCACAGCAACGCTGGCACCGGTTCCCGTTCCACCCGAGCGAGATCGCTGCGGAGCAGGTGAGCCAGATCATCCTGAGTGGCACCGCGACACCTGCCGGCAAGTGAGCGCAGCAACATCCCTGATTCACGGAAGGAGATCTGCCATGGGTCAAGCAGACCCCAGCCGAACCAGCTGCAAATGGATGATGCCCGTGGTCGTCCTGGCCCTGATGATCTCAGGGTGCGGAGACGACATCAAGAGCAGTGACGTTAACGAGGTGCCGAGCCTCATTGTTGTCTCGCCCCACCAGGACGATGAAACCATCATGGCCGGGGGATTGCTCTACAGGGCCGCTCACGACGGATCTACAAAGATCGATATCATTTACGTCACTGCCGGCGATGCAGCCGGCATCGCCGGCCCCTGCAGGGAAGACAGTGAGGAGGAGAAGAAACGAAAGATCATAGAACTGCGGGAAGAAGAAACACGCGCTGCCTGCCGGGTCCTGGGTATCGCACCCTCTCAAATTCATTTCCTGCGCCATCCGGATAAGGGCCTCGTGGAAAAATCCAGGCTTTCCTACGGCCGGCGGGTGGATGAACTCACCGAGGCCGGCGAGCAGGCCGTGGCCCATGTCGTTGACCTTTTGCCAAGGCTGGTCCCGCCGAATGCGGCCAGCCTCCTGGTGATCACGACCTCCTTCTGGGACGGGCACCCCGACCATCGCACAACCTACCATGCTGCACGATCGGCTGCAGAAGTAGTACGAATCCAACGAGGAATCCCGGTGACGATCTTGCACGCCATTGTCCACGATGACATTCCGTTTCCGATCTGCTGCCCTGGGGACCTCTTCTGGCCCAACAACGGCCCCCTTCTGGATCACGCCGCTCTGTTCGGCTTCCCCCCTTGGAGACCCCGCCCGCCTTCTTGGGACAGGGTCCTGGATGTGGAGGATGTGGCAGCGTTTCGGGCCGAAGCCCTGAACCAGCATGTAAGCCAGATCGTGGGTTACCCCGATCTTTGCATGACGGTTTATCTCCCTCGCTACTACCAAGCATGGCTGGAAAAGACAGAAGAGGCCTTCTGGGAGGAAGCTCTCTAAGATACAAACTCGAAACGAAAGCCCTAATCAGAGGCTGTCGAGAAATGGAGAATCTCTACTTCGCAGTCATTCCCGCGACAGGCGGGAATCCATTTGCATCAGGAGCTTATGGACTCCCGCGGGAGCCTGTCCCCGCAGTTCTTAAGCGGGGATAGGAGTGACGACGATTAGGTGTTTCTCGACACCCTCTAATCAGGGAGAAGGGGTGATAAAGAACTCCACCTGACCGGGTTCCCCATGAAGGGCAACGGCATTGCGCTCAGCGCTCCATGTCCAAGAGCCCGGATCGAGAGCGAGAGGATCTGATTCGCCAACAAACGTGAGGCCCAAAACCTGGTCCGGAACTGCGAGATCCTCTGGCCAAATCACCTGAGCTATCACTTCCTTTTGATCTTCAGGGGCGAAACGGAAGAGGCTTACACCATCCGGCCCGCTTTGAACGTCCACAATGCTGCCATCAGCAAGGGTCGTGGTCTTCCTGCCTTCGGGGAAGGCCCACAGATGGAGAAGGTGAGCAAGATCATCCGCCGTTGTGACCTCCAGACCGTTGGATCGTCGGGAAAGTAGAGCAAGGGAGCCCGCATCAGAGGAAGACCAAGGGCACGGGCTTCCCATGCAGCGTTGGTAATATAGGGTACGAGTTGGGTGCGTAGTTTCTGATATCTTCTTACAACATAGGTGAGTTCTTCCTCGTCCAGGATCTGAACCCTGGTTCCGGTTTCGATCTTCCCGCCCGTCTGATCCCGCATCAGGCCCGAGAAGGCTCCGAATTCGGTCCAGCGTTTGAGGAGTTCCGAGGTGGGAGGCGGAATGAGGAGAGCATGGAAGCCGCCGATATCGCTCCCCCAAAAGGGGATTCCGGACAGACCGCAGTTGATGCCTCCGGTCACCGCTGCCGGAAGACCATCGGATACGGACCAGTCCGCTGCGGGGTCGCCTCCCCACATGGCCCAGGCCCAGTGCTGAGACCCCGCATATCCGGATCTGTGGTAGAAGACGTAGTCCGGTGCAAGGCTGTCGTTCGGGTCGTCGTCGAGATCAATGTATTCCATGTGAATCCGATGTTGTTCGTGAAGGAAATGGGCGCAAACCCGCTACCCTGAGGGCCTGTGGCCGTTTCCAGAAGGACCGCACCGTCCCCCACCCTCTTGACAACGAAGTCAAAGGGATCGAGGGTCACCACAACCTCGAGTCCACCTCCCCTCACCCGAATGACCTCCGGTTCCTGAGTGAGCGTTATGAGAACTGCAGGAGGGAGATCCCCCTTCTGTCCGGGTATCCCCGGAATAGGGGGGTCGTCAGGCTGCCCTGGAACACAAGACAAGACGAGGAAGAGGGCCAATAAGGCTGTGAGGATCAAGAGCGATTCCCTGCTAGGCAGTGAAACAACGTTTCTTTCGATGCACGAGCTTGATTCTTCCACACGGATCTGTTCCTGGTCAAGTGGATTCCCCCGCCGCCATTTTCCAGCTCAAACGCCAAGGTCTGGACGAAAGCGGTTCGTTCGGGTATCTTAGAGGGCTTCTGACAATGAGTTTGTATCGAGGAGGAGCCAATGGGTACCAAGCAAGAACACGCGAACGGAACGACCGCTGCGCAGCGATGGTTGGGCTACCGGCCCGAGATCCGGGTGCTGGACTGCACTATCCGCGACGGCGGGTTGATGAACGACCACATGTTCGAAGACGAGGTCATCAAGGCGATCTATGGGGCCGCCGTCGAGGGTGGGATCGACTACCTTGAATTCGGCTACAAGGCCTCGAAGAAGATCTTCGCCCGCGACAAATTCGGCGCGTGGAAGTATTGCGATGAGGACGACATCCGACGCATCGTCGGCGAGAACGATACCTCACTGAAGCTCACGGCCATGGCCGATGCGGAGCGCACCGACTACCACGAAGACATCCTTCCCTGCGAGCAGAGCGTGCTGGATGTGATCCGGGTCGCCACGTACATCCACCAGATCCCGACCGCCATCGACATGATCAAGGATGCCCATGACAAGGGCTACGAAACGACCTGCAACCTGATGGCCATCTCGACGGTCCAGGAATGGGAGCTGGACCAGGCACTGGAAGCCCTGGCCAAAACCGATGTAGGTGTTCTCTATCTCGTGGACAGCTTCGGTGCACTCTACAGCGAGCAGGTTCAATACCTGACCCGGAAATACCTTACCTACATGAAGGCTGCGGGCAAGGAAGTTGGGATTCACACCCACAACAACCAGCAGCTTGCATACGCGAACACGATCGAAGCGATCATCCAGGGCGCCAACCGGCTCGACGGCAGCCTGGCCGGCCTGGGGCGCGGTGCGGGCAATTGCCAGACAGAGCTTCTTCTCGGGTTTCTCCACAACCCGAAGTTCAAATTGAGGCCGATCCTGCAGTGCATCCAGAAACACATCGAGCCGATGCGGAAGGATCTGAAGTGGGGGTACGACCTCCCCTACATGATCACCGGCCAGTTGAACAGACACCCCCGTCCTGCCATGGCGTTCAACGAACAGGACGGCCCCAAAGACATCGTCGCCTTCTACGACTCGATTGTGGAGGTGGAGTAGGCCCCGTCCTTTTCTATTTCCCCGATGGGTCCATCCCTGCTCGGAAATCCCTTGTCGAGGATGCTCTGACAGCTCATTCCTTTGTGTCGTCGATCCGGGCTGTGGATTCGGCAATCCCCTGACTTCCAAGCATTGCACAGGTACCCACATTACGGGACGGTTTTTCGTTGCCTTTGATATAAAACGGGACTATAATGGCGAAAAAGATCTGCCACTAGCTACCGTTGTGAGCATCATAACATGATCTTTCTATATAGAGTCAAGCCTGAAGACGTCCGTCTTCAAGTTGCGCCACAGAACTGGGATAAGCAGCGCCCATCATTGGGCGGAGCTATCCGTGTCTTGTGTATGCTCGCATACCTTGGCGCAGCAGCGACGAGCCAGGCCGTCTATATCGACAACAAACAGACTCTACAGGTCACCGCGAAGCTGCAGACCCGGGCGAGCATTCGATTGAACAACTCGGAAGGATTCACCTTTCCGAGTGACGTTGGCTCCGGCGACCTCGTGCAATGGCGGAACCTGGCGTTGATCGAGATCGACCACGATCTTGTGAACCTGTCGCAGGATCTCGACGTCCTGTATCCCCTCAAAGCGCTGAACATCGAGTCCAAGTACCGACTCGTGGGCCGTTTCATTTAAGAAGCCGTCTATGACGTCGGTCCCCAGTCCTTTCAAGACGTCAAGGAGCGCGACAAGGAGAACATCGACTCCTTCAGCCACCAGTACGATCTGTGGGAGTTCTATTTCGATTTCTCGAGGGGGCCCTGGTTTCTTCGCGTCGGTCGTCAGAACCTTGCATGGGGGGAGACGGATATGTTCCGGCTCCTCGATTACATCAATCCCCTGGATAACACCTTTGGGGGCCCTTTCGAAGACCTGGACGACAGGCGGATTCCGCTCTGGATGCTTCGGGGAACCTATGATCTGGGAGGGGTCGGCCCGATCTCCTCTTTGATGTTAGAGGGTTTCTGGGTGCCGGGCAGCTGGGATGTTCGCGTAGCGCCTTTTCCTCCGGTGGGCACACCCTATTTCCCCCCACTGCCGGCAGAGTACGTGCCGTTCTTGCGTGTCGCCACACCGGACAAGACCATGTCGAACAGCCGCTGGGGTGTACGTTTACAGGGACTGGTGGGCTCCGGCCTGAACCTCTCTGTATGCCACTACAAGACCTATCTGGACGGGCCGGCACTGAGATCGGTAGTAACACGGAACGTACCCGTGCTTCTCGATCTGGACGTACTGAACCTGGAGGCCTCCTTCCCAGCCGTGCAGATCACGGGCGGCAGCTTGAGCTACTGGGAATCGCATGTTGACGTAATCCTACGCGGGGAAGTGGCCTGGTTCTGGGACGAGCCGGTCTTGATCCCGGAGGAGAATCTCGGAACGTTCTTTGGCCCGGTGATTCCGCTCCCGCCACCTCTTCTCGATCTGGCCGCAGAGATCCTGGGTGTGGACGTCCGGGATCTGGGGCTCAACGGTATCCCCGTGAATCCCCAGAGTGGGACAATTCCGAAGAAGAACATCCTCCGGTTCATGACGGGTGTGGACAAGCAGGTTTGGATTCGACCCCTGAACAAGAGGAGTACGTTTCTCATTTCCATGCAGTACTTCGGTCAGTGGATTTCGGATTATGATGAGGGGTTGCGCCAGGGTATTGCTCTCTATCCGAGCCTCTCGAATTTTGCGAAACAGAAGGAATTCGAGTCCATTCTTACCGCACTCATTGGTACAAACTACATGAACGGGCGAATCAACCCACAGGTCGGGCTTGGCTATGACGTGCGCGGCGCATGGCTGTTACTGGGAGCGATCAACTATGTCCGGGAACCCTTTCGATTCGCCATCCAATACTCCGGGATTGAGGGCAACATGACAGGCTTCGGTGCGTACCGGGACCGGGACCAAATCAGTTTCATGTTCACATATTTGCTCAACTAGGCTGGGAACGATGAGAAGAAGAAAAGGCCCGCCTGTTCACATTCTGATTGTTGCACTGGCTCTCTGGTTCACCCTTATTGAATCAACGGAGGCCTTGTCCGGCGGTATCATCGACGCCACGAGCTGGGAGCGAGCCGAGGGGCTGCTGCCGGACTCGATTCTGAATTGGGTGAAGAACGGCTATCTCGTCCTGGACGTAGGGGAGTTAAACTACGACCCGGCAGAATACCTGCCCCAACATGTACTCGACTCTCTACAAACGAATGCAGGCAGGTATGAAATAGACGAAACGGGCTGGATTGTCGATGCCCAGACGGCCGAAGCGGCGCAGCACATCGTGGGATTCCCCTTTCCGAAGATCAACTCAGAGGCGCAAGAGGCTGGAGAGAAGATCATACACAACGAGGTTTACACGTGGAATGTTCATGGCAACTTGCGCCTGGTCTTCCAGCTCAAATGGATACACCCTTCCTCCGGGTTGGAGCGTGAAATTGATATCCACGGGCAGGTGGCGGTCCTGCAGGGATGGCCCGGAATCAAAGCCTTTCCAAACAAGGCTCTGGTGGAAAAATACCAAATCGTCCTGGTAGCGGCTCCGGTGGACATAAAGGGGACTGCCGTCATGACCTGGCGTTATATGTCGCCTGACAAGCAAGACAGCACCTTCGGCTACATCCCGTCGATAAGGCGTGTCCGGCAGATGAGCCCAGCCAATCGGTCCGACGCCTTTGTTGGATCCGACAATTGCCTGGACGATGGCAATGTCTACGACGGAAAGGTACAGGCCTTCGCGTGGAAGTTTCTTAGGAAGCAGGAGGCAATTGTCCCCTTCCTGGACGAGAACCCCCAACCGATTGAACAATACCGAACCGGCGAATGGTGCACAACGAACCGGCAGAAATACATCATCAACGGATTTGAAAAGGAAGGGTGGCAAGGAGCGGCCTGGGCGCCCACAAACCTTCTATGGGTCAGGCGTCCCATCTGCGTGATCGAGATGAGAGCCAAGGATCCTTACTACAATTACGGAGTTCAATACTTGTGGGCCGACGCGGAGACCTTCAGCGGTTACTACAAGGTGATTCATGACCGGGCCGATAGCTACTGGAAAACGATGGTTACGGCTTTCTCGGGGTACGAGGGAAAGGGCGGAGAGATGAGGTTGACCACGGTGGCTCACTCGCTGATGGTGGATGATCGCACTCGGCACGCAACCGCCATAGAAGGCGCCAGTAGAAGGAACACGCTGACTTACTTTGCAGACGTCAATCAAAGGGACTTCACGCTGGCCGGGTTCCAGAAGTTTTGCCGATAGGGTCTGGCAATCCGGTTTTGCTCTGCACATTCGCTCTATGTGCACTCACCCAATGGACCCTCTCATGTTCAAACGCAATCTTATTGTGGCTTTGATTGTTATCCTCCTTCTGACAGTCTTCTTTGTAAGCTATCCACCGATAGAGCCCCCGGGTCAGGACGGTGCTGGCCCCGGAGACAATGCCTACACCTGTGATACCGAAACGGGATTGTTCATTGAGCGTAAGGACATGTGGACCGCATATATGGGAGAGGAGCTTGGCGGCTATATCTATGCACCATCCTGTTCCCTAAGACCAGAGAAAGCTCCCGTGGTGTTCTTCTTTCACGCGTTCATTGCAGAGGAGCGGGATCACTACGAGGGGTTCTTCAAACACCTGGCAGGCAAAAACTACATCGTTATCGCTCCCAACTACAACACGCCAGGCACGAGTGGGAGACTATCAGGTGCGTACAACGAAATACTCCTAAGAACCAGGGATCGTGGCATCGTTGGTGCGAATGCAGGATATCAGTATTATGTGGAACACATTCTCGATTCGACAAATGTGCCTGCCCCAATGGTGGAACAAGGTGAGCTGCTTTATGGGGTGGCTGGCCATAGTTTTGGAGGCGCGACAAGTGCGGCTTTTGCCAATCCAACGATACGCAGCAGCGTCCTGGGAGATCAAGGATTCCCTTGGAACCCCAAGACGGTCGTCATGATGAATTCGGCAGGTGTAGACCTCTTTCCCAGGTGTCCAGGGGCATTTGAGACGGCCTGGTGTTGTCCGACCTGTCCGCTGGGCCACCTTATGATCCTCTTTGGGCTGGACAATGGCTACTGGCGCTCCAATTGGCTGCCAGATCCTGCTATGTGTCCCTACGGTGAATATGTGGAGTCCGAGGACGGTCAACACTGTATGGGTACGGATGGGACGTTCTTCTGGGGTGACCTCTCGGATGTGGACTACAACCCCCTTTGGATTGTGATGGGTAGCGAGGACGATACCGACGGTGGGGAAACCGGTGAACTGCAGCTCTACTGTAGAACGACCCGCATTTCCGACAAGCAGTACCTCAGGGTACGGTCGGACGACCATGGAAAGCCCTTCACAAATGATTTGATGTCGAAGCATCTGGACCCAGCGGGGGCTGACCTGTTGGCTCCCATTTGGATGGGAGAGGTGGATGGCCATGACTACTGGGCCTACTGGAAGATTGTCACAGCCGCCTTGAACTGCACGAGTCACGGCCAAGATTGCAACTACGCGAGGGGTGGGACCAGGGAACAATTGCGTATGGGCACCTGGAGCGATGGGCAAGCTGTAAAGCCCATGCAGTGGAACCCTCGCGTCCGGGACAATACGGGGACGTGTCATGAACTTGGTGATCATAGTATTGATGGGACTGCGTGCTACAGGGTCCAGAGCGGGACCTGGGATTGGAGAGGCAACAAGAGACAGGCCAATTGTGACGAATAGTAGGAGTCAGCATGAAATGCCCCAAATGCGAGTTCGAAAATCGAGAAGGGGCCAAGTTCTGCGGGAAGTGCAGGGCAAAACTCATGAGGCTGTGTCCTCACTGTAACAGTGAGAACGCCCCCGAGAATGACTTTTGCGACCAGTGCGGCCATGATCTAAAGAAACCCGAGGCAGCCCCTTCCTTTGACTACTCTCAGCCTCAGTCCTACACCCCCAAATACCTGGCCGACAAGATCCTCACCACCCGCAGCTCCATCGAGGGAGAGCGGAAGCTGGTCACGGTCCTGTTTGCGGATGTGGCCAACTACACCTCCATCTCCGAGAGGCTCGACCCTGAGGAAATCCACCAGATCATGGACGGCTGCTTCAAGATCCTCATGGACGAGATCCACCGGTACGAGGGGATGATCAATCAGTTCACGGGCGACGGGGTGATGGCCCTGTTTGGTGCCCCTGTAGCTCACGAGGATCACGCTCAAAGAGCCTGCCATGCGGCTTTGTCCGTTCAGAAGGCCATGGGCGAATACGGTGAGAAGCTCAAGCAGGGCCGCGGGATCGATTTCGAGATGCGGGTCGGCTTGAACTCCGGTCCGGTGATCGTGGGCACCATCGGGGATGACTTGAAGATGGATTACACGGCCATCGGCGACACCACGAACCTGGCCTCCCGGATGGAAACCATGGCCCGGCCAGGCACGGTCCTGGTCTCTGGGAACACACACAGACTGGCCAGAGAGTATTTCGAGTTCGCCTCCCTGGGCAAGGTTGTGGTCAAGGGCAAGGAGAAGCCGCAGGAGGCCTACGAGTTGATCAAGACCAGCGAGGTAGAGACCCGGATCGAGGCCTCAGCGGCCAAGGGCCTTACCCGATTCGTGGGCCGGGGAAA
>Ga0180437_10005968_pt1 | contig 16476 bp, 11 predicted proteins | sample SS_ome_4_FD_132410 | JGI IMG/M metagenome (GOLD analysis project Ga0180437, IMG submission 132410) | Hypersaline lake sediment archaeal communities from the Salton Sea, California, USA - SS_3_D_1 metaG | ecosystem: Environmental > Aquatic > Non-marine Saline and Alkaline > Hypersaline >...
GGATGAGGTTGAGCGGGGGATGGTGTTGGCGAAGCCTGGTTCGATCACGCCGCATCACAAGTTTAAGGCATCGATATACGCGTTGAAGAAGGAGGAAGGAGGGCGGCACACGCCGTTTTTCACAGGGTACAGGCCGCAGTTTTATTTTCGGACGACGGATGTGACTGGGTCAGTGAAGTTACCGGGTGGAGTAGAGATGGTGATGCCTGGGGACAATGTGAATTTGGAGATAGAGTTGATCACGGATGTGGCGATGGAGAAGGGGTTGACGTTTGCGATCAGAGAAGGTGGACGGACAGTCGGAGCCGGTACAGTCACGGATGTCATGGAGTAAAGATAAACAAATAAAGAATAACCTGAAAGAGCGTATGGCACGGGAAAAAGATGAGAGAAATTATTACTCTTCAGTGTACTGAATGCAAGCGGAGGAATTACACATCCTCACGAAATAAAAAAATACAGAAGGATAAGCTGGAACTGAAAAAATTCTGTAAATTCTGTCACAAACATACACTTCATAAGGAAATCAAATAGGAGTTAACAAAGAAGGATACGAATTCAGGAAGGTAGACCGAAAGGGAAGAGATTACAATAAGGAACAGCTGATTAGACAGGTTACCTTTTTAGTGAGTAACAAAGTATAAGGAGGAAATCTTAGGAGAAAGGTGAGTAGCTCAACTGGTTAGAGCATCGGTCTCCAAAACCGAAGGTTGCGGGTTCGAGTCCTGCCTCACCTGCCAAAACGGTCTCAATCTCGACAGATTCTAAATAGATAGACTGAGAGATAAAGAAATCGCCCGATTACATCAAAGAATAGAGGTTATGGAATGAGTCAAAAAGTCAGATGGTATAAAAGGCTTGCCAATTTCTTGAGGGATGTCAGAGCGGAGGTAAAAAAAGTCACATGGCCTTCAAGAAACGAGGTGTACAACACAACCATCGTGGTTATCTTTGCGACTTTTTTCTTTGGGTTTTACCTCTTTTTTATGGATTTGATTTTTTCCTGGGTGATTACGCAAATTAAGGCTTTATTTGGGTAAACCGAGTGATATAATGTCAAAAAATTGGTATGTGGTTCATACGTATTCAGGATTTGAAAAGTTCGTGGCTGAGTCTATCCGTCAGAGGGCCATGGAGTTGAATTTAGATGACCAGATCGGGAAGATCATCATTCCAACTGAAGGTGTTGTGGAGATCAAAGGAGGAAAGAAAGTCGTTTCCACCAAAAGGTCTTATCCGGGGTACATTCTTATTGAAATGGAGATGTCCGATGAAAACTGGCATATCATTCGTGAAACTCCTAAAGTGACCGGTTTTGTCGGATCTGGGAAAAGGCCTTCTCCTCTGAGCAAAGATGAGGTCAGCCATATAGTAGAACATATGGAAACGACCTCTGAAAAGCCGAAACCCAAGCATTCGTTTGAAAAAGGTGAGGCTGTCCGAATCATAGACGGGCCTTTTTTCAATTTTAACGGTATTGTCGAAGAAGTGAACCACGAAAGAAACACATTGAAAGTGCTGGTGACTATTTTCGGGCGCTCGACACCAGTAGAGTTGGAATTTTTACAGGTCGAAAAGATATAGGAGGAAGAATGGCTAAAGAAGTTGTTTCGAAGATTAAACTTCAGATCGTCGCTGGACAAGCGAGTCCAGCTCCTCCTGTAGGGCCAGCGCTCGGTCAGCATAACGTACCCATTATGGATTTCGTGCGGCAGTTCAATGATAAAACAAGCAAGATGGAAGAAGGAACTGTCGTTCCCGTCATCATCACAGTTTTCAAGGACAGGAGTTTCAATTTCATCATAAAGACTCCTCCGGCTTCTTATCTCCTCAAAAAGGCAGCCGGGATCGCAAAGGGATCCGGAGAGCCAAACAAGGAGAAAGTCGGAAAAGTGACAGAAAAGCAGATTGAAGAGATCGCCAAGGTCAAAATGGCAGATTTGAATGCCTTCGATTTAAACGCAGCAAAAAAAATCATCGAAGGCACGGCAAAGAACATGGGATTGGAGATTGTCAGTGGCTAAGAGAGGGAAAAAATATAATCAGTCAAAAGAACTGAGAGAAAAAGAAGAATATTCTCTGGATGAATCCGTAAGTCTCGTCAAAAAACTCAGTTATGTCAAGTTTGATGAGTCGGTCGACATCTCTCTTCGTCTCGGTGTGAACCCAAAGCATTCTGATCAGATGGTGAGAGGCACGATCGTCCTCCCTCATGGAACGGGTAAAACCAAGAGAGTCTGTGTGATCGCAGCCGGTGAGAAGATTAAAGAAGCTGAAGATGCCGGAGCCGATTACAGTGGAGGAGATGAGATTATAGAAAAAATATCCAAAGGATGGACAGATTTCGACGCCGTCATTGCGACTCCGGATGTGATGAGGAATGTCGGAAAGTTGGGACGTATCCTTGGAACCAAGGGATTGATGCCCAATCCCAAGTCTGGAACAGTCACTTTCGATGTGAAGAAGGCTGTTCAAGAAATTAAATCCGGACGGGTTGAATTCAGAGTGGATAAGACAGCTATTATCAATTCGATTGTTGGAAAAGTTAGTTTTCCAGAGGATAAGCTCAAAGCGAATATTAAATCTATCATTCAGGCGGTTATTCAAGCCAAGCCGCCCGGAGCCAAAGGAAAATACATTAAAAGTATACATATTTCATCAACCATGGGGCCTTCCATCAGGCTTTCAGAGGAACTCATAGAGTCATAGGAGAAGAAGAGTGAAGAGAGAAGACAAGGAAAAGCAGGTCAAGGAATTAAGTGAGGCTTTTAGCAGCCATGACAGTTTTTTTCTTGTGGATTTTATAAATATGTCTGTTGCGCAGGCTGTAGAAATGAGAAAGCTGTGCCGGGAGAATTCCTATTCTTTTAGAGTCGTTAAGAATCGTCTGGCTCTCCGGGCACTTAAAGAGGAATTTCCCGAAGATATAAAAATGTCCTTCCAAGGCTCTACAGCCATTGCTTTTGCTCCTCAAAACCCGATCGGTTTAGCTCGCCTGATTAAAGACTTTTCCGTGCGCAACAAAGTGCTCAGCGTGAAGGCGGGTATTCTGGAAGGACAATTGCTCACCGCGGATAGATTCAATGAAGTGGCGAACCTTGCCTCTCGAGAGGAATTACTGGCAAGGATTGGAGGTCTGATGGCCGCTCCGTTGATGAAATTATTTAGGACTTGGCAGGCCCCACTCAGTGGTTTAGGCACGCTGTTGAGTCAATTAAAAACTAAAAAATAGAGTTGGAGGAAAAAATGCCCAAAGCACAAACAAAAGAAGCTGGCGAGGCCCCTAAGGAAAAAGAGGCCGCTAAGGAAAAAGAGGCCGCTAAGGAAAAAGAGGCTCCTAAGGAAAAAGAGGCCGCTAAGGAAAAAAAGGAAACAACAAAACTGACAAAGGAGCAGTTTTTCGGACACCTGGATAACCTGACGGTTTTAGAACTCGCTGACTACATCAAAGAATTCGAAGAAAGGTATGGTGTGTCTGCAGCCGCAGCTCCGGTGGCCATGGCTGCACCAGGAGCCGCCGCGCCTCAAGGCGAAGCACAGGCCGAAGAAGCAAAATCAGAGTTTACCGTTGTTTTGAAGAGTGTAGGCGACAAGAAGATCAATGTGATTAAAACCGTGAGAGAAGTGACGAGTCTTGGTTTGAAGGAAGCCAAGGATTTAGTGGACAGTGCTCCGAAACCTGTTAAAGAGAATATTTCCAAGGAAGAAGCTGAAGAGATAAAAGCAAAGTTTGAATCAGTTGGAGCAGAGATAGAATTGCAATAACTCGCTTGTGAGAGAGATTGGAATTTTTAGATATATTTTTGTTCGAAAAACTCTTCTGAGAGAGGGACTATGAGTACTGAATTAAAAAACATCTATCGTGAGAGAGTCGATTTCTCAAAAATCAAAACGGCCTTTCCGATGCCTGATTTACTCGCTATCCAAAGAGTATCCTATGCCGAGTTTCTCCAAATGGAACTCTTGCCAGAGGAAAGGAAAGAAACCGGACTGCAAGCCGCATTCAAGGATACCTTCCCTGTATCCGATTTCAAAGAGACGACACAACTCGATTTTATCAGCTATTCTATCGGTGATTGGGAATGTAAATGCGGCCGTTTAAAGGGAGTCGAGAATTCGCGCGGTCGGTGTAATAGCTGCGGAACCCTCCTGCCTGCAGAGGCTGAGCTTACTGAAAAGGAGATTTGTCCCTATTGTGGCGCCATGAAAAAAATTGAGGTTCCTCTTTGTGATCACTGTGGAGATAAGGTCAGCCTGAAGATGAAATATTCTCCCATGGAATGCATTCAGAAGAGTTATACCTATGCTGTCCCTCTCAGGTTAAAAGTCAGGTTGATTTCCTGGGAAAAGGACCCCTCAACTAAGACGAAAAGGCTGAAACACATCAAAGAACAGGAAGTCTACTTCGGTGAGATTCCATTGATGACCGACAAAGGGACGTTTATTTTTAACGGGATTGAAAGAGCTGTTGTCAGTCAGCTTCAGAGGTCGCCAGGAGTCTTCTTTAGACAAGGAGAGGGAAAGGGTTTTTATGTGGGCAAGATCATTCCCTACAGGGGAGCGTGGGTGGAATTTGAGTATGACAGCAAGAACATTCTTTACGTTCGCCTGGATCGGAAGAAAAAGTTCTTGGTTTCAGTATTTCTCAGAGCTTTGGGCTTTGGGTCGGATGATGCCATTCTGAGACTTTTCCATGAGACTTATAAAGTCATCCCTGAAAACGGGAAGCTCTATTGGGAATTAGGTGAGAATCTCATCGGGAAGACGATCGGTGCAGACATCATGGAGCCCGGATCTAAAAAAGTACTGGCTAAAGCCAAAGAAAAGATCAATAAAGAGCTGTATCAGAAACTCAAGGCTAAAAAAATCAAGAAAATTCCTTTAGCCAGCAAAGAATTTAAAGATCCGTATTCGCTTACCGCTATTGATGATGAAATCAAGGTCAAGGAAGAGATTAACGAAGAAAAATTAGAAAATCTGAAGGGACGCAAAGAACCGTTTGAAGTATTTTTTCCCAAAAGTGATGAGGTGGGAGAGATCATCCTCAATACTTTGAAAAAAGATTCAACTACAGATACTAACCTGGCTCTGGCTGAGATTTACAGGAAGTTGAGGCCGGGAGAGCCACATACCATGGAAAGCGCCCACAATCTCTTCCGTAGTCTATTCTTCAATCCTCAGAAATACAATTTTTCCCGGATCGGCCGGCTGAAGATGAATATCAAGCTAGGTCTCGATCACTCGTTAGAGGAAAAAACTCTTTCCCCATTAGACTTTGTTGAAGTGATCAAGTATTTACTTCGTTTACGTCAAGGTCAAGGATCTCTGGATGATATCGATCATTTGGGAAATCGTCGTGTCCGCTCAGTCGGAGAGCTCGTTGAAAATGCTTTCCGTATTGGGTTGACTCGCATGGAGAGAACCATAAAAGAGAAGATGACTGTGGCGACAGATTTGGCATCGGCCATGCCCCAAGACCTGATTAATTCGAAACCTGTCATCGCCGCGTTAAAGGAGTTTTATGGAAGTTCTCAGCTGTCTCAATTCATGGACCAGATCAACAGTCTGGCAGAAATCACACATAAAAGACGGTTGAGCGCTCTGGGCCCAGGAGGTCTGAGCCGGGAAAGAGCTGGTTTTGAAGTGAGGGATATACAAACTTCCCACTATGGCCGGATTTGTCCGATTGAAACTCCTGAGGGGCCCAACATCGGCTTAATTTCTTCCTTGAGTTGTTTTGCCCGAGTGAATGACTTCGGTTTCGTTGAGACTCCCTACCGCATGGTTAAGAATGGGCGGATAGTTGACTATGTGAGAATTCTTCATCCAGGAGGAACTTCCTATAAGGTCGGGGATGTTGTCGAAAAAGACAAGCTTCAAAGAGAAACTTCTGGTATTCAGGATGAAAAATCCAAACATGTTCCTGTGGTTGAGCCCTATTGTTATTATTTGACTGCCTGGGAAGAAGAGAAATACAACATCGCTCAGGCCAATGCTCCTGTTGATGAAAAAGGCAATTTTATCAATGAAATTGTGAGTGCCAGACAAGGGGGAAATTTTAAAAATATACCTAAAGAACAACTCGACTACATCGATGTCTCTCCTAAACAGCTAGTTTCTCTCTCGACAGCTTTGATTCCTTTTTTGGAACATGATGACGCTAACCGCGCACTCATGGGGTCAAACATGCAGAGGCAGGCCGTTCCTCTTCTCAGGCCTGAGGCACCGCTCGTCGGAACAGGAATGGAGCATGTCGTCGCTGAGGGCTCAAGAGATGTCGTTGTCTGCAAACGGTCGGGAGTTGTGGAGTTTGTGGATTCAGAGAGATTACTGATTCGAGTGGACGAGAAGGAAACCGCAAAAGAATATGAAGTGGGAACAGACCTCTATCTCCTCACAAAATTCTTAAGGACAAACCAGAATACATGTATAAATCACAGGCCTGCTGTCCGAAAAGGGGATCGAGTCGTTAAAGGTCAAATCCTTGCTGACAGTTCCTGCACGGATAAAGGAGAGTTAGCGCTGGGCCGGAACATTCTTTGTGCCTTTATGCCCTGGAGGGGATACAATTTTGAGGACGCAATCATAGTCAGCGAAAAATTAATTAAAGAGGATATTTTCACTTCCGTCCATATCGTCGAAGAGACTATTGAGGCTCGCGACACTAAACTCGGTCCTGAGGAGATCACCAGAGATATCCCCAACGTTCCGGAGGAGCTTCTCCGGAATTTGAACGAGAACGGAATCGTCAGGATAGGAGCTCATGTGAAATCGGGTGACATACTGGTCGGTAAAGTCGCTCCTAAAGGGGAAACGCAGCTCTCTCCCGAAGAAAAGCTTCTGAAAGCCATTTTCGGGGAAAAGGCTCTGGATGTCAAAGATGCCTCTCTGTACTGCTCACCGGGAATAGAGGGAACTGTCATCGATGTCAGGATTTTCTCTCGAAGAGGGACTGAAAAAGGTGCTTGGGCCGAGGCTATCGAAAAAGAAGAAATAGCCAAAATGAAGAGAAACTTGGAGGACGAAGTCAGTATCCTCGAGGGAGAGAAATATAGGAAGATGAAGAGCGTTCTCAAGGGAGAAACACTCGATAAGGAATATGCCTCGGGGGAATTCGTCATTAAGAAAGGAACCAAATTAGATGACAAAGCTTTAAACAAAATAGCCCCCGAAGACATACCAAAATTAAAACTCAAGGCAAACGCAAAGAGGGATAAGAGACTCAAGGATATTGATAAAAAGGTAAAGCGCCAGATTGAAGCCCTGCGTTCCATTTTTAAGGAAAAAGCGGATAGTCTCAGGAAAGGTGATGAGCTGGCTCCTGGTGTGATTCGGGCGATCAAGGTCCATATAGCCATGAAGAGGAAGCTTTCCGTCGGGGATAAAGTCTCAGGTCGCCACGGGAACAAAGGGATCATCGCCAAAATCGTTCCTGAGGAAGATATGCCCCGTATGCCCGATGGAACCCCAGTGGATATTGTCCTCAATCCGTTGGGAGTGCCCTCTCGAATGAATGTTGGGCAGATACTGGAAGCTCATCTGGGCTGGGCAGCCAAGGAGTTGAATCTCTGGATTGCGACTCCGGTGTTTGATGGGATTTCTGAAGAGGAGATCAAAGAACTCCTTGAGAAGGCAGGGCTGCCGCAATCAGGGAAGGTCCCGCTTTATGATGGAATAACAGGTGAACTTCTGGATCATGAAGTCACCGTGGGAAACGTATATATCATGAAGCTCTACCACTTGGTGGATGATAAGATTCATGCGCGCTCCACAGGTCCTTACTCCCTCATCACACAGCAGCCTTTAGGGGGAAAAGCTCAATTTGGCGGACAGCGTTTTGGAGAGATGGAAGTGTGGGCGTTAGAGGCATATGGCGCGGCCTACACACTCCAGGAACTCCTGACTGCAAAGTCTGATGATGTAGAGGGTCGAGCCAAGATTTATGAAGCCATTGTCAAAGGAGACCTCGATTTTCAGCCAGGGCTTCCCGAATCTGTGAACGTTCTCATCCGAGAACTCCAAAGCCTTTGTTTGAATGTGGAATTGGAAAAAGAGGAAGAGAGAGAAGAGATCCTGCCTTGGGGAATAGATGTTCCTCAAATCCTAAAAGGAGAATAATGATGGAAGAAAGGCATTCTATGGGAGGAAAACCAAAGATCGATTTTGACCGGGTTAGAATCAGCATTGCCTCTCCGGAAAAAGTGAAAAGCTGGTCTTGGGGAGAGGTAACCAAGCCTGAAACCATCAATTACAGGACCTTTAAACCAGAAAAAGACGGCCTTTTTTGCGCCAAGATATTCGGTCCCATAAATGATTATGAGTGCCTCTGCGGGAAATACAAGAGAATGAAATACAGAGGTATAATTTGCGAGCGATGCGGCGTCGAAGTGACCAAGTCCAAAGTTCGTCGAGAGCGGATGGCTCATATTGAATTGGCTTCTCCTGTGGCTCACATCTGGTTTTTTAAAGGGACTCCAAGCCGAATCGGCCTTGTGCTTGACCTCTCGATAAAGGATTTGGAGAAAGTTCTGTACTTTGAATCTCATATCGTCACTGATCCCGGGGAAACTCCGTTGCGAGAAAGGCAGCTCCTTACCGAAGAGGAGTTCAAGGATGCCCAGGAGAAATACGGTGATGATTTTAAAGCTTCCATTGGCGCTGAAGCGATTAAAATGCTTCTTGAGCGGATCAACATTAAAAAAGAAGCAGACGCTCTGAAAGAGCTGATGAAAGTAGACGCTTCTCAGCAGCGGAAGCTGCGGTATGCAAAAAGATTAAGAGTCTTTAAGGCTCTCAAGAATTCAGGTAATCGTCCCGATTGGATGATTCTGGATGTTATTCCTGTTATTCCTCCTGATTTGAGACCTCTAGTCCGATTGGATGGAGGACGGTTTGCCACTTCTGATTTAAATGATCTTTATCGGAGGGTTATCAACCGGAATAACAGGTTGAAAAAGTTGATCGAACTCAAGGCCCCTGAACTCATTATCCGTAACGAAAAGAGGATGCTGCAGGAAGCTGTGGATGCGCTTTTTGATAATGGGAAGAGAGGACGAGTCCATTTGGGGGCCAACCGGAGACCTCTTAAGTCTCTGAGTGAGGCTCTCAGAGGAAAACAGGGAAGGTTTCGCCAGAATCTTCTCGGGAAGCGCGTCGATTATTCGGGTCGATCTGTTATTGTGGTCGGTCCCGAACTTAGATTAAATCAGTGTGGATTGCCGAAAAAAATGGCTCTGGAGTTATTTAAGCCATTCATTTTTCATAAGCTGGAAAAAGAAGGATTGGTCCCGAGTGTGAAGGTCGCACGCGAGTGGCATGAGCAGGAGAGGCCAGAAGTGTGGGATTACCTCGAAGAAGTGGTTAAAGAGCACCCTATTCTTTTGAATCGAGCGCCTACCCTTCATCGCCTGGGTATCCAGGCTTTTGAGCCGATTCTGGTTGAAGGCAAGGCGATTCAGATTCATCCGCTGGTCTGCGCGGCTTTTAACGCTGATTTTGATGGAGACCAGATGGCTGTCCACATTCCTCTTTCTGTTGAAGCCCAAGTTGAAGCTCAGACACTGATGCTGTCCACACAGAACATCCTTTCACCTGCCCATGGCCGGCCTCTTGCCATTCCCAGTCAAGACATGGTCTTAGGCTGTTATTATTTGACGCTCGAAAAGAAAGGAAAAAAGGGAGAAGGACGTATCTTTGGTTCTGAAGAAGAAGTATTACTGGCCATGGAGAATAAAGAAGTATCTCTTCATTCGCTGATTAAATTGCGTTTCAAGGGTTCATTCATGAACCTTTTCGTTTATTATGATGACCAGGCGGTCATGACGTGTCCTGTGACAGAGATCGATAACCGGCTCATCGAGACAACCCCTGGACGAATTATTTTTAACTCCATTCTTCCTGAAGGAATTCCTTATGTTAACGGAATGTTGAGGAAGAAAGGGCTTGAGAGTTTGGTCTTTTACGCGTATTTGAAAGTCGGACTCGAACAGACTATCGAAATACTGGATAAGATGAAGGAGTTAGGTTTCAATTATGCCACATATGCAGGTTTTTCTCTGGGGATCGATGATTTTGTCATCCCTAAAGAGAAGGGTGAATTGGTAGAGAGAGCTCAGAAAGAAGTCCAGCGGATAGAAAAGCTGTACAGGGAAGGAACGATTTCGGCTGGAGAACGCTTCAACAGAGTCGTCGAGATATGGGGTTCTGTTACGGATAAAGTCTCCAGCGCGATGATAGAGCGAATGCGGAAGTTAAGCCTAGAAGGAAAGGAATTGAATTCTCTGTTCGTGATGGCCGATTCGGGCTCAAGAGGAAACAAACAGCAAATCCGCCAGTTGGCTGGAATGCGGGGATTGATGAGTAAGCCTTCTGGCGAAATAATCGAGACTCCGATTGTGTCCAATTTAAGAGAAGGTCTAAATGTTTTGCAGTACTTTATCTCCACTCATGGGGCTCGGAAAGGATTGGCAGACACGGCGTTGAAGACTGCAAACTCCGGTTATTTAACTCGTAAACTGGTGGATGTTTCTCAAGAAGTGATCATCGATGAGGAAGACTGCGGAACCCTGAAAGGTGTCAATGTGTCAGCTATTGTCGAGAATGGCGAACTTATCGAACCTTTTGTGGATAGGATCATCGGTAGAACATCTTTGGAGAGAGTCCGTCATCCTGATACGGATGAAGTTATTGTGGATACGAACGAAGAAATCACTGAAGGTATTGCCCAGATGTTCCAGGAATTGGGAATTGAAATGGTCAGGGTTCGTTCACTGCTGACGTGTGAATCGAAGAGAGGCGTGTGCAAACTGTGTTACGGACGCAATATGTCGACCGGTACGCCTGTTGAAATGGGAGAAGCTGTGGGAATAATCGCTGCCCAATCTATCGGGGAGCCGGGCACTCAGCTGACCATGAGGACATTCCATGTGGGGGGGATTGCGATGCGGGGAGCCGAAAAGTCCAGGCTTGAAGCCAAGAATGACGGATCCGTGAAGTTCAATAACCTGAAATCCGTACTCGATAAAGAAGGCTCTCTTATCGTCGTCAATAGGAATGCCAACATCGCTATCCTTGACCATAGGGGAAGAGAGGTTGAGCATTATCAAGTTCCTTATGGAGCAAAGATATTACTCAAGGACGGAGAAGAGGTCAAAGCCAGGCAGGAATTTGCGGAGTGGGATCCCTTCAGCACTTTCATCCTGACCGAGGAGTCCGGGACCGTTCGTTTCCATGATGTTGCTCTTGGAGTGACCATGGAAGAGATTCAGGATGAGTTCACGGGATTAGTGACGCGGTCGGTCATCGAGCCAAAAGACGAGAAGATGCAGCCTCGAATCGAGATTATCTCTTCAAGGAAGAAAGATGATAAGGGTCGACCTGTCGTGATCAGAAAGTACTTTCTGCCTTCAGGAGCGAACCTTGAGGTCAACGATGATGATAAAGTTTATGCCGGAGATATACTGGCCAAGATTCCGCGAGAGGTGGCCCGGACAAAAGATATCACCGGAGGTCTTCCTCGTGCTGAGGAACTCTTTGAGGCCAGAAGGCCTAAAATGCCTGCCGTCATCTCCGAGATAGACGGTGTCATTGAGGTTGGAGGTCTTGTGAGAGGTTTAAGGAAGCTGATAGTGAAAAATGAGAGAGGCGGAGAAAAGGAATACTTTATTCCCAAGGGAGCTCATCTGAGTATCGCCGAAGGAGAAAGGGTGAAGGCCGGGACTGCATTGATGGACGGACCTGTCAATCCTCACGATATTTTGAAAGTTCTCGGGGAAAAGGAGCTGGCCGAATATCTTTTAAGGGAAGTCCAATCGGTTTACAGGTTGCAGGGAGTCAACATTAATGACAAACATATAGAGATCATCATCCGGCAGATGTTGCGGTGGGTCAAAGTTGAGGAAGTCGGGGATACAGAGTTTCTGGTCGATGAACAGATCGATAAATTTGTATTCCAGGCAGAGAACGAGAAAGTCATGCAACAAGGTGGAAAACCGGCGAAAGCGAGACCTCTCCTTCTGGGAATCACAAAGAGCGCTTTGAGCACAGAGAGCTTCATATCCGCAGCGTCTTTCCAGGAAACTACCCGAGTGCTGACTGAGGCGAGTCTTTATGGAAAAGTTGACCACCTGAGGCGTCTCAAAGAAAATATTATCATGGGCAGGTTAATTCCAGCTGGAACTGGATATAAATTTTATAGAAATGTGGAGTTGAAGGCAGAAGATGAGAAGGAGGCTGAGAAGGAATTAGACCTCCAGCTTCAGAGCTAGAATTTCCTCTAACTGCCTTTAAAATCTTGACATAGCAATCTGTTTTTGCTATTATCCACACATTCGTGCCGAGCGATTTCTGCCCTCGGAACGGATAAAAAAATCTATTTTTAAGGAGATGTTGTATTGCCTACTGTCAACCAGTTGGTCAGAAAAGGCCGCACGTCGAAAAAGGACAAAAGTAAGTCTCCTGCATTGGAGATGTGTCCTCAAAAAAGAGGCGTGTGCACGCGAGTTTTTACCACGACACCGAAAAAGCCTAATTCAGCCATGAGAAAAGTGGCTCGAATTAGATTAACTAATAATGTTGAGGTGACAGGCTATATTCCTGGAATAGGCCATAACCTCCAAGAGCACTCGATCGTCATTATTCGAGGAGGACGTGTGAAGGATTTGCCCGGAGTTCGTTACCATGTTATTCGTGGCTCTTTGGATTGCGAAGGAGTCGAAGAACGGATGAAAGGCAGGTCTAAATACGGAAGTCGAAAGCCAAAAGAGAAAAGAGTCGCAGGTTAAAGGAGTCGAACATGCCCCGAAGAGGTACAATCAAGAAGAGAAAGCCCAGGCCAGACCATTTCTACAGCAGCACTCTCATTTCCAAGTTCATAAACACAGTCTTGAAAAAAGGCAAAAAGAGTTTAGCCGAACGGATCGTCTACAGTGCAATGGATCAGGTTAAAGAAAAGTCAAAAGAGGATCCCCTCAAAGTGTTCGAGAAAGCTGTGGAGAATGTGAGGCCTGTTCTCGAGACAAAATCGAGAAGAGTGGGCGGAGCCACCTATCAGGTTCCTGTTGAAGTTCCCTTGCACCGGTCGAATTCTTTGGCAGTCAGGTGGCTGATAAGGTACGCGCGGGAGAGAGCGGGAAAGAGCATGGTCGAGAAGCTTTCCGCAGAGATCATCGATGCGGCGAATAATCGGGGCGGAGCGGTTAAGAAAAGAGAAGACACCCATAAAATGGCTGAATCCAATCGGGCTTTTGCTCATTATAGATGGTAGTCTCCCTTAAAAAGAGAGAGAATTTGATTTTAATACCCATGGAGTGGAGTTTTGACAAAAAGACATCCAATCGAAAAAGTCAGAAACATCGGCATAATGGCCCATATCGATGCGGGGAAGACTACCACAACAGAGCGCATCCTGTTCTACACAGGTATCACGTACAAGATGGGAGAGGTGGATGAAGGCACAGCCGTTATGGATTGGATGGCTCAAGAGCAAGAGCGTGGAATAACTATCACTTCCGCTGCCACCACCTGTTACTGGAAAGACCACCGAATCAACATCATCGATACCCCAGGACATGTGGATTTCACGGCTGAAGTCGAGCGTTCTCTGAGAGTGCTTGACGGGGCGATTATTATTCTCTGTGGTGTGGGTGGAGTCGAGCCTCAATCCGAAACAGTTTGGAGGCAGGCGGATAGATACCAAGTTCCCAGAATCGTCTACATCAACAAAATGGATAGAGTGGGTGCTGACCCAGGAAAAGCCATGACACAGATGAAGACGAGAATCAGCGCGAATCCAGTTATGATTCAGATGCCCCTGGGGATAGAGGAAGATTTCAGAGGAGTGATTGACCTCATAGAGATGAAAGAGGTTGATTGGGGAGATGATTTATTGGGCACAAAATTCGAAGTGCGAGAGATCTCCGATGAAAATAAAAGAGAGGCTCTGAAAAAAAGAAATGAGATGTTAGAAAAACTCAGTGAGACGGATGACGAACTGATGGAAAAGTATCTTGATGGTGATGAAATATCCGCAGAAGAGATTAAAAGAGCTATTCGGAAAGGAACGCTCTCCCTGGATTTTGTTCCGGTCGTTTTCGGAGCATCCTTCAAGAATAAAGGAGTTCATCCCTTGTTGGATGCGGTTGTGGATTACCTCCCTTCTCCTATGGATGTTCCTTCCATCAAAGGGCATCACCCCCGTACTCTGGATATAGAAACAAGAAAAGCGTCCGATGAGGAACCTTTTTCTGCGTTAGTCTTTAAGATAACCAATGATCCTTTTGTGGGCAATCTTTCCTTTTTCCGGGTGTATTCGGGTAAAGCGAAAGTCGGTTCCTGGGTTTATAATGCCACAAAAGAAAAGGAAGAAAGGATCGGGCGGCTTTTAGAGATGCATTCCAATAAAAGAAAAGATATTAAGGAAGTCTATGCAGGAGATATCGCAGCGCTCGGTTCCATGAAAAGTCTCTCTACCGGAGACACGCTCTGTATAAGGAATCATCCTGTTATCCTTGAGTCCATAAAATTCCCTGAGCCTGTCATAGCCGCCCATATCGAGCCAAAGTCCAAAATAGAACACTCCAAACTGGCTGAGGCATTAGCGAAACTCACAAGAGAAGATCCCACATTCCAGGTTAAGCAGGACCCCATGACCGGGCAAACACTTGTCTATGGGATGGGGGAGCTTCATCTAGAAGTCCTCATGGATCGCATGAAGAGAGAGTATGGAGTCAGAGCTAATCTTGGGAAACCACAGGTCGCCTATAAAGAGACTATCACAGGCGCTGCGGAAGGAGAGGGAAAATATATCAAACAAACGGGAGGAAGAGGGCAGTATGGCCACTGCAAGATAGTGGTTGAGCCACTCAAAGGAGGAGAGCCTTTCGAATTTATTGATAGAACGAAAGGAGGGGTCATTCCCAAAGATTTCATTCCTTCCGTGAAGCAAGGTGTGAAGGAAGCCATGGAAATGGGGATTTTGGCTGGTTTTCCAATGACGGATGTGAAAATCACACTCGTGGATGGATCTTCCCATGAAGTCGATTCCTCCTCTATTGCTTATAAAATTGCAGGTTCATTGGCATTCAAGGATGCGGCTTCAAGGGCCGAACCCGTGCTCCTGGAACCCATCATGAGTCTTGAAGTTGTTTCTCCTGACGAATACTTGGGAGACATTGTAGGCGATATCAATGCTCGGCGAGGAAAAATTGACGAGATGGAAATGAGAGGAAGTTCGAGGGTGATAAAAGCTTTTGTGCCTCTGGAGGAGATGTTCGGGTATGCCACGGCTCTCAGGACATTAACCCAGGGAAGAGGTGTTTTCTCGATGGAATTCTTCCAGTATGCGCCAGCACCTGAAGTGATTCAGGAAGGAATCATCGCCAGGATTGAAGGGAGAATTCCCGCCCATAGATAGATAATAATAGGTAATAATATGATATATAAAAAGAAAAGAGTCATTAACGCAAAGGATAGGAGGTAAGGGAAAATGGCGAAGGCAAAGTTTGAGCGGACGAAGCCGCATTTGAACATAGGGACGATTGGGCATGTGGATCATGGGAAGACGACGTTGACATCGGCGATAACGAAGGTATTGAACAAGAAGTTGGAGGGGAAGGTTGACTATATTGAGTTTGACAAGATAGACAATGCGCCTGAGGAGAAGGAGAGGGGTTTAACGATACAGATAGCGCACATAGAGTATGAGACGGACAATCGGCATTATGCGCACATAGATTGTCCTGGTCATGCGGATTACATCAAGAACATGATAACGGGTGCGGCGCAGATGGATGGTTCGATACTGGTGGTGGCGGCGGATGATGGGCCGATGCCGCAGACGCGGGAGCACATATTATTGGCGCGTCAGGTGAATGTGCCTGCGATCGTGGTATTTATGAACAAGGTAGATTTAGTGGATGATGAGGAGATTTTGGATTTAGTGGAGTTAGAGGTGAGGGAGTTATTGACGAAGTATGAGTTTCCTGGGGACAAGATACCGGTAGTTCGGGGGAGTGCGTTGAAGTCGATGGATTCGGATGGGGATCCGGAGGCGGAGGTGAACAAGCCGATTTTGGAGTTGATGGAGGCGGTGGACAGTTACATACCGGAGCCTGTGAGGTTGGTGGACCAGCCGTTTTTGATGCCGATGGAGGACATATTTACGATATCTGGGCGAGGGACGGTTGTGACTGGTCGGGTGGAGAGAGGCAAGGTGAAGGTAGGAGAGGAGGTAGAGATAGTGGGATTTGGGGAGACGCGGAAGCGGGTAGTGACTGGGGTAGAGATGTTTCGCAAGACATTGGATGATGGGCAGGCTGGAGATAATATTGGGGTATTGTTGAGGGGGACGGACAAGGATGAGGTTGAGCGGGGGATGGTGTTGGCGAAGCCTGGTTCGATCACGCCGCATCACAAGTTTAAGGCATCGATATACGCGTTGAAGAAGGAGGAAGGAGGGCGGCACACGCCGTTTTTCAC
>Ga0180437_10005969_pt1 | contig 16473 bp, 8 predicted proteins | sample SS_ome_4_FD_132410 | JGI IMG/M metagenome (GOLD analysis project Ga0180437, IMG submission 132410) | Hypersaline lake sediment archaeal communities from the Salton Sea, California, USA - SS_3_D_1 metaG | ecosystem: Environmental > Aquatic > Non-marine Saline and Alkaline > Hypersaline > Sediment...
CAACAGTATTACAAAACTTGTCTCTCTTCGCAAACCCCTGGTTTGCTCCGTTCACTCATATGATGCCCATTCATCCCCAGGCTTGAAAAGCCGTGGGGTATTCTGGGCATTTAAATAAATAAATGATCTCAAAATTAAAAAACAATATAACGAATCAAAAAATAAAAAAGATGACATTACATCCTTACCACAAAAGCACTTTCTTATATCCCACACCCTTATTTGAAGAAAAAACTTGCTCATATCACCATTTATGCGGTATAAAGAAAAAGAAGCAATCAATAATCAAGCTATTCAATGCACAGTTACACATTAATAAGGTGTTGTACTATCATTTAAAAAAAGAGAGGAGGGCCTATCGAGTAACTATTCAATTACCCTTAATCATCAACGGGATAAACACCATGTTCAATTGTAGTGTCATGTATTCAACAAGGAGTCTCCTTTATGATAAAAAAATGTTTATGCCTCACATTACTGCTCAGTTCGTCAGCAGGATTTGCGGTAGCGCCATACTTTAGCATCCGCTCGCAAAGCGAAAACATCGCACGCGAACTGGTCGGTGCAGGATGGAACACGCAAATCAATCTCTGCTGCATGGATGAGCGGTATGTAAATTTTTCAATAACACCAGAGTTTACACGATCATTTAGACCATGCGATATTGCGCAGTGCCTCTTTGGCTGCTCATCATACAATTGCGGATCATGTGGGCCATGTGACTCGACCTGCAATCCAAGCTGTTCGCCATGTGGCCCTTGCGGATCCTGCGGTCCTTGCTATGATCCATGCTGCGACGATTGCTACCGCATACGAATCACCGGTAGTTTGCGTGAAGATCGCTGCGCAAATGACTGGATGGCTGACTATTTCGGATTGCCAACCGATTACAAAAGCTGTGTAACCTTTGAACCTCGCATCGATAACTTCCTGGTCGACTTCAATTTTTATGTCGGCATGGATGAATGGTGCAAAGGCATGTACTTCAGAGTTCATGCGCCTGTTGTTCACACGCGTTGGGATCTGAACATGTGCGAATGCATCGAAGATGCAGGTATTGCCAACCACTGGCCAGGATATTTTAATAAGTGGTACCTTCCTTTCCCACCGACAAAAGACGCTTACGGAATTCCACGGGCCAACTTAGTCTCAAGCTTTGCTTCATTCATTAGCGGCTGCGGAACCATCAATCTCGCAGGCCTTAATGATGGAACCGAAAATGCTATCCGAAATGATATTGTGTTCAATCCACTGTGCCATGCCAAAATGGATTGCTGCCGACGAACAAAGACAGCATTTGCAGATCTTCAGATGGCTTTAGGATGGAACATCTGGTGTGATGAATGCTACCATGCAGGATTTAATATCCGTGCGGCAGCCCCTACCGGAAATCGTCCTGAAGGCTGCTACCTCTTTGAACCTATCGTAGGTAACGGCAAACACTGGGAACTCGGCGCAGGATTTACCTCTCACTGGTGCTTCTGGCAGGATGAATGTGAATGCCGTTCGATGGCTTTTTATTTTGATGCCAACATCACCCATCTGTTCAAATCCAAACAATGCAGAACGTTTGATCTTTGCTGCAAACCACTCAGCCGTTATATGCTTGCTGCTAAATTCAAAACACCGGTTAACAACCTTTATGCCGGAGACAATGGAGAAGTGCCGGTCAAACAGTTTGCAGGCATCTACAGCCCGGTTGCTGACTTAACCACAATCCCGGTTGATGTAAGCGTTGGTGTTCAAGGTGATCTTGCCTTCATGCTTCAATATGTTCACAACAACTGGTCATTTGATATCGGTTATAACTTCTGGGGAACAACTTGTGAAAAGATAGAATTCCGTTGTGAATGCGAATACCCATTTGAAGAACAAACCTGGGCACTTAAAGGTGATGCTTTCATGTATGGATTTGATCTTCCAGAAGGAATACCAGAACCTCCCGGCATCGCCCTTTCAGCTTCACAGTCAGGAGCCACTATCTGTAAAGGCACCAACAATCCTCCTGAAGGCATAGATGGCATAGCATGGGCACGCAATCCGGGTATCGACAACCCACAGTTAAGTTACAATTTGAAACCGTCTCAAGGTGGTCAGCCATGTGAAATCTTTGTTGAAATCGGTAAATCATTAGTTGCAGATTCAATCTTTACCTCACTTGATCCGGTATTTTTGAGCATATGTGATGTAGATCTGTGCGGAGCACGCACCAAAGGTCGTTCGCATAAACTGTTTATCAACTTTGATTACACCTGGTGCGATTGCGAATGCTGGGTTCCATATCTCGGCATCGGTATGGAAGCTGAATTTGCTCAAAAACCATGTGATGACTGGTGTGGCAATAACTGCGGCACCTGTAACCCATGTGGAACCTGCGACAATACATGCAACCCATGCTGGAACACTTGCTGTCAACCATGTCAGCCTGCATGCTGTGGACCATGCTGTGACAGCTCATGCTGCTGCACCTGCGCCGTATCGCAATGGGGCATCTGGATTAAAGGTGGATTTGCTTACTATTAATAGGATATAACGTTAAGTACATAAAACGAGTACATGAAGGGCTTGGGGAAATCTCAAGCCCTCTTTGAAAAATTGTTTTTCTCTTTCAACAAGGGAGCTCATCGCGATGTATAAAAAATTTAAAATTTTTTTCTGCGCAACCATTCTTGCAAGCACGTTAGCAGCTCATGCCGTAGCACCGTACTTCAGCATTCGCTCACAGAGTGAAAATGCGGCACGTGAACTTGCTGGCGCCGGCTGGAATACGCAGATAAATCTTTGTTGTATGGACGAGTGGTACGGTAATTTTTCTATAACACCAGAATTTACACGATCATTTAAATCCTGCAATATTGCACAATGTCTGTTTGGATGCTTTAATAACGGCTGCGGCCCGTGTGGCCCATGCGACAATTCATGTAATTCATGCTCCCCATGCGGACCATGTTATGATTCATGCTGTGACGATGTCTATCGGATCAATATCAGCGGCAGCAATGTCGAAACCCGAGGAGCATGTGATTGGCTTGCCGATTACTTTGGCCTGCCAACCGATTTTCAAAGCTGCGTAACCTTTGAACCACGCATAGATAATTTCCTGATCGATTTCAATCTCTATCTGGGCTTGGATGACTGGTGCAAGGGGCTGTATTTCAGAATTCATGCGCCGGTTGTGCACACACGATGGGATCTTAACATGTGTGAATGTGTCCAAGATGCTGGAGACAATGCATACTGGCCAGGATATTTTAATAAAACCGTTAACATTGTAGGAACTTCAACCGTTGGCGTTGCCCGCGCTGATCTTGTTCCAAATTTCACTACTTTTGCAAGCGGATGTGGTGTCATTAATTCACAAGAATTTATGTTCAATCCATTGTGCGCCGCACGAATGAGTTGTTGCAATCATAAAGAGACTGCTTTGTCTGACATTCAGATGGCATTGGGGTATAACGTCTGGTGCGAAGATGACTATCATGTGGGATTCAATCTGCGTGCCGCTGCACCAACAGGCACACGTCCAACAGGTATGTATCTCTTTGAGCCAATAGTAGGAAACGGCAAACACTGGGAGTTGGGCGCAGGAATGAGCACTCATTGGTGCTTCTGGAGTGATGAATGCGATTGCAAGTCTTTGGCATTTTATATAGATGCTAATGTAACGCATCTGTTTAAAACACGACAATGCAGAACCTTTGATCTGTGCGGCAAGCCACTGAGCAGATATATGCTCACTGCCAAGTTCAAAACACCAGTAGAAGATCTATTAGCAGGTGAAGATCAATTGCAAGTTAAGCCTAGCAAGCAATTTGCGGGAATATATTCACCACTTGCAAACCTGACCACATTTGCGGTTGATGTAAGCGTTGGAGCACAAGCAGATCTCGTCTTGATGCTCCAATACCTCCACTGCAACTGGTCGTGCAATATTGGCTACAACTTCTGGGGAAGATCCTGCGAACGCATTGAATGCCCATGCAATTGTTGCCCATGCTTTGAAGAAAACACGTGGGGGCTTAAAGGTGATGCATTCATGTATGGATTTTTACCCGCAGGAGAGACATTGGAAACTCCAGGAATCGCATTGTCCGCAACTCAGCCAAAAGCAACTATTTATAAGGGCACAAACAATTACCCAGAAGGAGATGATCAACTGTTATGGGCACAAAATCCAGGCGTAGCCAATAGAAGATTTGCTTTCAATGGTCAAGAATTACCATTATATACTCTAGTTGATGGAGAAGATCAGCAAGGAGAGGTGCTCACCTCATTAAATCCTGTGTTACTTGACTTTTGTGATATCGATCTGTGCGGTGCTCGCACCAAAGGCCGTTCACACAAACTGTTTATCAACTTCGATTATACCTGGTGCGATTATGAATGTACAAGACCATATCTGGGCATTGGTTTTGAAGTAGAATTTGCTCAAAAACCATGCAACGATTGCTACGATGATTGCAATTCATGCTGCACGCCATGCAATCCATGCGACAACTTAAACTTCGACACTTCCTGCATCCCATGCTATAACCCAGGAAGCAATAACTGTGCATGCTGTGATGATTGCTGCTCACTCTGTGCAGTATCTCAATGGGGCATTTGGATTAAAGGTGGGTTCGGATTTTAGTTAATTTTTTAGAAGGTAGATAACCGCAAAAAAAGAAGGATTTGGTTTTCCAAATCCTTCTTTTTTATGTTTAGGTTCTGTTGATTAAAATCTAGCAAAGATTACAAGGCAAACCTTGGGGAATCAAACCACTTAAATATCTCTTAATTGTCATCCAGTCTTAGAGGCCACAACAGCATTTCAATAATGTCTGTATTTTTCATTTGTGTAGCATAATGTAATGGCGTTTGCCCTTTATTATCTTTTATATCAATATTGACACCGTGCTGTAAGAGCACTTTAACAATATTGGGCTTATTTCTTAACACAGCAAAATGTAACGGAGTCCATCCCACCTTACCTTCTTGCGCATTGATATCAGCTCCTCTACCTAAAAGCATTTCAAACACTTCAGGAAATTCTATAGCCTGATGCAAGCAAGAAAAAGAATTCCAAGACAGTATTTTTACGTCTGCATTATATTTCAACAGAAGCTCAACAATATCCCTATATCCCTTGGAAGCGGCAAAAAATAAAGGTGTTATGTTACCCTCGTTTACTACATTAACATCAACCCCTTGCTCTAAGAAATACCGAACAACATCTTTCCTATTAAAGTGTGCAGCATAATGCAACAAAGTATTACCCTTATTATCTCTTGAAGGATATACTGTCGGAAGAAAATAAGGATATGCTTGCTGATAATATTTAATTACATCCAAAGCACCATATTTTGCTGCCGTATGCAAGAAGGTTAATCCTGCATTATTACGATCAGTTAGCGGATAAGAAACACCACATGTTTGTTCTATATAATTAATAATATCAGTTGAATTACCCTGTGCAGCCCAATGGAAACAAGTATTACCCTCCGCATCTTTTTCATTAATCTTGTTATTAATAATCAGTTCTTTTGCACGACTGTAATCCAGGGAGGGCTCGTTAGTAGCAAACTCCAAAGGTAACGAAAAATCCTCTGAAAACACGATTTCATTAGTTTGTGGTTCTTCGTTGTTGCAAACAAGTTCCAAAAAGAACTGAAATATCTCGAGTGAAGTTTGTGATGCTAAATGAAGAATTGGAACACCTCCATTAACCTCCTTATTAAACTTAGCTCCGCAATTTACAAGCTTTTTAATAAGAGATAATTTTTTTGATTTTAAAGCAAAAATGAGGGGTGTAGAGTTATCGTTGTTGTGCTTGTCAATATCCGCTCCAAACTTTATAAGCAAATCAATAATTTGTTCGGTATGTTCATTTTGGTTCATTAAAGCAGTATGCAAAGGAGTATCACCCTTACTGTTTTGTTTATTAATATCTGCACCCCACTTATAAAGTAATTCAATAATTTGTTCGGTATGTTCATTTTGGTTCATTAAAGCAATGTGCAGAGGCATGTTACCAATATTATCTAAGCAGAAATTAACATTTACCCTGCTTCCTAACAATGTGCGAACCAACTTTACATTACCTACCTCTATAGCGAAACGCAATAAGGTCTCTTTACTGGAATAATATTTATTATCCAAAACAAAGTTAGTGAAATTCGCACGGCTTAAAAGCCGTGGCTTCTTGAATGTTAATTCGTTCGTATGCCCCCCTCGAGAGTACTCGGGACAGGCTTCGACAGGATGCTTTGCATCTGCTCAGGACAGGGTTCGACGTGCCTTTAGTACTGAGCTTGACGAAGTATCACCACGAACGGATAGTAATATTTCCCGTTCGTCCTGAGCCTGTCGAAAGATACGAACGATTTAATTTGGCCCATTCATCCCCAGCCTTGAAAGCCTGTCCTGAGCAAGGCCGAAGGGGCATGGGGTATTCTGGGAATGTAATAAACAAGTAATCCTGAAATAATGAACCATCATAACAAGTAAAAAAATAAAATTGCCAATCCCTCTCTCACCAAAATAATAAAAAAGTTGCATACTCATCATATTGTGAAGTATAACAATGTAGTAACATTGCATTTCCAAGAACCTTCATGCGGGAGTTAGTTATGAAAAGATATATCAGTATTATCCTCTTAATAAGTTGCACTACAGCGGTGAGTGTTACACCATATTACAATGCACGTTCACAAAGTTTTAACGGAGCACGTGAAATTGTAGGTGCTGGGTGGAACTCTCAAATCAACATTTGTGATATGGACCAATGGTACGGCAATTTTGCAATCACTTCTGAATATACCCAATCATTCAAGCCGGAAAATATATGCCAGTGTCTGTTTGGCTCTTTTGCTTCGTGCTATAATCCATGCCGACCATGTTATGATCCATGCAAGTTATCATGCTGTCAAGATTCATGTTGTTTTCTCTATGAACAGCCACAAGAATTATGCGGTCAAGGGCATATGCCGTACTGCAGCTGCTGCACCATGCCATGCTGCGATTCATGTTGTGATGACAGTTGCTGTTTTTTAAAGGTATCTGGAAGTCATGTAGAAAATCGCGGACGGCAAGATCTGTTGGCAGATTATTTTGGCCTACCAACCGATTACAAAAGTATTGTCTGTTTTAAACCGGAAATTTCAAATCTTTTGGTAGAATGCAACTTCTACCTGGGACTTGATGAATGGGTACCGGGACTGTATCTGAAATTCCGCGCACCAATCGTACATACCCGCTGGGATCTGAATATGGCTGAATGCATTCAGGATGATGGGGTAAATAATCATCTGCCCGGCTATTTTAATAGCACCTTATATGGGATGGATCCGAATTATTACGGCATACAACGCATGCATTTAGTTCCAAGTTTTACCGCCTTTATCACCGGCTGTTCATTTATTAATGTACCTGACATACGATTCTTACCTCTCCATTTTGCAAAAATGAACTGTACCGACTTGACCAAAACGGCACTTGCTGATCTTCGCATGGAGCTTGGATGGAATTTTGCATGCGACAGACACTATAGTATTGGCCTCAATCTGCAAGCTGCAGGACCTACCGGCAACCGCCCTGAAGGATTTTATCTGTTTGAACCTATTGTCGGCAACGGCAAACATTGGGAAGTTGGCGGCGGCTTACAGGCCTTTTATGATTTTTATGTAAGTGAAGATGAATGTAATTGCGCAAGCATATATTTTGATGCCAACATTACCCATCTCTTTAAAACTAAACAGGTCAGAACGTTTGACCTGTGTGGCAGACCATTGAGCAGGTATATGATTGCAGGCAAATTTGCAAAACCGGTGCAAGATCTGCAAGCAGGTCCTGACACTGCATTAGCAATTCCAAGTAAACAGTTCTTGGGCATCTATGAACCATTGGCTAACCTTACTACATTTTCTGTTGATGTCGGAATTAGCGCACAGGCTGATATCACCCTAATGCTTCAGTATATGCATTCAAACTTTTCGTTAGGCATCGGTTATAACTTCTGGGGAAGAACCTGCGAAGATATCGAATTCCGTTGTGATTGCCCATGCCAATTCGAATCCGATACCTGGGGACTTAAAGGTGATGCATTTATGTATGGATTTAAACACAACTTTGATGGCACAATCTCAACAACTGCGGTAGCACTTTCTGCAACACAATCACGGGCAGCCATTTGTAAAGGAACAAATAATCCGCCCGACGGATTTGATAACCTTGGCTGGCCTCAAAATCCAGGAGTTGATCATAGACAACCGGCATGGGATAAAAATGGCAAAGAATTAGTTGTATTCGATCCTGTTCAATCGTCAACTGCTCAGGTGTATACTTCACTTGATCCAATTCTCATTGATTTATGTGATATCAACATCGGACGATCAGGAACAAAAGGCCTGTCCCACAAATTTTTTGCGCACATAGATTATAAATGGGGCGAATGTGAATGTTGGGTTCCGTATATAGGCATTGGTGGCGAAGTTGAATTTGGCCATAATGACGGGTGCTGCAATGAATGTTATGATCCGTGCTGCACGCTCTATGACGATCCATGCTCAACCTGCTGTATACCATGCGGTCCGTGTTACGAAACATGCCGTTGCTGCAGTTATTGCTCATTGTCACAATGGGGCGTTTGGCTTAAAGGCGGTATAGCATTCCATTAAACAGCAATTTGTCATAGTTGATGTTAATTGAAAGAAAGAACAATTTTAGTGGAAAAAAGCAAATAGGATAAGGTCTTTTTTGAGCATAAACGCAGAAAGTGTCTTTCTAAAGATATTTTTGGTATGATATAAAAAAACTCTTGCGCCAAATACCATTAGTGGTATATATGATAAAAAGAGTTATTTTAGATGTCCAATGGTGATTGATTAGCAAAAACAGCATGAACTGCTCCATCATGACGATCGAAAGGAGGCCATACAAGCAGATAGTGGAAGCAGAAAAAATGTAGAGAGTCGTTCTTATCTATAACTATTCAAAAGGGAGAGACACGCATGCGCACATTTTTCAAAAATTATTTTATTCCCATTTTGTTGCTGAGCAGTTCAGCCTTAGTTGCCGTAGCACCATACTATAGCATTCGTTCACAGGCTGAAAATGCCGCGCGAGATCTTGCTGGTGCCGGATGGGTAACACAAATTCATGACTGCCATGAAACAGAACTGTACGGCAATTTTTCTATTGTAGCTGAATACACAAAATCATTCCACCCATACTACATCGGAAAAACATTATTCGGATGCTGCGGCAGTAACTGTTACTATCAAAACAACTGCTGTGGAACCAACTGCGGTCCATGTGGTCCATGCGGAAACAACTGCTGTGATGACCAGATAACCACCATCCGCATTTCGGGAAGCGGCGTTGAAAACAGAGGATCTTGCGACTGGCTTGCCGATTATTTTGGACTGCCAACCGATTTTAAAAGTTGCGTAACCTTTGAACCTCGCATTCAAAACTTTATTTTGGATTTCAATCTTTTTGTCGGCCTTGAATGCTGTCCTGGGCTTTACTTCCGATTCGGATTCCCTGTTGTTCACACGAAATGGGATCTGAACATGTGTGAATGCGTGGAAAATCGCGGAGAAAATAATCACTGGGCCGGATACTTTAACAAAACCTACAATAACACTGGTTCTGGCTATTATGGCATTTCGCGTGAAAACTTAGTTTCTAACTTCACTTCATTCATCTCAGGCTGCGGCACCATCAACTCAAATGATATCGTGTTTAATACACTCAACTATGCACGCATGTGCCCTTGTGATCAAAAAGAAACAGCACTTGCAGATGTCAATGCCATGCTTGGATGGGATTTCTGGTGCTGCGATGATTATCACTTTGGCGTCAATGTACGTGCCAGCGCCCCTGCAGGCAACAGACCTAATGCACATTATCTCTTTGAACCAATAGTTGGTAATGGCCATCACTGGGCAGTAGGCGCAGGAATATCCGGACACTGGAACTTCTATAAAGAATGTGATGAATGCAACTACTGGGGTGTTTATGTAGATGCAAACTTTACCCATCTGTTCAAAGCTCGCCAATGTAGAACATTCGACCTTTATTGCAAACCATTAAGCAGATATATGTTAGCCACCTACTTTGGCCGACCTGTTGAAGAACTTAAAGCTGGGGAAGATGAAGCATCAGCTGCAACTCCAATCAAACAATTTAAGGATGTATACACACCAGTTGCCAACTTGACCACATTCCCTGTTGATGTAAGCGTAGATCTTCAAGCAGATGTTGCTGTTAAATTCCAACATGTACGCGGCAATTGGGGATTTGATCTTGGCTACAACTTCTGGAACCGAGGATGTGAGAATATCGCATTTGTATGCGAATGCCAATGTCCATTTGAAGAAAATACATGGGCTCTAAAAGGCGATGCTTTCATGTATGGCTTTAAAGTCCAACCTGTTACTGATCTAATTGCTGCACCATTAAATCCTGGTGTTGCTCTCTCTGCAACACAATCAAAAGCTACAATTTGCAGAGGGACGAACAATAGACCGGATGGAGATCTAAGCGCTAATCTCGAATGGTACCAAAACCCCGGCGTCGATTATAGACAACTTGCACAGTTCACATCAGTTCCACCACAGTTTGAAGGTCTTAGAACTGTTACTCCCGAGGCAAGACAAGCTGCTGATTTCAAAAAAGTTTATACCTCACTGGAACCACAGTTCATCTCATTCTGTGACATCGACTGCAATGCAGCACGTACACGCGCAATGTCTCACAAGATTTTTGGCAGCATAGATTATACATGGCGTAATAGAGAATGCTGCGATACGCAATGCTGTGGCGACTGGATTCCATGGCTCGGCCTCGGCTTTGAAGTTGAAATTGGCCACCATCTCTTTGATGACGGATGTGATGCATGCTGCCAGCCTTGCAGCGGCAATGAATATGCATGCGGCACCGGATGCTGCTTCCCATGTGACAAATGCTGCAACGATAACTGCTGCTGCCAATTCATTCCACTTTCACAATGGGGAATCTGGCTTAAAGGTGGTGTAGCATTTTAAAGGCATAGCATTTTAACATAGATTATATACATCGTTGATTTTAAAAAAGAAGGGGTTGAGAAGTCAGCCTCTTCTTTTTATTTGCTTTTTATTGTTTGCTAATTTCGAGATCATATATTCATCTATCTTGATTTTCTCTTTTGCCGTGTCCGCTCGAAGCCTTGGCGAAGGCGGACGCCTCCCGCGCAGGGCCCGACTTCGCATAAAGCTTCGATCGGACAGGCCAATGCTTTTGCTCGCCCCAAAAGCATTGGATGAAATCCTTCGAGACGCGCCCTAGGCGCTCCTCAGGATGAGCGGGACAATATTATTTCGGATCCTCTGACACCGAAACGGCAAGCATTCGCCTTTGGCTCAACTTGCCTATCTTTCAGGTTCGGCGTGATCCTTCGACAGGCTCCCAGGCTTCGCATAAAGCTTCGCCGGGCACGGCAGGACGAGCGGGAATAGATAAATCGTGCCTACGGCCAATAATTTTGTAATTCCGGTAGCGCAACGAGCGGTATGCGGGCGCCTGTCCTGAGCTTGCCGAAGGGGCAATGACCCACATCTCGTGCTTAGCCATGGAGCTATGCCGCGATTTTGCGCGGGAAAGGAATCCAAGGGAACGTTGGCGCCATTTTCATCCAATGCTTTTGGGGCGAGCAAAAGCATTGGCCCTGCATGGGGAGTGCAAAAAAGATATTAAGAAAAAATAAATATATGATCTTGAAAATAAGAAGCAATCAAAGAAAACAAAAAATAAAAGGTTGCCTTTCCCCCCACTTCTACGCTATAACAAATAATCATATGTCTGAAAAAATCAATTCAACATTCAACCACAAAATAAAGGAGAAAAGATGAAAAAAATAGTAAGCTTAATTCTTCTGTTGAGCAGTTCGACATATGCCGTAACACCCTACTACAGCATCAGATCACAAGGTGAAAATGCAGCACGTGAATTGGTAGGCGCCGGTTGGAATAATTGCATAAACCGATGCCACATGGATGAGTGGTACGGCAATATTTCGATAACACCGGAATATACACGTTCATTTGATTCAACCGGAATCGGTCAAAAACTATTTGGTTATTGTGGAAACAGGTGTTGTCCTACAGATGCATTTAAATGTTATACACCCTGCTGCTGTCCCTATATTCCGCTTGAAGGCCCCTGTTGCGAACCGGGAACTCCCTGCTGTATGCCCTGCTGCACTACCTGTTGTGACGATGAGTTTACCGTCATTCATGTTTCAGGAAGTCAGGCGCTCAATCGCATGGGGTGGGATTGGCTTGCCGATTATTTTGGACTGCCAACCGATTATAAAAGTTGTTTAACCTTTGAGCCGGTTATCGATAACTTTTTGATAGATTTCAATTGTTTCCTTGGATTTGATAGATGTATAGAAGGCCTCTATTTTAGAATTCATGCTCCGATTGTTCATACACGCTGGGCGTTGCACATGTGCGAAATTATCGAAAATTATGGAACAAATAATTATTGGCCCGGTTATTTTAATGGAAGATTAGACACAACCGGAACTGACACGTTAGGAATTGCACGAGCAAATCTTGGCTGCAGTTTTACTTCGTACATTTCGGGCTGCCCTATGATTAATGACAATAGCATATCATTCAGCCCTTTATGCCATGCCAAAATCAACTGTTACCGTCGCAACAAAACGGCAGTCTCTGATGTTCAAATGGCGCTTGGATATAATTTTTTCTGCGATGATGATTACCACGTAGGATTTAACATTCGCGCAGCAGCTCCCACAGGAAATAGCCCTACTGCAGAATATCTGTTTGAACCGATAGTTGGTAATGGGCATCACTGGCAAGCAGGAATCGGTTTTTCAGCACATGTCCTTTTAGGATGCAATGAAGATGAAACAAGACGCTGGGAATTTTATGCAGATGCTAACATAACCCATCTTTTTAAAGCCAAACAATGCCGAACTTTTGATCTGTGCTGCAAACCACTCAGCCGGTATATGTTAGCGGCAAAATTCTCACCTGATGTTGAAGATCTTCAAGCTGCAGATGACGATGGAACAGGCGCACCTGGTACAGGCGCACCTGAAGATCCTGTTCCCCCATCACATCAGTTCGTAGGAGCCTATACTCCCGTCGCTAATTTAACGACATTTCCTGTTGACGTCACCATTGGTATTCAAGCAGATTTGGCCCTGATGCTGCAGTATGTTCATTGTAACTGGTCTGTGGATCTGGGATATAACTTCTGGGGAAGAAGCTGCGAAGATATCAAGGTCTGTGAAAATAGCTGCACATTCACTGAAGGAACCTGGGGGCTTAAAGGTGATGCATTCATGTATGGATTTAAGCAAAATCCTGACGGCTCAATATCTTCGGACGCTGTAGCTCTTTCTGCCACTCAATCAGGTGCTACTATTTATGACGGGGAAAATAACTGGCCTAATGGACTCAATGGCTTTGCCTATGTCCAAAACCCTGGCATCGATAACAAAAAGCTGGCCTGGGATGGATCAGACAATCCATTATTGAGTCTTGATCTGGCAACGTCCACAACACACCACGTATTTACCTCAGTCGACCCTGCATTGATCAGTTTCTGTGATATCGACATTTACGGAGCCCGCACGCAAGGGGTATCCCATAAAATCTTTATCCATGTTGATTATACCTGGTGTGATTGCAACTGTTTCACTCCTTATATTGGACTTGGTGGTGAGATTGAGTTTGGCTATGATCCTAACAATGGTGGCCCGTGTGGTGATTCATGCGGATCATGCGGGTCATGTGGCTCTTGTTGCAGTTCCTGTATTTGTGCCCCCTGCATGCCCTGTGGGGATCCAGATTCCTCAAATTGCCAATACTGCTCTCTTTCTCAATGGGGCATCTGGCTCAAAGGCGGTGTAGCTTTTTAAAAACATATAACGGCAATAGTTCCGAGTAGGAATGTTGCAAGCACAATAAGATAAACATTCAATAAAAAACTCGAAGCGGAGCAGATGCTCCGCTTTTCTTTTATCTTTACGATACAGAGCTTCCACTAATCATATTCGCAAACAAATCGTTAATCATTCGAAAAAAATATTTGCCTAAATATACAATTCTGCGCTATAACAAAGAAACATGAGAACGATTGACAATGATAGCAAAAAGGAGTCTGTACATGGTGAAACAAATTATCTGTTTAGTAGCGTTATTAAGCATATCTGCTCATGCCGTGGCACCCTATTATAGTGCCCGTTCACAAAGTGTAAATGCAGCACGTGAGCTCGTTGGTGCAGGCTGGAATACTAATATCAATCTCTGTGATTATGAAGCTTGCAATATCAATCTCTGTGGTTGCGAAGGTTGGAATGGAATTTTTTCAATTATCCCGGAATATTCAAAAACATTCAGGCCCTATAACATTTCCCGCTGTCTTTTGGGATGTACATCATGTTTCCCTCCGTGCCCTGAATGTACCAATGCATGCAATCCATGCAAGGATGGTAATTTGCGAGCGATACATATTACCGGAAGCCAAGTTGAAAGTAGAGGCGCTGGAGATTGGTTGGCCGATTATTTTGGATTGCCTACCGATTATATCGGCTGTGTATCCTTTGCACCTTACATTGAAAACTTTTTGGTAGATCTTGATTTTTACCTCGGGATGGATGCTTGGGTTAAAGGATTATTTTTCAGAATTCATGCACCAATTACCCACACCAGATGGGATCTTGATTGCTGTGAATGTATGCAGGAATCTATTATAGGATGCGGAAGATATGAACAAAAAGGCAGCAATCCTCACTGGCCCGGATATTTCAGTAGCACCGTAGTCACACCAACTGTCGGCATAATTCGTGACAAACTTGTCTTTAGTTTCGAATCGTTCATGTGTCAGTGCGACGTAATTCGGGATGCCAATATCGTGTTTAACCCAATATGCTATGCACGCATGTGCTGCCAGCGTCTTGCCAAAACAGGGCTGAGCGATATTCAAATGGCTCTTGGTTGGAACTTTTTCTGTAATGAAGATTATCATTGCGGACTGAGTATTCGTGGATCAGCCCCAACAGGCAATAGGCCTGAAGCCTGCTATTTATTTGAGCCAATAATTGGAAATGGAAAACACTGGGAACTGGGTTGTGGATTAACAGCGCACTGGAATTTATGGTATGGCAACTCTTGTAATCAAGAATATGAATCACTTGGACTCTACCTTGATGCAAATATCACCCATATGTTCAAGACAAAACAATGCCGCACCTTTGATTTGTGCGGCATGCCATTAAGCAGATATATGCTTGCTGCAAAATTTGGCGAACCAGTTAACAATCTACAAGCGGGTCCAGATGGTGGCCCATTAGCTGTGCCTTCAAAACAGTTTCAAGGAGTTTATGCACCACTTGCAAATATAACCACCTTTGCAGTGGATGTAAGCGTAGGGGTTCAAGCCGACATTGCACTATTACTGCAATACTGTAATGATAACTTTTCTTACGGAATCGGTTATAACTTCTGGGCAAAAAGTTGCGAAAAGATTGAACTGAACTGTGCATGTCCACATCCACTTGAAGAAAATACCTGGGCCCTTAAGGGTGATGCGTTTATGTATGGATTTACATATGATCCTACAACGATATTAACTAATCCGGTTGCTCTTTCTGCAACACAAAATAATGCGACACTCTGCAATGGCACCAACAACTGGCCAGACGGCAGTGACGGACTTGCCTGGGCACAAAATCCCGGCATCGATAAAAAACAACCAGCTTGGAACGGGAATGGAGACCCATTAATCATAGTTGATGCACTAACCTCAACTACAGCTCAGGTCTATACCTCAAAAGATCCGGTATTTATCAACCTCTGCAATATTGATTTTAATGGTGCTCGAACAAAAGGAATGTCACATAAGATATTTATCCATTTTGACTATACCTGGCACAACACCAAAGACTGGGTACCTTATCTTGGTATTGGTGGCGAAGTAGAATTCGGCGTGCCGTGCAATGACAATTGTTGTGCTCCTTGTTGCGGTCCACGCCCACCATACAACACCGACGAATGCTGTTACCAACCATATGGACCATATGCAGCTTGCGATAATTCCTGTTACTTAAATAATGATACTACGTGCTGTTCATGTGCAGTATCGCAATGGGGAATATGGTTAAAAGGGGGAATAGCCTTTAGTTGATTTTGATTTTGCTTGATTAGATATTTCAAGATCATTTATTTTATCTTTTTTGATATTTACTTTTGCACTGTGCGCGCAGCACAAATATATTGCTTACCCAATATATTTGATACAAGGGCACCAACATGCCCTGTCCTCCGTAGCTTTATGCGTAGGAGGATGTTGGATTGCTCCGACGCTCAAACTCCAAGCATTCGCCTACGGCTCATCTTGTCAAACAGGTGAGCGTGATCCTTCGACTACGTTTCACTTCGCTCAGGACGATCGGGAATAGATAAATCGGCCTGCGGC
>Ga0180437_10005971_pt1 | contig 16472 bp, 2 predicted proteins | sample SS_ome_4_FD_132410 | JGI IMG/M metagenome (GOLD analysis project Ga0180437, IMG submission 132410) | Hypersaline lake sediment archaeal communities from the Salton Sea, California, USA - SS_3_D_1 metaG | ecosystem: Environmental > Aquatic > Non-marine Saline and Alkaline > Hypersaline > Sediment...
CAATGGCTTTCTCGATGTTACTGATTTTAATTATAAAAAATTCAAGCAAATTCGTTGTTTCGCAACCCGAACGCCGGGCAAATCCATTGAAATTCTGGTTTATCACTTTGATCAGGATGACCGCCTGGTATATAATCAAAATGATGACGGTGACAATCCGGCTCAGCCTTACGGGACTTATAAACGGAGTAATCCGCTTACGCATGATATTACGCTGGCAATCAGAAACATTCCTTTCTCTCAGGTAAAAATTAAAAAGTATGTTCTGGATAAAGATCATAGCAATGCTATTGCCTATCACACCACTCACGGGAATACCCAGAATTTTCAGGTACTTGATCAGCACGATGATTTAGAAAAAATCGACGATAAAACCGTCACGATCCAGAATGGTCAATATACTGAAAATTTGATGATTCACCAAAATGCAATGACTTTGATTATTATTGAAAATGCAAATACGTCACCGGAGCCGCATCTGGGGGTTACTCCGAACTGGCTTGATTTCGGCAGAGCCGCCACATTGAAAAGCGTCAGCGTTACCAATCACGGCACGGCCACTCTCACCTGGTCGGCCCGGGAAAATCCTCCGGAAAATTGGATTACCTCACTTGTGCCGGCGAGTGGTGTGCTTGGGGCCGGTGAGTCGGCCACTGTTAATATTAATGTCAATCGGGCCGGGCTTAGCGACGGTAGTTACAGCGGCACCATTGAGATTCTCTCGAATGGTGGCAATCAAAATGTGACGGTCTCGATGGAGGTCGGCAGTGGCACTTTACCGTCGGTTTATCGAATAAATGCCGGTGGCGATCTCTTTACGGACGATGTCAATCAGCACTGGTCAGCGGATCAGGCTTATCGTGCTGGTGGATTTGGCTACGAGGGGGGGAAAACGTTTTTTACGACGGATCCGATTTCCGGAACCAACAATGATAAGCTTTACCAGACCCTCCGCTATCAAATGACCGCTTATCGATTTGATCTGCCGAACGGTCTTTATCGAGTGGTTTTGCATCTGGCCGAGACTTATTTTCAGGCACCTGACGAACTACGAATGAGTGTCGCCATTGAGGGAGAAACCAAACTCTCAGATCTGGATATTTATCAGGAAGTGGGGCATGACGCGGCCCTGGTCTATTCATTCCCGGATAATCAGGTGAGTGATGGTCGGCTGGACATTACTTTTTCGGCCAGCTATCGGGATGCCAAAATATCGGCAATTGAAGTCATTGGGAATCCCAATCAGGACAGCACGCCTCCCAATTCACCGATTAATCTGCGGGTGTACCGGCCTTAAGGTCTATTTTGAAGAAGCGTTTTTGAATAGTTTCCCCGTAAGGAACTTCAATTAATGATTAACTGGTGAATTATTCTGTATTGGAATTTTTAATAATTTTTTCTCCGTGAAACTCAGCCTTCTCCGTTTCTCTTTGTAAAGAAAAATGCTTAAGTTGACGCCAATGATCGGCTGACGGACCGTTACTTGATTATTCGAGCCTTTTGTCCCACCAGTGATTGGATATTTTCAATCGCCTGCCTCTTTTCAAATTTTTATCACCAAAAAGTCATTTTGTTTGATATGAAATCATTGAGTGATACACATTTTGTTGAGCGAGTCCGTGAAGCATGTTTCGAATTAATACATCTCAACCTTGATCTCAGAAAATGGTCTTTTTGAAATAATGAATTAGTTTTATAAAACTTAGGGTCATGAATTAAATCGATTAAAAAATTACCTTAAACCAACTTTAAGAAAATTAATGAGCGATAATTTCTGGAGGCACAAGTTATTTAATTAACGGTCGTTAAATATGATCAAAGCGGGATTCAAGGATTAATTTGTAGCTGGTATAAATTTTGCAAATATGAGGCGAATGAAGTCTATATCTCAGTTTATTAAAGAATAAGATTATATTAAAAAAGAAGAATATTTTCTTAACAAATCATTCAAATTTAAATCTTCGATTAGAAAAGGTTTAAACGCCACTGTTTTACATTAAAAGGACTAAAATCACTGCTCGCAATTAAAGGAGGCATATAACCATGATCAGGACGAACAAAGCAGCCTTAATACGAAGAACCGCGTGGCTACTTTGTATTATGATTTTATTAACCACTGGCATCGTTACGGCTCAGGTCGTAAAAATAATGCCGCTCGGGAATTCACTCACTGCCGGTTTAACCGAAGCAGGGTCTGATCCGGTGGGTGGATATCGTGATGATTTATTTCAAATGTTAACGGCTGAAGGTGTTCAGGTTGATTTCGTGGGGAGTCAACAAAATGGAACCGGGTTTGACGCCGACCATGAAGGACATCCCCAATGGACTGTAGAGGAGCTGAATGCGCAGTTAGACGGCTGGCTGGCGACGCATCAACCGAATATTGTGCTCTTTATGGGCGGCACCAATGATGTTTTTAATCAACAAAAAACTTCGGCACAGATTGTTGGCAGTATTCAGCAGACCGTTGAAAAAATATATGCTTTTAATCCAAATACCAAAATTGTGCTTTCCAGCGTTATCCCGCGGCGGGATGGGTTGAATGATTTTACGATTGAAGTGAATGCTGAACTCATGAAATTATATTATGATAAAATGCACGTTGGGTATAAAATTTATTATGCTGGTCATTTTGAGATGTTTACGGCGAATCCCAACTGGGCGGCCGATTATATGAATCAATTGGATTTAATACATGCCAGCAACGCCGGTTACGAAGTGATGGCGAAAATGTATTTTAATTGCATCATGAATGCCATCAATCCTTCTGATCCGATTGTCACCGATAATTTCAATCGGTCACAATTGGGCTTTGTCTGGGATGCCGCGACCAATTATTCCATTGTCAGCGGTGAATTGGCCAATACTGCCACCGATGAATACTGGAATTATCTGGCAACTTATAAGGCGATTTCCGATCCCTCGCAGGTCAGTATTAAACTCTCCAAAAATGCCGATCAGGCGGAAATGCAATATTGGGGAGTGGGGGCCTTATTGGATGCCCCAACACGAACGGCCGGGGGATATTTTATTCGATTGGTTACCAATAACATTCAATTGTGGACAATTGCCAATGGCAAAGTCAACAGTGAAGTCGGTTCAGCCCCTTCCGGTGGGGCGACGATTAATCCCGGCGATGTTTTTAAGGTGGCTATTACCACCGATGGTACCGGTCACCATTTTGATTGTTATATCAACGATGATTATATCGGTCGAATTTCTGATCCCGAGAAAAAAAAGGGTAACACCAAGCCGGCTTACGCGGGTATTTTTTTCCGGGGTAACCAGACCAGTAAAGTGAATGAATTCAATTTATTCAAGAGTACCGATACCACACCGCCTGATCCGATTATCGACTTAGGAGTGGGTTCAGTTACCGCGAATACCATTCAACTCACCTGGACGGCGACTGGTGATGATGGGGCGTCAGGGAATGCATCCGGTTACGATATGCGATTTTCAAAAAGTTTTTTAACTGAATCTAATTTTGCCCAGGCCGAAAAGGTGTTGGATGCTCCTGTACCCAGTGCGCCAGGTACATTTGAATCACACATCGTTGCCGGACTTGATGCAAATACTGAATATTTCTTTGCGATAAAAACCTACGACGAAGCCGGTAACATGTCAATCATCTCAAATATTATTTCGGCATCAACGTCGAGTGCGTTAGGTTTAACCGATGATTTTGAACGCGACACGCTGGGGAGCGTTTGGGTGACGCATCCGGCTTTTAAAATCACTCAGGGTGCTTTAGATAACACCTCTGCCGAAGAGTCTTTCAATCATCTTGCGATTTTTAAAGGCCGCAATAATCCTATCGAAGTGAGTCTCGTCTGGGATGATCTGGCCGATGTAACCGGGATTGGCCAGGGAGGTGTCGCCTTAATGATGGATGCGGCGTCAACTACCGCCAATGGTTATTTTGCCTGGCGGCGAACCAACCTTCAAAAAATTATGCTTTGGCAGATTATTAATGGAGAAGTCGCTGAGCCGGTTGGGGGTGGTTTATATGACGCCCTTTTACCAACCCCTCCTCAACCAGGCGACACCTGGAAGGTGGCCATTCGTTCGGATGAAGCCGGTAACCATTTTGATTTTTATATCAATAATATTTATGATGGCTCGATTTCTGATCTTGGAAAAGTTCAGGGTAATACAGATATAAAATATGCCGGAATTGTACTTCACGGGAATCGAAATAATAATGTCGAGTCGTTCACCGTTGTCAATACTGTGGGTGAAGCTGCGAATATCGTCGAGGTTAGCGGAAATAATCAGGAAGGAGCGGTGGGACGCCCCCTCCCCTTCCCACTGGTTGTGAAAGTGACCGACAAAGACGGCATGCCGGTTTCTGGTTATAAATTGGAATACTTTATTGTCGGTGGGGGTGGGCATTTTGATAAAAACGTGGCCACCGACGGAAATATACGCATTGAAGCCGAGGCCTCCAAACTCACCGGAATGTTCGCGGAGCAGGATGCAGAATGTGCGGGTGGCCTTTATATTACTGGTGGCAATGCCGGCCCCCGTCAGGCATCGGTTACTTTTACTTTCTTCATCGAAACCGAGGGGGATTATTTTATCTGGGGGCGCGTCAATCCGAAAGGAAATTATCAACAAAATAGCTGGTATTGGAAATACGACGGCTCGCAGGAGCGGATCTGGGACTCCCGGCCTATTGATGGTAAAATCTGGTATTGGGATTCAATTGGCAGTCGGGGTGAATCGGACCAGGAACGAAATCCTGACGAGGAATATTGGACTTTTCATTTTACGCGTGGGGAGCATACTTTAACCCTCGTCCAATTCGATCGTAATACCAAAATAGATAAACTCTATATTACTTCCGGATTGCGGGATGTGCCGGAAGACAAAGAAGAATTTGAAGAATACCGCACTGACGGGAATGGAGAGGCCCATGCTATCTGGACTTTGGGGAACAAGTTTGGCGTTGAAAATAATCGTGCGGCGGCGAAGGCCCCGGGCTTAAAAGGTTCGCCGATTCAATTTGTAGCCTCGGCCCTGGGAGATATTCCCGATAAAATGTCATATATTTCGGGTAACAATCAATCTGGTCCTGGTGGTGAAACCTTACCGGAATCGCTGGTTGTACGAGTAACGGATCAGTATGGAAATCCCAATAAAAATCACCCGGTGACTTTTACGGTGACTCACGGCGGTGGCAAAATGGTCAGTCCGCAACCGGTTTTAACCGATGCCAACGGTTACGCCGGTGATAAAGTGATTATGGGGACTGAAGATTACAACACCATTGTGGAAGCGGTTTCATCAATCGATGGTAATCCATTGACCAACTCACCAGTTGTTTTTCAGGCTACCGCCACTTCTAAAATTGCCCACGAAATGAAATATATACGGGGTAACAGTCAAATCGATACGGTTACGGCGGTCTTACCAATTCCGTTGGAAGTTCAGATTTTCGATAGTCTGAAAAATCCAATTGCCAATCACTCGGTCCGTTTCCGAGTGGTTTACGGTACTGCGAAAGTAGGTGATGGACAGACTGAGGTTATTTCTTCCAGTAACGCCAATGGAAAAGCTTCGGCGATTGTTACGTTAGGCACGACCGCTGATTCCAATTTAATTGAAGTTGCTGGTATGAAAATGGGCAAACATTTAATCGGTTCGCCTGACACTTTAGTCGTGTATTCAAAGCCACTGAGTGCGGCAAAAGTGGCCTATCATAGTGGTAATAATCAAACGGGGGCAGCGGGCAATGTCCTGGCGGCACCATTGAGGGTTAAAGTCATGGATAAGTATGACAATCCCGTCACCGGCCATAATATAACGTTTAAAGTAACTGGCGGCGGGGCCTCGATTGAAGGTGCCCCTTCGAAAACAGTACCATCCGATGGCAGAGGATTGGCTTTTATTACCTTAACTTTGGGTGCTGACGAACGTGAGAAAAATAAATGTGAGGCTTCCGGTGTGCGGACCGATAATGGACAACCGCTGGAAGGATCCCCGGTAAAATTTGAGGCCACTCCCGGTAAAGTTAGCAAAATGCAAATACAGGGAGAGGTTACTCAGGAAGGCTCTGCGGGGTATCTTTTGGAGGAACCGTTCGTGATTCGCATTTTAGATAATTATAATAATCCCGTACCTGGTTTTGGCGTCGAATTTAATGTGGAGAAAGGCGGTGGTACCATCAATGGGGCCACTGATACAACTATTCTTACCGATTCGGAAGGGAAAGCTTATTGTTATTACACAATGGGTTATGAACCAGGGCTTATTAATAAGATTGTGGCCGAAGCCTACAATTACGGGGTACCGCTGGAAGGAAGTCCTAAATATTTTCAGGTCACGGCTTATAATGCCTCGGATTACCAGTATGAGAACGGCAGTGGACCCAAGCAATTTTCCGGAACCACCGGTGTCCCTTTACCGGATTCAATCAAAACTAAAGTTATTGACACCAAAGGGCGGTCCATGAAATATTTTCCGGTCACTTATAAAATTATTGCCGGTAACGGGAAAATCAATGGAAAAGACAGCATTCAGGTGTTAACGAATGCCGCGGGTTTTGCTTGTACCCAATGGACGTTAGGTCCGTTGCCAGGCTCATTAAATAATATCATGCGTGGTTATGCTGAATTCAATGGGGTGCCACTTACTCATTCGCCGCGCGAATTTAAAGCGACGGCTAAAAAAGGTGACCCATCCCTAATGGTCATTTTTGCTCAATCTGACAGCCAAGCGGCTGTGGTTGGGGGGGTGCTGGAAAAGCCGATTCGTGTGCGGATTACCGATATGGCCGCGAATCCGATTCTGGGTCACCCCGTCTTTTTTAAAATTACCGGCGGTAACGGAAAAATTAATGATGCGGTTAAAGAAAATACATTTTACACCGATAGTGACGGTTATGCTCAGGTCAACTGGCGCATTGGAAATGACAAAGGGTGGGTGAATACAATGGAGGTGACTTCCAAATTCAATGAAAAGCATCTCCAGGGTTCTCCCCACACATTCGCAGCCTACGGTCTGGAAAGCGGTGCGGAAAGCCTCGCTCGAAAAAGTCCTGAACGAATAAATGGGAAGGTTGGTCAAGCTTTACCACAGCCATTTCTGGTTCAAGTGAGTGATCGCTTTGGTAACGGGGTTGCCGGGATGTCGGTGCAATTTGCCGTTACCCAGGGGGGTGGTAAGCTGGACGGCGACACCCTCACGCAAAAAGTGGTCGTCTCCGATGAAAATGGTATTTGTGGGATCACATTAACACTAGGTCCCACCGTCGGTGTTGATAATATTGTTAAAGCCACTGCATTTAACGGCGCGATTGCCTTAAAAAATTCGCCGATGTATTTTTATTCGCAGGGACAGGCCGGTGATGCCGATGTCGATGCCTCCCGTATTGTCTGTGAACCGGATAAGCTCGCAGCAGGTGAAACCACTACCGTGACTGTAATTTTAACCGATCCCTTTGGAAATCCTCCTGGCGGGAAATATTGGGTAACCTTGCACGCTGAAGGCGACGGAGCCCGGATTCTGCAACAACCTGCCGGACAAACCGACGAACAGGGACGGGCTTTAGGAACGGTGACGTCACAAAAATCGGGCGTGAAGTGGATCAGTGCCGAAATATTATTTAGCTCCGGACGGCAATGGCTCACCAATAAAGGTAAAGTAGAGTTTCTGCCATTAGTTGCCAGTGGTATTGGTGCGAAGAGTGGCGACAGTCAGACTGGTAATGTCAATGCCTCCCTGCCGGCGCCATTGGGCATCACCGTATTTGATAAATTTAATAACCCGGTCCAGGGGTGGGAGGTTACTTTTACGGCGGGTGAAGGGGGATGTCATATATTTGAACCGCAACCCGTTTTCACCGATTCGACTGGGCAGGCGCGTTCGCATTTGATCCTGGGTCCGAATCCGGGGCGGAATACGGCTTCCGTGGTCGCGAAAGACATTAATCAAACCCTATCCTTTACGGCGAATGCTGTGGAGGGAACCGCCCGTTACCTCACGATTGCTTCTGGTGATCGTCAGAAAGGAACGGCAGGGATTCTGCTTCCGGAACCGCTGGTCGTTAAGGTCACGGATGTTAACGGACGGCCGGTATTTAATCACACCGTGCGTTTTTCGGTTGAATTTGGTGACGGCAGTTTTGGGGGTGCGCCCTCAATTCTGATTCCCACGGATCCGCTTGGCTTGGCTTCGGCTCATTATACTTTGGGTAAGCAAATAGGTCCCAATTTCGTACGGGTCATATCCCCGGAACTTTACCCACTCTACGGTGAATTTGTCAAATTCAGCATTGACGGAACTTCCGGTGTGGCAAAAGTTTTGCAAAAAATCACGCCGGATGGTGCCAGTGCGTCCATTTATCAAAAACCACCGGCACTACAGGTGCGCACCACTGATTTTTACAGTAATGGTGTGGGTGATGTTGAAGTTACCTATCGTATCGTGAGTGGTGAAGCCACGATTGATCAAGCCCAACCCGTAATTTCGAATTCAGAAGGGTATGCGTCGTCTAAAATTACCTTTGGTGGCACTGTTGGCCCGGTGGAAGTGGAGGCCGCCGCCGAAGGGCTGGTTAATTCCCCGATAAAATTTATTACCCAGGCCACCGCCGCCAATGCCACCACCCTTCAGAAAGCGGCGGGTGACAGTCAATCGGGTACGATTGGCCGTAAATTACCTTTCCCGTTCGAAGTGTTGGTTAAAGACAACTATGGCAATCCGGTGAAAGGAACCCCGGTTTATTGGACCGTTAAAGAAGGGAATGGTACGCTTTTACTCGGTGGTAGTAACAGCACGACTTACAGCGAGGACGATGGTATTGCGCGGAATTATCTGCAATTGGGCCAACAGCCTGGTTATAATGAAGTGATTGCCTTTAATGGGAATATCACCACGATTCAATTATTCTTTGGGGCGCAGGGAGTTACCAACAAATTTCCTGTCATCAAAACAATCGGCGAAAAAACAGTTGATGAAAAGCAATCGCTTTCGTTCACGGTCGAAGCCTCAGATGAGGACGGCGATTCTTACTGGTTTGGTGCTAAAGCCGGTACCATTCCGGCCGGCGCCACCTTTGACTCCACTGGCTCGCGTCAATTTAGCTGGGTGCCCAACTATACCCAGGCGGGGGAATACAAAGTCTGGTTTCTGGTCCATGATAATCGCGGGGGAATTGGCGCCGAGGAGGTAAAAATAACGGTCAATAATATTAATCGAAAACCGCAATGGACCTCCCGTTGGCCGATTTCACCGGATATTAGTGCTGATCGATTGACGGGTGAGCCGGTCGACTTTGTCGTCGAAGCCAGCGATCCGGATGTTGACGATGTGCTTAAATACCAGTGGCATCTCAAAAATAGGAATCTGGTTAATCCGGATTCATTGCTCGTGTCCACAACCAAAGAATTTAAATTCCTTCCCAAAGAGTACGGAGCCGGACCCATTGAGGTATCGGTGACTTTAAGCGATGGCTATGATTTCTTACGGCTGGTGTGGCATCTGAGTAACAAAGATGCGGTGGAATTAGCCCATTTTTCGGCCAATATGCTGGAGTATCAGGGCGTACAATTAAGCTGGGAAACCAGTTATGAAAACAATAATATGGGATTTTATATTCTGCGAAGCAGTTCGCGGAATGGTGAATACAGAAGTTTAACTCCCCATATCATTCCCGCGAATAAAGAAATGAAATATGAGTTTCTGGACAAAACGGCTCGCGCCGGTCGGGTTTACTTTTATCGCCTGGAAGATGTGGAATATAGCGGGAAAAAGAATTTGCATCCACCGATTAAAATTCAGGTTGAACAGCCAACCAGTTTTCAATTATCCCAAAATTATCCGAATCCATTTAATCCGCTGACCCGCATTCAATATCAATTACCAGAAGCTGGTGAAGTTAAACTGGTAATTTATAATATTCGGGGTCAAATGGTGCGGACGCTGGTACAGGAGCGACAAATGGCCGGTTACTATTTTGTCACCTGGGATGGCTGTGATGATGCCGGGCAGGTGTTGGCCTCAGGGATCTACTTTTATCACCTGCAGACTCCCCGTTTTCAACAAACGAAGCGGATGGTGCTGCTAAAGTAACCGAATCCTTTTTAGAACCTTTATGCCCTCACTCTAACCATTTCCCACCGGAAGCAGATGTTTTGACGCCCTCTCCGTCGACTGACGAAGAGGGTTGGAGTGAGGGCAAAAATTTTTCGAGGTCCTTGATTCGAAACATTTACCCAATCTTTGAGATTTGGAAAATGTGGTTACTCTAATTTGCTGAATATGAATTGGATTCAATGGTTCCTCTGTGAGATTTTCAAATTAATAAGGAAATGAGGTTTAAAAGGTTCGTTGATTTTCTTTTCAGATTGAACTCAATAATTAATCACTTATTCAATTTCACAGGATGTGGAGGGCAAAAGAAATTGAGATGCGCCAGATTAAATTTGAACGGATACCAATTGTTGGAGGAGCGTCGCTTTCTACAAATTGTTATTATTTTGATAGGCTTAATCATTTTACCACCTCAGGCCTGGTCTGATAAATTTAGAATTATGCCATTGGGAAACTCGATTACCGCCGGTAGAGAAGGTTCCTCGCCGGTGGGTGGTTATCGGGATGACCTGGCAACAATGCTTTTGACGAACTCAATTGCCTTTACAATGGTTGGCACCCAGACCGACGGCGTAAATGTCTATCCCTGGCATGAAGGACACGCCGGTTGGGAAACCCGCTTACTCATCAAAGAAATCACCAACTTCTTAAATGCCACTCACCCGGATATGGTCTTGATCCACACCGGCACGAATGACATTAATCCCTCACCCGTGTCGGAGAGTGCCGCCTATGTCCAGATGCGGACCGGCGATTTAGTGGATTCCATTCATAATTATGACCCGAATATTGTTATTTTTGTAGCCAGCATTATTCCGCGCAAAGGGGACTTAAATGCCGAACATGAGGCGCTGGCTCCCTTGCTTGAGCGAATGGTGAAACAGAAAAGCGAAGTCGGCTATCTGATTTTTTATTGCCCGGTGTATGAAATGTTTACCGAGCACGGCAATTGGGAACGAATGCTGTTTGATGATCTGCATCCGACGAATGATGGCTATCGCGTCATTGCCAACGGTTTTTTCAAGCGATTAATGGACGTACTGACTGCTGAAGGTCCGATTATCACCGATAATTTCAATCGACATGATTTGGTGGGTTACTGGACCAGTCGTGGTGATTATGAATTATTCGATCAAAAAATTCGCAATAAGAGTCCCAATACCGAAGGTTACATTGCCGTTTATCGCTATGAAGATGATCCCAAAGCGGTCTCGGTAACCTTTGGTGCGAATATCGACCCGGCAGTCAACGGAAATGCTGGCCTGGCGCTACGACTGTCAGATGGAACCGATAAAGCCAACGGATATGCCATTATCAAAGAAAGCGCTACCAGTGATCTGGTTTTGTATCATGTCCGTAACGGGACGCTGGATCATGAAATTGATCGGATTGCCGCTATTTCAGGCCCTCCTGCCAAAAACGACACTTTTAAAGTCGCGCTGCTGGCAAGTTCAACTACCAACTTTTTTGATTGTTATATAAACGGCCGCTTTGACGGAAGATTAACGGATCCTGGAAAGGTGGAGGGGCTTTATGGGCATCAACATGCCGGTGTGATTGCACAGGGTTCTCAAAACAACCTGCTGGATAATTTTACCTTTTATTATGACGAACAAACACCGTATGCCGGACCGGGAGGTATTGCCAAAGCCAGTAGTGCCAATCAGGAAACGGTGGTGAATTCCATTGCGCCGGAAAAACTCATCGTCCAGATTTTTGGAATTGACAATGCACCGGTTGCAGGTATTCCGGTGGCCTATCGCGTGACGAAGGGTGCAGGGGTAGCGTGGACTTCCACCAGCTCAGGCTTGTCCGGTTACGAGGCCGAAATGAGTCAACTCAATGGCGCATTTACTATGAAAAGCGCGTCGAATACCGCTGCCGGGCGTTATCTACAGCTTCCGGCAAATGTCTCTCCCGATCAAGCTACGGCTGAATTACAAATTCAAATTGAAAAAGCAGGTACCTACTGGATTTGGGGCCGTGCCCGAGGTTCGGATCTGAATCATAATTCATTTTTCATCTCGATTGATAATCAGCCCGAAATTATCTGGCAGATTTCTTCGAATAATGTCTGGCAGTGGACGGCCATTGGTACTGGTGGTGCCCAGGCCTTTTCCCTGAGTGCCGGGCGACACAACATTAAAATTCGGGGTCGTGAAGCGGACGTCGGTGTCGACCGATTCATTTTCACCACGAATGCCCAATTTCAACCGGCCAACACGCCGTTAGGGAGCTCCCATTTTTCCACGGATAGTCAGGGCCGGGTCGCGGCCCAGTTCATTGTCCCGAAAACAGTGGGGGAAATTGAGGTTGAGGCGTTTGTTCCCGATTTTCCGAGTTTAGCCGAACGCTTTCAGATTAAGGCGGTTGCTGGTAATCCCAGCAAGATGGTTAAAAAGCTGGGTGATACACAGTTCGGTAAACCCAATGAAACGTTACCCGAACCGTTCCGGGTATTGGTTTCCGATCAATTTGACAATCCAATCGAGAATACACCGGTACTGTTTGAAGTGATTACCGGCAATGGCAAGCTGGTCCAACCGCAGCCCGTGCAGACCAATGCCCAGGGACACGCTCAGACCAAATATGTTCTGGGCCCGGATGCCGGAACCAACCGGGTAAAAGTCACCTGTCCGAATCATATTTCTGACGGGGTTGTATTTACAGCCACTGCCGAAAAAGTATTGTTTACCATTGCCGGGGCAATAAAATATTACACCAATGATGAGCCAATACCGGCGGTAACGCTGGATGTCACCGGTCAAATGACGGCCAGTGGTACAACCAATCAACAGGGGAAATACGCCCTGCGCTCAATTCCCAAATTTACTGATTTTTCAGTCACGCCAGCCAAAAACTCACCGGAGTCCACAACCCGCTCGGTTATTGACCTGTATAATGCGGTCCTGATTATGCGCTACATTTTGGGGCTGGACACCTTAAATATTGACCAGTGGTACGCGGCTGATGTGGATCAGAGCGGGATGGTCACCGGTTTTGATGCCGCCAATATCGCCCGCTTCATTGTGGAACTACCGCCCGCCAATTCGAATGTGCAGGTAGGGGCCTGGTTTTTCCGACCGGGTCAGAAGTCATATTCTAACATTCAGTTCGATCTGGAAAATCAGAATTTTAAGGGGATTATGCTGGGAGATGTCGCTGGCCGCTGGACAAAGGACCAGCACCTCCTTTCAAAGTCGATTTATGCCTCAACCCATTATCCCGTCCAATGGCAAACCGGTGTCGGGGATACCATTGCGGTCGTTTTTTCAGTGGATCGAACCGATATTCTTTCGGCTGATTTGTATTATTATTTTAATCCGGCCGAAGTTGAGTTCATAGATATTCAGAAGACACCGGTTTCCGAGAAATTTTCTGTGTTTCATAATATCATCGAAAACAAGCTGCAAATAGCCATGTTCAGTCCCTATTATACCACTGAGACGGGTGAATTTCTGAAGGTGCGTTTTCGTCTTCGCACCGAAAGCGCCAGTGCCGAAGCGGTGGTTTTGGAAAAATATCGCATTAACAATGAGCCATTTGTGATTCTTTCCGCCGGGGTACCGTTTTGTTTAAAAAATATTCATCCGACAAACTTTGCGCTGCATCAGAATTTTCCCAATCCGCTTTCGGGGGGCGGAGCCACCGGGACGACGATTATCAATTATGATATTCCTCGTACCAGTCACGTTCAGCTTAGCATCTATAATCTGTTGGGACAGGAAATTTGTCGCTTAATTGATCAAGAACTGAATCCAGGTCGTTATCAGGTTCGCTGGGATGGTACGAATATATTCGGTCAGCCAACTGCCAGTGGGATTTACATTTATCGGCTCAAAGCCGGCGATCAACAAATTTCTCGCCGACTTTTAATCACGAAGTAGCCGGTTTGAAACGCTAGAAAGTTCGCAAGTTCGGAGTTCAAGCGTTAGCTTGAAAATAATCTCGATTCTAAATTTTGCCGATTTTAACTTCCCAATAATATTGCACGAAAATAATTTTTGTCGCTAAGACACAAAGTTAAAAATTAATTAAGGAAATGATCAATGAACCACTTTGTAAATCGTTTAAAATGGATTTTCTTCATTTTACCTTTATATATAAATTTATTAGCCGGTCAATCCACCCGGTTGTCACCTTTCGATAGCAGCGCCGTTGATCTGGAACCCGATGCGTCGTTTATTGGCACCCAGGAAAGCGAACGGGTGGGTTACGCCCTTTGTGGAGGTGGTGATGTTAATGGTGATGGTTATGATGATTTTATGATTGGCTCATTTCACAATTATCATTACGGCTACGATGCTGGTACCGCTTATTTGATTCTGGGTGGAGCGCCATTTCCCCGCGGTCGATTTGATAGTCTCATCAAGGCCGATGCCCAATTTTTTGGTGAAAGTCGTTTTCAGGGAGTTGGTTATAGCATTGCGAATAATGGTGATTTAAATGGTGACGGTCTGGATGATATCATCATTGGCGCACCTGCCGGTAACAGTCAGACACGAGTGGAGGGTAAAGTTTATATTGTACTCGGGCGTCAGACGGCTGATTGGGGGAATCAGTTTATATTAGCCTCTTCAGCGGACGGTGCCCTTGAAGGAGAAAAACCCTGGGATCGACTGGGGGTGGCGGTGACGTTTGTCGGTGACATGAATGGCGATGGGTTCGATGATTTTCTGGTTGGCGCTCCGGATTACGACTTTGAGCGGGAAACCACCGGTAAAATTTATTTCTTTTTGGGTAAAGCCAGTGGCTGGCATTTAAAAGCAAAGGCACTGCCCGAAGCGCGGGCCACTTTTATTTCGGTGCGGAGTAACGCCAGCGCGGGTTTTTCACTGGCCGGGGTGGGTGATGTTAATGGGGATGCCCTTCCCGATTTTTTAATTGGTGCACCGGGAATCAATCAAACTTTTTTAATTTATGGGCGCAAGAATCCCAATTGGGGGTATAATTTTAATCTCAACCAGGATGCCGATGTTATTTTTACCGGTGAACAATACGGTGGGGAACAAAACGGTTACAGCGTTGCCGCCGCCGGTGATGTAAATGGTGACGGCATTAATGATATGTTAATCTCGGCCATTCATTCGCGGGCAAATGGACGCTACACCGGTAAAGTGTTTCTGGTATTTGGACGTACCGGTGGGTGGAATGAAAAAGAGGTCAGCCTGATTACGGCGAACGCATCTTATATGGGAGAATGTGCGGGTGATTTAGCTGGCTGGTCAGTGGCCTCTGCGGGGGACGTCAATGGTGATGGTTTTGCTGAATGTTTAGTTGGCATGTTTAATGAAGAAAACAAGCGCCACGTGCCGGGTAAGGCCTATTTTATTCAAGGCGCCACCGACGGGTGGGCTCCTGATCAATTACTTAGCACGGTTCCCGCCTTTGTGGGTGAAAAAAATTATCAGTTGTGCGGCTTTTGTGTCAGCCGGGCCGGTGATATTGATGGTGATCATTGGGGTGATTTTCTCATTTCCGCACCCTATTGGGGGCCGGATTCATGTGGTCAGGTTTATTTATTTCGCAGTGAACGCCAGCAACATAAAATCGAGGGCTCGTTTGTCTATTACCAATCACATCGTGGTATTCCTCAACTGGGGCTGAATCTACAGGGTGAATTTATTTATCAAGACTCAACCGATACGAATGGTGCCTTTGCATTTGATGTTTATGGGGGTTCAACTTACGAGCTTACTTATCCCGGATTGTTAGTAATGCCTCAGGGCGATAATTGTGTGACCGCGTATGATGCGGCGCTGGCCGCTCGGGCGGCTTTAAATCTGGAAAAACTGAGTGTACCGCAGCAGGATGCCGGTGATGTTGACCTTGACCAGAAAGTGACAATGGGCGACGCCGCGCTTATCTTAAGACATGTGATTGGATTACCACCCTTAAATCATTCGCAAGCCGGAAAATGGCACGTGATCGACTCACTTCATATTTTTAAAAACATCCAGACGGATTTTTTGAATCAAAATTACCGCTGTTTTGTGCGGGGAGACATTGATGCCAGTTGGCAGATTGGGGAACAAAATACGCCCGTCGCCAAAATCCAAACCCAGCCAATGGCTGTCCAGCTAGCAGCACCAGAGGGTTTCGTTAGTCTACCAATCATCTTTGAGGGAGGAGAGCAGGTGCTCGCTTTTGAAGCACGTGTAAATTATGATCCAACCGTATTACGGTTTGAAAATATTTCTTTGACCGATTTTGGGAAGGAATTTAAGCTTCAATACAATGAATCCGGAGAAGGTCTTCTTAAAATTGGAGCCTTTTCAATTGTGCCTGCCCCAGGTGCTGGCTGCTTCGCCAGAGTTCAATTTTGCGTTCGCCAAAACGTTCACGGCAAAACCGTCGTAAGCGTTGAGCAACGA
>Ga0180437_10005972_pt1 | contig 16471 bp, 31 predicted proteins | sample SS_ome_4_FD_132410 | JGI IMG/M metagenome (GOLD analysis project Ga0180437, IMG submission 132410) | Hypersaline lake sediment archaeal communities from the Salton Sea, California, USA - SS_3_D_1 metaG | ecosystem: Environmental > Aquatic > Non-marine Saline and Alkaline > Hypersaline >...
AGCTGATTTATCCTTTAGAGGTAGGTGCCCCAGGCCTCTAGACAAATGCGCTAGCTACTTAGGAAGTCGGGCTTTTTATCGCCACAACGATAACTATTATACAACAGAAATACAACCGGCACTACAGGGCTCAGATTCATTTAGGGGGACTTTTCAGGACAATTCCTGTGTGGTTTCATAGCTGAAATCACGTGCACTTTGTTACAGTCTGAATTTTTCTGTAAAATATTTATGCTTAACGTCTCTGGCTTTTATTTTTGCCCACGATTCCAAGCCCATTTTCTTGATTAAACACAGATTAAACATTTTGGTATTGTGAGGAACTTCAGATGCCCTATCCGCATACGGTTGAAGATGGTCACATGGAAAGTCAGAACACTGATAACAGAAGTCCAGCTTTCTTTTCGTGATGCATTTATAAACATTGCATGGTTCAGTCCAGCCGAGAAAATCCGGTTGCCCCCCTTCTTCACGACAGCCTTTACATACTGCTTGTTCAAAGGGAATGCCCCTATTTTCAGCTATTTTGGCTCTCAGTTCCTTATTCTCATTCGCCAGATACATCAAACAGTTAAAACAATCTAATCCGCAGGGTGCCGTCATCCATTGATAATCCATCAGTATGCCTTCTCCCTCATCTCTATTTTTCATCGATTGAAATATGATTCGAGGTGATTTAATTTCCTATCTTGGCTGGGGATCCAGGATTCGAACCTGGCCTAACTGATCCAGAGTCAGTCGTCCTACCGCTAGACTAATCCCCAGTAGATAAACATTATAGCTGTTACTCTTGTTTGAAGCAATAGAACGATGCCCACAATGTTTGAGATTAATGAAAATTGAACAGCTCACGCTATCAAGCAACAAGTCGGAGCTCGGTTAGCGCTTTGTATATTGTGGTGCCTTGCGCGCTCGCTTGAGTCCGTATTTCTTACGTTCTTTGACTCTAGCATCCCGCGTAAGCAAACCTTCTTTACGTAATACGGGCTTAAACAGCTCGTTCTCCTTGACAAGAGCTCGAGCAATACCATGGCGAATGGCACCAGCCTGACCACTCAGCCCACCACCATTCACTTTCACCATGATACAAAATTTGCCCATATTATCTGTAGCCAGTAACGGACGTTCAATCATATGGCGATGTTCAGCGCGAGGGAAAGCTTCTTGATAGGGCTTATCATTGATAATTATTTCCCCCTTGCCGGGTAGAAGCCTGACTTGGGCTATAGCGCATTTGCGCTTACCCGTTCCCCAAACGTAACTTTCCTCGCTCATAAGTTATCACCTTTCCTTTGGTAATATTTCTCTTTCTTCAATCTTGGTCACTCCCAGTGCTTCGCTCAGGGTGACGAGAGGAAACCTGGGCTTGGTGAGGATGCTCATTCCCAGGATAGACCTTCAGTTTCTTAAACATAGCTCTGCCCAGATTATTATGAGGCAACATTCCTTTAACTGCAAGCTCAATCACCCGGCTAGGGTCCTTACAAAAAATTTCTTTAAAACTACGGCTTTTTAAGCCACCGGGATACCCAGAATGCCTATAGTAAATCTTCTGTTCGGCTTTCTTCCCCGTCACCTTCACTCTAGCAGCATTGATTACAACTACATAGTCACCGGTATCAATATGAGGTGCAAAAATAGGTTTATGCTTGCCCATAAGCAAACTAGCCGCCTTTGTCGCTATTTTCCCTAGCGTTTTATCCGCGGCATCAATCACCCACCACTCTCGCTCGATATCTTTCGCTTTCGGACTATAAGTTTTCATCTTCAAATTCCCAAGGGTTCAGGATAATTAATCTTTTCAAGGCATAGACCACAAGCGGGGGAAACAGGACCCGCTAAACCAAAACTCTCTGCCTCCATTATATCATGAAAATCTTCTATACCCATCTTACGCAAACCCAGCCTTATTAAGAGACCCACGGTGCTTCGTACCTGGTGAGGCAAAAATGAATTAGCTACGATACGGAAAACGGTGAATTCTTCTTTCTTCTCAATTCCCGCTTCATAAACATTACGTACAGTGCTCTTGTTGTCGTCCAAAGAACTAGCAAACGAGGAAAAATCATGCTCGCCCTGGAAAAGCTGGCAAGCCTCATTCATCGACTGTATGTCCAGCATTTTGGGTACAAACAAGGCGTAACTTTGACTAAGCGGTGATCGAGTATCGCTATTAATAATATAATAGCGGTACTCCCGACTCAGAGCATCGCGCCGTACATTAAAATCATCGCTAGCCCTGTAAGCTGCTTTAACCGCGATATCTCTTGGCAAATAATAATTCATTGCTCTAACCAGCGTCATAGTATCCAATGTGGACTTAGCCCAGAAACAAACCACCTGTCCCTTGGCATGCACACCAGCATCAGTTCTGCTAGCTGCCATAACCCGGCTGCTTTGCCCACAGAATTGGCTTATAGCCTTTTCAAGCTCACTTTGAATAGTGGGCAAACCAGCTTGCCATTGAAAACCATGATATCGGGTGCCGTCATACTCGATAAGCAAAACAAACTTACTTAACCAATTCAATTTGAACCATAGGTGCGTTATCACCAGGGCGGGGTCCCAGCTTCAGCAACCTCGTATAACCACCATTTCGGTCAGTATAGCCCGGAGCAATTTCAGCGAATAGCTTATCAACCACTTTTTTATCAGTAATAAAAGCCAAAGCTTCCCGCCTTGAGGCAAGACTACCATCCTTACCCAAAGTAATCATCTTTTCCGCTAATATGCGAACCTCTCTAGCTTTAGCCTCAGTGGTGGTTATCTTTTCATGAGCCAAAAGCGACGTAACTTGATTTCGATATAACGCCAACCTATGCTCTGTCGGCCTGCTTAAGTTTCGTCCTGCTACCTTGTGTCTCATTCCTTTGTCTTCTCAGAAACAGGAGCGCCCATGTTTTTCAACAACTCTTCTACTTCAGCCCTGGACTTTGCCCCCAAACCAGGTAGCGGTGGCAAACCCTCCCTGCTTTTCTCTATTAATTGTCCCAGAGTGAAAATACCGGCTCTCCTTAAACTATTATAGGAGCGAGTTGATAAATTTAGTTCTTCCAGAGGAGTATCGTATTGCTCCGGTAAAGGAGACAAAGTTTTAGCCATAGGAACTTCAAGATCTCTGAAGGCAGAAAATTGATTAATTAAGATGATAGCACTTTGACTTAATGCTTCCCAGGGAAAAATCGTCGCATCAGTCCAAATCTCCAGAATGAGCTTTTCTGGACTTCCTTCCTGACCAGGTCTGACTGATTCAACAGAAAAATTGACTTCCCGCACTGGGGTAAAGATGGCATCCACCGGTAGTGCACCAACAGGTAAACCATCAGCCGATTTAGCCAGCATATAACCTCTACCCAAATCCACATTGAGTTCGACATAAAGTTTAGCTTGGGGGGAATCTAACGAAATTAAATAAAGTTCTGGATTGGCAATGCGAAAGTCTGCTGATGGTTTAATATCACCTGCACAAACCTTGCCTTCTTTCTCTACTTCCAAGAACAACTGTCCGGGCTGACGAGAAAGAGGACATAGTCTAAGTTGTTTAATATTTAGTAAGAACTCCATAGCATCTTCTTTTACATAAGGAATAGGAGAGAATTCATGCTGAATTCCTTCGATCTTAACCCAGGTTACTGCAGCACCGGGTAAAGAACTGAGGAGCACGCGCCGCAAAGCATTACCCAAAGTTATACCGAAACCTGGCTCTAGTGGTTCAGCGAGAAAACGACCGTAATTACCAGTACTTTCAATACAAGTTACAGTGGGAATAGACAATTCGAGCATAGCTCACCTCGAGTAATATTCGACAACTGCTTTCTCATCAAATCCAGCTTGAATGTCGTCTTTACTGGGCAAATTTAATACTTTCCCTGTCATGTTTTCTTCGTCTAAGCTCAACCAATTAGGGATAATCTTTTCCTCAATTTCTTCAGCTACTCTTTTATAATATTCTGTTTTTTTACTAACTTCTCGCCATTTTATTACGTCTCCCGACTTCACCAGACGGGAAGGAATATCTGTTTTGCGATCATTAACATTTATATGGCCGTGCCGTACTATTTGCCTGGCTTGGGCACGTGAGTCAGCAAAGCCCAAACGATACACTACATTATCCAATCTCAATTCTAGCAATACGAGAAGATTTTCTCCAGTAGCACTGGTTTCTTTTTTAGCCTTGGCAAAAAACCTTCGAAACTGTCGCTCCAGAACACCATAGCTAACGCGAACCTTTTGCTTTTCTCGTAATTGGATTCCGCGATCGGAAATCCCTCTGCGCCTCCGATTTGTAGGATGTCCACCGGGAGGAGCATTCCTTTTTTCCAAAGGACATTGAGGTGTAGTGCACTTACTACCTTTGAGCATCAGTTTGTCCCCAAAACGACGACATAGACGACAAACTGGGCCTGTATAGCGAGCCATTTTATACTCTTCGCCTCCCTCGTGGACGACAGCCATTATGGGGGATCGGAGTTACATCTCTGATAGCTGTAACAGTAATTCCGGAGGCCTGTAGGGCACGAATAGCTGCTTCTCGTCCACTACCAGGGCCCTTAATATATACGTCCACCCTGCGCAAGCCATCAGTCATTGCGCGATGCGCTGCATCTCTGGCAGCTATTTGGGCAGCGTAAGGTGTCCCTTTCCTGGAACCCTTGAACCCGGCAGTACCAGAACTACCCCAGGCGATAACGTTACCTTCCATATCAGTAATGGTGACGGTTGTGTTATTGAAAGTAGACTGGATGTAAGCTTTTCCCTCGTTAACTTTTTTATGAATCTTGCGAGTTCTTTTCTTTTTTGGCATTTTTAAAACAAACTCCCTATTTCTTACCTACACCACGTCTCTGCCCCCGACCGGCCACTGTTTTCCTGGGCCCTCTTTTAGTTCGTGCGTTTGTGCGTGTTCTCTGCCCATGGGCTGGCAACCTCATGCGGTGTCTGGTGCCCCTCTGGCAACTGATTTCAATCAGCCGCTTTATATTAGATTGAACCTCCCGCCTGAGGTCACCTTCTAATTTATATTGCTTATCAAGAACTTCTCGTATCTGCCCAACCTGCTCTTCACTAAGTTCCTTGACTCTAATGCCAGGATCGATGCCAGTGGTAGCCAAAATATGCTGGCTTGATGAAGCACCAATGCCATAAATTCTTTGCAGAGCAACCCAAATTGGTTTCTCTTTAGGAAGATCTATACCAGCAATACGCGCCATTATTTATCACCCCTGTCTCTGTTTGTGCTTTGGGTTCTCACAGATAACCCTAACCACGCCTTCACGCCTGATAACTTTGCACTTTTTGCACATCGGCTTAACCGAAGCTCTTACCTTCATTTCTAATCACCATTCAAACAAACCCTACTATGATAAACTTTCTTAGCTAACCTGTCAAACTATTTAAGCCGATAGGTAACCCTGCCCCGGCTCAAATCGTAAGGGGAAAGTTCTACCAGAACTCTATCCCCAGGCAAGATTTTAATATAGTGCTTTCTCATCTTACCCGAGATATGGGCTAATACCTGATGCCCATTGGCTAATTCAACGCGAAACATGGTATTAGGTAAGACTGTAATCACTTTGCCTTCAACTTCTATCCGCTCTTTTTTAGTCATCCCTTATATAATACCTAAACAAGTATCTCAGCGCCAATATCAGTTATGGCTATGGTATGTTCAAAATGTGCTGAAAGACTCCCATCGACTGTTAGTACTGTCCATTGATTAGCCGCCAATTTGGTGTGCCAATCTCCTATATTAACCATAGGCTCAACAGCCAGAGTCATACCTTTACGGATTCTAATACCTTTACCAATCACAAAATTAGGTATAGGAGGTTCTTCATGCAGGTCCTGACCTACTCCATGTCCGGTATACTCTCTAACCACAGAAAATCCTCTTGATTCAACATAGCGTTGGACGGCAGACGAGATATCTTCTATCCATGCCCCACTTATTGCTTGAGCGATGCCTGACTTTAGACTACCTTCTGTGACTGCTATAAGTTCCTCAGCCTCCTTACTTATCCGCCCAACGCCAACAGTTATAGCGGCATCAGTATGAAAGCCATCAAGTTTTACCCCCACATCTAAAGAGACGAGGTCTCCTTCTTGTATTACTCGCTCACCAGGAATACCGTGGACTATTTCATCATTCACAGAAACACATAAATTTGCAGGAAATCCTCGATAGTTCTTAAAAGAAGGGATAACTCCCCTCTTGCTTGATTGTTCAGCCATAATTGTGTCCAAATGGCTAGTCTTTATTCCTGGTTTTACTTCTATTCTTAGTTTATCTAAAATAGCGGCTAGAATTTTGCCACACTTTCTCATGATAGCTATTTCCTCGTCAGATTTGATAATCACCATTTATCTTATCGCCGCTTACTCCTAGTGTTATTCTGAAGAAGTAAATCAATTGATAAATCTCAGGGATTCTTTGCTTTGCTCAGGGTGATGTCGGTGTCTTGAGGGCAGAGATTATTGCTCCAGCCACTTCCTGTATTCCCCGGTTACCATTGATCTTAATTAACTTATTTTGTTCTTTATAATAGTCAAGTATGGGAACAGTTTGAGCAAAGAAAATATTAAGTCGCTCCTTTACTGTTTTCTCTTGGTCATCAGAACGTTGATACAATTCTCCACCGCATCTATCACATTTGCCCGGCATTTTAGGTGGTGAACTCATCATATGATATGGTGTCTGGCAAACCCGGCAAAGCCGCCTTCCGCTTAGGCGTTTTATTAACTCTTTGTTGGGCACTTCTATGTATATCGCTTTATCTATGATTTTTCCTTGCTCCATAAAGGCTTTATCTAGAACTTCAGCTTGGTGTAAGGTCCTGGGAAAGCCGTCGAGCAGACAGCCGGATGTACAGTCTGGTTGGTTAATTCTTTCCAGAATCATCTTTATGGTTACCTCATCAGGAACTAATTCTCCCTCATCCATATGACTTTTCGCTAAGAGACCGATCTCGGTCTTTTTCTCCAATGCCTGCCGAAATAAATCTCCTGAGGCTATATGAGATAAATTCATCTCTTGAGAGAGAATATCCGCCTGAGTTCCCTTCCCTGCCCCCGGAGCACCCAGCATGATGACATACATTATTTTAAGAAACCCTCGTAGCGGCGCATGGTTAGTTGAGCTTCTAATTGTTTCATGGTATCCAGAGCCACACCAACGGCTATAAGCAAAGCAGTGCTCTGGATTACCAATGCCGTAACGCCGGTGATTCTCTGAGCAATGAAAGGCATAATCGCTACTACGGCCAGAAAGAGGGCGCCACCGAAAGTAATACGCCTGATAACTCCATTCAAGTAATCAGCTGTCGCCTTACCCGGTCGAACTCCGGGGATGAAGCCACTTTGCTGCTGCAAAGTTTGAGGCAGGTTCATTTGTTCGAATATGACCATAGTGTAGAAAAAAGCGAAACCAATTACTAAGGCAAAATACAATACGTTGTAGAGCGCAGTATTAGCCTGAAACAGATTATATATTGTATTCCAGAAATTCGGGTTTGCGCCCTCCGGGCTCATGAAATACGAAGCTACGGTGCTAGGAAGTTGCATAAGAGCTATGGCAAAAATAAGAGGTATCATCCCAGCGGTATTGACCCGAAGTGGTATATACGTAGAACCTGATTGTCGGTACATTCGACCACTGCGAAAAGTGCTCCGAGCGTATTGCACCGGAATACGGCGATGAGCTTCAACAAATACAACTATAAGCACCAACATAGCTAAAGCTAGAATCACGTAAGCTATCAATCCTCCAGGATTTCCGGCTTGAGCGTCAACAATACCGCGACCCACTATATCAGGCACGCCAGCTACGATACCACCAAATATTATTATCGATATTCCATTCCCTATGCCACGCTCGGTAATCAACTCGCCTAGCCAAATCAAGAACATCGTACCAGCTATCATTGTTATTATTACTGTAGCCGTTGTTAATTGATCTAGTGCCCCAATAGTAACTCCCTGAGAACGTAATAAAGCAATCACAGCATAGCCCTGAAGACCAGCTAAAGGTATTGCTGCAATATGAGTAATCCGATTGATTCGCTGCTGACCAAGTTCTCCCTCTTGGGATATGGCCTGAAGACGGGGGATTACGGGAACCAGTAATTGCATAATTATAGACGCAGTGATGTAAGGATAAACGCCCAGTGTAGCCACACTGAAACGCGTCATTGCACCACCACTAAAAAGGTCAAACATGCCGAAGAGAATGTTTCGTTCGAATAGTGCCTGCAACGCTTCAATGTCCACGCCAGGCAAGGGAACATGAGCCAGAAAACGAAAAACGATGAGAATACCGATGGTGAAAAGAATTTTCCGCCGCAAATCAGGCAACGCCAATACATCCATCATTGCCTGGACGAGACGTGGCCTAGTCGCTTTGCGCTGCATTCTAAGCCTGCTTCACCTTCCCTCCAGCAGCGAGGATTTTTTTCTCCGCCGACGAAGAGAATTTGTTAGCGCTAACTAGTAAAGGATGTCGGATATCACCAGTGCCGAGAATCTTAGTCGGATGGTCCGTGGTATTGATCAATCCCGCTCGAAACAATTCCTGAAGAGTTACCTCACTTCCCGGGGGGAAAATAGTTAGCCTTCCTACATTGACAACATTATATTTAGTTTTAAAAACGTTAGTGAAACCCCTTTTCCGTGGTAATCGTTTTATTAAAGGTAACTGGCCGCCTTCAAAACCAGGGCGCACGCCACCACCGGCGCGAGACTTCTGACCCTTGCAACCTCGTCCTGAATAGGTGCCATGTCCGCTACCATCTCCTCGACCTACGAACTTGCTCTTATGCTTAGCACCCTTAGGAGGCCGTAATTCATTCTGTTTCATCTACCTTCTCTTCTTGAGCTTTTTTAACACTAACATCTGTGAGTGCTTCGTCAAGCGGTGCTTCTTCACCTTTCCTCAAGTTAGCCAGGGCAAGTATCGTAGCCTTAGCTACGTTTATTTTGCTTGGCCCACCTAATGATTTGCCGAGGACATCCTTTATACCTGCCAATTCAAGCACTGCTCGAGCAGTATTGCTAACAATTAAGCCTGTACCAGGCGCTGCCGGCTTCAGTAAGATTTTAGATGCACCGAATTTCGCCAGAATTTCATGAGGAATGGTATTTTCCTTAATGGGAACCTTAATCAGTCCCTTTCTCGCCATAGAACCTGCCTTGCGGACTGCTTCCGGAACTGCTGCTGCCTTAGCCAGACCAAATCCCACATGCCCTTGGCCATCACCAACTACCACCAATGCTCTGAATCTAAGGTGTCTACCACCTTTGACTACTTTAGTTACACGGTCAATGCCTAATAGTTTCTCTTCAAGACTCAGTTCCGAGGCATCGATTTTGGCCTTCTTCTCTCTTAATTTAGTAACTGCTTTCATAATCTAACTCTCAAAATTCCAATCCAGCTTTCCTGGCAGCCTCAGCTAAAGCCTTCACCCTGCCATGATATTTATAGCCACCACGATCAAAAACCACGTGCTTGAATCCTTTATCTAATGCTCTCTCCGCAAGTAAAGTTCCTACTTCCTCAGCTTTCTTGATTTTCACAATTCCATTAGTTTTGTTTCTTATTTGAGAGTCAAGAGTGCTCATTGACACCAGAGTCTTGCCCGTAGAATCATCAATAAGCTGGGCATGAACATGATTCAGGCTACGAAAGACACATAATCGAGGACGTGATATTGTTCCCGTTACTTTTTGCCTCACCCTTCTGTGTCGTATCCTTCTTATTGTCTTTGAATCTATTTCATTCATTGTAGTCACTATTTTTTACCTATCTTACCAGCTTTGCCTGGTTTAAGACGTAGCTTTTCACCAGAGTATTTAATGCCTTTCCCTTTATATGAATCAGAAGGGCGTATCGACCGAATTTTAGCAGCTGTCTCTCCGACTACTTCTTTGTCAATACCAGTGACGCGAATACGATTTGTCCCTTCAACACTAATACTAATTCCAGGAGGGGGGGGGAATTCAACAGTATTGGCATAGCCCACTTGAAGTAAAAGCTTATCGCCAGTCTTTTGCGCTCTGTAGCCCACGCCATTTATTTCCAACACTTTTTCGAAACCTTCACTTACCCCGGTAACCATATTTGCCAGAAGACTACGAGTGAGCCCATGTAAAGAACGATGAACTTTACTATCACTGGGGCGGGTTATAATCAAGTACTCATCTTTTAAAGTGATAGAAATGTCAGGGTGAAACCGTCGCCGGAGTTCTCCCTTACTTCCCTTTACCATAACTTCGCTTCCCTTAATATTTACCTCGGTACTTTGAGGTATATTAATGGGAAGCGATCCAATACGAGACATAATTCACTGCTCCTGAATCAATTTACCACACATAGCATAGAATTTCACCACCAAGACCCTCTCGCCATGCCTCCTGTCCAGTCATAATACCTTTAGATGTGGATAGAATAGCTATACCCAAGCCCCCATAGACCCGAGGGATTTCATGCTTCTCCACATAGACTCTTAAGCTCGGCTTACTCACCCTTTCCAAACCCAAGATTGCGGGCTGGTCATCTTTGTACTTGAGGTAGATTTTTATCATCGGTTGCGGTTTACCTTTAAGCACTTCATAACGGTCAATAAAACCCTGCTCACTAAGTATTTTGACGATAGAAAGCTTCATTTTAGAGGAGGGCACAAGCACACTCTCGTGGCTTGCCATGATAGCGTTGCGTATCCTAGTTAACATATCAGCTATAGGATCAATAATTGTCATTTTTCTCTACCAGCTTGACTTCCTTATTCCGGGAATTACACCAGTTACAGCAAGCTCCCGGAAACAAATTCGACACAAGCCAAATTTACGCATATAGGCACGCGGCCTGCCGCATAATTGACAACGATTACGTTGTTGCACCTTATATTTTGGTTGTCGTTTTGATTGAACAATCTTAGATAGCTTAGCCATATTAAGTTCTCCTAAAAGGCATGCCCATTAATTCCAATAAAGTCCTGGCTTCATCATCGTTTGTGGCTGTAGTAACAATGGTTACCTCGAGACCGCGAATTTTTTCTACCTTATCGTAATCAATCTCAGGGAAAACTATCTGCTCCTTCATGCCTAGATTGTAGTTTCCTCGACCATCGAATGAATCTCGTGATACTCCGCGAAAATCTCGAAACCTCGGTAAAACAACATTGACCAGCTTATCGAAGAAATCGTACATCCGCTTACCTCGCAGAGTCACCATCATCCCAATAGGCATACCAGACCGTAGTTTGAAGGCGGAGATAGACTTTTTTGCCCTTGTCGTCACCGGATGTTGTCCCGAAATTGTAGTCAGGTCCTTCTCCGCTGCTTCAAGAGCCTTAGGCTCCTGCGTTGCTTCGCCCAAGCCAATGCTAAGCACAATCTTTCTCAACTTAGGCAATTCCATTATATTGTCATAGCCTAATCTAGCTTTGAGCTGAGGAGCTAATTCAGATAAATATTTTCCCTCCAGGCGAGCTTTCATAATCAACTTCCTTAGTCAATCACCTCTTGACATGATTTACAAACTCGGACCCTTTTGCCATCTGCTAAGAATTGGAAACCCACTCGCGTAGGTTTGTTACATTTACTACATACCAACATTACGTTGGATATATGAATTGGAGCTTCAAGCTCAATTATACCAGCCTGGCGAGCAGCTCGACGGGCACGGGAATGGCGCTTAATCATATTGGCGCCTTCTACTATCACCCTCTCTTTATCAGGCCAGGCATGACGCACTTTTCCCTTTTTCCCACTATCCTTGCCAGTAGTTATGACAACGGTATCATCTTTTCTAATTTTCATTTTATAAGACCTCGGGAGCCAAGGATACTATCTTGGCAAAGTTCTTATCTCTAAGTTCTCGAGCTACAGGGCCAAAAATACGGCTACCTTTAGGATTATTCTTATCCCCTAGAATGACTGCGGCATTCTCATCAAATCTAATATAGGAGCCATCAGTGCGACGATACGGTTTAGTTACACGCACAACCACAGCCCGCACTACCTCACCCTCCTTAACCATCCCATGTGGTAGGGCTCGCTTCACCGTGGCTACAATAGTGTCCCCTACATGCGCATATTTCCTTGCCCCAACAGAGACATTGATGCACATAATTTGCTTAGCCCCGGTATTATCGGCTATCCTCAGTCTGGTATAAGTCTGAATCATTCTTCTGCTACGGCTTAGTTGCAGCTACCTCTCTTTTAGATATTACCTCGATTACCCGCCATCTCTTCTCTCTGGATAAAGGGCGAGTCTCGACAATCTTCACTGTATCTCCAATTTTACAGTCATTATTTTCGTCGTGAACTTTGTATCTTTTGGTAACTTTGATTGCTTTCTTATAGAGTAGATGGACTTTCTTAGTTTCTACGGCTACTATGACAGTTTTATCCATCTTGTCACTCACTACCAAGCCTTCTCTAACTTTTCTTCTACTGAGATCACTCATCTTATTACGCCAAGTTCCCTTTCTCTCAAAATAGTTACAATCCTAGCAATTCTTCTCTTCACTCTAGGGATCTCCCGATGATTCCCTAGCTGTCTAGTAGCCAGGCGAAAACGTAGGTTAAAAAGTTCCTCATGAGCTTCTGCAAGTTTCGTTAACAACTCTTCATTATTGAGAGCTCGTATTTCGCTAGCTTTCAATTCTCTGCCTCTCCCTTTTTACAAAACTAGTAGCTATAGGAAGCTTGTACGAAGCCAGGCGGACAGCTTCCGAAGCTAGATCCTCCTTTACATCAGCCAGTTCGAACAGGATCCTGCCTCTCTTAACTACGGCTACCCAGTGATCCGGAGTACCTTTACCACTACCCATCCTTGTCTCCGCTGGTTTTTTTGTCACAACTTTGTCAGGAAAAATTCGTATCCATAGCTTACCACCGCGATGCAAGCGACGAACAAATACACGGCGGGTTGCCTCAATTTGTCGCGCTGTTATCCAAGCGGATTCCTCGGCTCTAATACCAAAGTCCCCAAACACAATGGTATCCCCACTCTGGGCGCTACCCTTGAGCCTTCCTCTATGTACCTTGCGGTACTTCACCCGTTTCGGTTGTAGCACTTTTCTCCTTCTTTTCAGGGATAAAATCACCCTTGTAAATCCATACTTTTACGCCAATCCGTCCCATTAACGTGTGGGCTTCAGTAAAACCATAATCAATATTAGCACGCAACTTATGCAACGGCATTTGTCCTTGACGGATAGTTTCACTTCTGGCAATTTCAAGTCCACCAAGTCTTCCACTGCAATTTATCTTAATTCCTTTAGCGCCAGTCTGCAAAGTGCGGAAGGATGCCTGCCTCATAGCTCGCCGGAAAGGTATTCTCTCTTCAAGTCGTTCAGCTATGCTCCGAGCTACTAAAGGAGCCTCAAGCTCCGGGTGGTCAACCTCTCTAATGGTCAATCTAATTTTATCCCCACTGACTTTTTCCAGGTCCGACTTCAGTATTTCTACATTTTGCCCCCCACGACCAATCAAGATGCCAGGACGAGCTGAGTAAAGAGTTAAATGTACCTCGTCTCCCGGCCGTTCAATTTCCACGCGGGCAACTGCTCCTCCGGAACATTGTTGTTCAATAACTCTACGTAGCTTTAAATCATCCAGTAAAAATTGTGTATAGTTTTTCTCGGCATACCACCTGGCTCGCCAGTCTTGATTGACTCCCAGTCTGAAACCACAAGGATGAACTTTCTGTCCCAAAATTATTCCTCCTCTTCCGTAACGAAAACTGTAATATTACTAGACCGCTTTAAGATAGGGCTCACCCTACCTCTCGACTGGGGGCGGTATCTCTTCAAGGTATGCCCTTTATCAGCAAATATGTCAGTGATTCTAAGTTCAGCAGGCGACATTTGAAAATTGTTTTCAGCATTTGCTACTGCTGATCTAATTAATTTAGACACAGCCTTGGCTGTGGGTGTAGGCACAAAACTAAGGATATTCAACGCTTCGTCAACTTTTTTGCCTCTAACCATATTTATCGCTAATCGAACCTTCTGAGGCGAAATGCCAACTTCCTTAGCTACCGCTTTTACCTTCATCGTACCTTATTTTTTCCTCGCCTGTTCAGTTATTTTAGCTTTAGTGATATGCCCCCTAAATGTTCTAGTAGCCGCAAATTCTCCCAATTTATGCCCCACCATATTTTCCGTGATGAAAATGGGCACATGCTTCCTGCCATTATGCACCGCAATAGTGTGGCCTATCATTTCAGGCAAAATAGTAGATGCGCGAGACCATGTCTTTATCACTGTTTTTTCGCCCGAATTATTGAGTGACTCTATTTTCTTCAGTAATTTAGCATCGCAAAAGGGTCCCTTTTTAAGCGACCGTGACATCTTCTTTCCTCCGTTTGAGAATCATCTTATCCGATACTTTGCGGCGACGTGTCTTATGTCCTAAAGCGGGCTTTCCCCAAGGAGTTTTCGGAGACATTCCCCGCGGAGCTCTACCCTCCCCTCCCCCATGTGGATGATCACGAGGAGTCATAGCAGAACCCCTGACTGAAGGTCGCCAACCTGACCAGCGTTTCTTGCCAGCTTTGCCCAACTTGATATTCTCGTGGTCAACGTTGCCTATTTGACCAACAGTAGCCCAACATCTATGATGAAATTGACGTAGTTCACCCGAAGGGAGTTTAAGCACAACATATTGGCCTTCCTTATTTATGATTTGGGCAGAACTTCCTGCACTATGAACAAGCTTTCCGCCTTTGCCCGGCTCAAACTCAATATTATGCACTAAAGTACCCACAGGAATGGACTCCAACGGGAGAGCATTCCCAAGTTTTATATCAACATCCTCGCCTGCCTGTATAGTATCTCCCAATCTAATGCCTAAAGGAGCGATTATATAGCGCTTTTCTCCATCAGCATAATGAATTAGGGCAATGCGAGCTGACCTATTAGGGTCATATTCAATGGAAGCTATTTTCCCGGGTACGGTAATTTTATCTCTCTTAAAATCGATCAGGCGAAGTTTACGCTTACTCCCACCACCTCGATGACGCACAGTTATTACACCTCGACTGTTACGCCCTGCTTTCTTTTTCAGCGGCGCTAGTAAGGATTTCTCAGGAGTTCCCTTGGTTAACTCTTCAAAAGTAGCACCAGACATGAATCTCCTGCCCGGAGAAGTTGGGTTATAAGTCTTTAATCCCACGAATCGCTCCTTATTTATGCGTCCTTTGCCAGCGAGTTTTCTTAAGAAGTTTTTTATGTCTGTGTTTAGACATCTTCTTTTTTCTCCACTTAAGAACTGAACCCATTAAACACCCTCGAAGAAAGTAATTTTGTGTCCCGGTGCCAAGGTGACTATTGCCTTTTTCCAAGGTGCGCTAGTAACCTGCCTTCTACCGAATCTCCTTGTCTTGCCAGGCACCATCATTACATTGATTTTACTTACCTTTACCTTAAAAGCTTGTTCCACTGCCTCCTTAATCTGATACTCTGTAGCCTTATTAATCACCTCAAAGGCATATTTGTCTCTCTCTTTAAGCAAAGTAGCCTTCTCAGTAATTAAAGGACGCCGTAGAACATCGTAAAGATGCAATTTATTTACCCCAAATTTGTTCAATGTTACGTATTGCCGGTACAGTGGCTATCAATATTTCATAAGAAAGTAAATCTAATACATTAACCAGGTCCGAAGGAATGACTTTAACTTTGGGCAAATTAGACGCCGATTTAACCACATTTGGCGTCGATTGACCAGTAAGAATCAAAGTTGAGTTATCAATGCCAAGTGAGGATAGAACATTTATCATGGATTTTGTCTTTGGTTCCTCAAAATCAAGTTCCTGCAACAGTCTTATATTTCCTTCTCTGACTTTGCTGGAAAGCAGACATTTCAAAGCTAACTTCCTCATTTTCCGGGGCATCGCCTGGCGATAGGTACGCGGCTTAGGGCCAAAAACTACACCACCTCCTCTAAGAAGCGGCGATTTTACATCTCCCCTTCGCGCTCTGCCAGTATGCTTTTGCCGATAGAGTTTTCTCGTGCTCCCTTTAACATCTCCCCTGGTCTTGGTAGACACAGTACCGTGGCGTTTATTGGCTAATTGGCCGACCATTGCTTGATGAACTACCGCCCCGTTAAAGGGAATATCAAAAACGGCCGGGCTAAGTTCTATCTGGTCAACAACTTCACCGTTTAAGCTATAAACTGGCACTTGCACTTCCTGTTACCTAACTTTTTCAATTATTAACAACGCACCATTGGCTCCAGGTACTGCACCCTTCACCAAAAGCAAATTATTCTCTGCGCTAACTTGAATTATTTCAAGATTACGCGTTTTCACTCTTCTATTTCCCATATGTCCTGCCATCCGTTTTCCTTTAAGTACCCGACCGGGAAAAGTAGCAGCTCCAATTGAACCAGGCGCGCGATGGCGGTCAGTCTGCCCATGAGTTTTAGGGCCACCGGCAAAATGGTATCTTTTGACCACACCAGCAAAGCC
>Ga0180437_10005973_pt1 | contig 16471 bp, 8 predicted proteins | sample SS_ome_4_FD_132410 | JGI IMG/M metagenome (GOLD analysis project Ga0180437, IMG submission 132410) | Hypersaline lake sediment archaeal communities from the Salton Sea, California, USA - SS_3_D_1 metaG | ecosystem: Environmental > Aquatic > Non-marine Saline and Alkaline > Hypersaline > Sediment...
AAATCCGTGTGGGAAGCGGAAGTTGCACGTTCAGACCTGTAAAAATCAACGCAAATTTCGGGACCACCATCGTCATGATAATTAAAAACGCACCGATCATCACGACGACGACAAAGGCGGGATACTTCATGGCCGATTTCACTTTCTTCCGGGTTTCTGCATCATGCTTCAGTACTTTCGCCATACGATCCAGTACATCGTCCAGGGCACCGCTCATCTCCCCGGCATAAACCGAGTTCACGAAGAGCTTGGAAAACACTTTGGGATGTTGATCGAGGGCCTGGGAAAAACTTTTTCCAGACATCACATCCACATAAATCTTGTTGAGTATGTCACCCATTCGTTTGCTGCTCTGAGAGCTCAAGGCCTCCAACGCGGTCAGCATCGGAACACCTGCCCTCAGCAGTGTTACCAGTTCTTTGGTAAAAAGAACGATCTCGTCGATTTTGATTTTTTTCTCGAAGGGCGAACTGCTGCCACTCGAATCCTTCGCCTTTGCTTTGGCCCCCTTCTTCGCTTTTATGGAGATCGGCCGGTATCCCTTACGGTAGATTTCTTTGGACACCGTCTGCTGATTGGGCGCATCGAACACCTCGGTCACGATCTGTCCCGAGGGTGTCACCGCTTTGTATTCGAATGATGGCATAAAATCCTTATCCTATCATGAACGATCAGATATTCGTCACTCGCATGACTTCTTCGAATGTCGTAATACCCTTGAAGACCTTGATCCATCCATCCTGGGTCAAGGTTCGCATCCCTTCGGCCATGGCCGCTTTCTTTATTTCTTCGGACGAAGCCGACTTCAAAATCAACTCACGTATGCGATCGGTCACGGGTAGCACTTCCATGATAGAGCAGCGCCCTCGATACCCCGTTCCCCGACACATGTTGCAGCCCTTGCCCTTGTAGAATTTCATCGAACTCGCATCTTTATCGAGACCAAAACTGTCCAACACATCCTTGGGAACTTCGAAGTTAGGGTGATCCTCGGCCTTGCAATCGGAACAGATTTTTCGAACCAGCCTCTGTGCCTGTACACCCAGGACAGCCGTCGAGATAAGAAACGGCTCGATTTCCATCTCCTCCAGGCGTGTGATGGCTCCTGCGGCATCGTTGGTATGGAGGGTCGAAAGCACCAGATGTCCCGTTAATGCGGCTTGTACCGCGATATTAGCTGTCTCGGAATCCCGGATCTCACCCAGCATCACGATGTCGGGATCCTGTCTCAGAATAGCCCGCAAACCCTTGGCAAACGTCATGCCCGCCTTGTAATTCACCTGCGATTGACGGATCAGGGGAAGACGGTATTCGATGGGGTCCTCCAGCGTGATGACATTCTTCTCAACGGATGAAAGCCGGTTCAGAGCGGCGTACAGTGTCGTCGTTTTTCCGCTTCCTGTGGGCCCGGTGACAAGCATGATGCCGTAAGCATTGCTCAAAAGCTTCACCGTTGTGTCGAAGACATCGTCCTCGAAGCCCAGGTTTTCCAACTTCAGCAGGGCTGCGTTCTTATCCAGGATTCGGAGCACCACATTCTCGCCAAAGGCCGAAGGCAGGGTAGAAACCCGGATATCGATCTGTCGGCCATCCTTCAAGCGAAGCCGCATTTGGCCATCCTGGGGAACACGGTGCTCGGCTATGTCGAGGCTGGAGAGAATTTTAATCCGGGAAGTAATGGCCTCCTGAAGGTTCTTGGGAAGATGGAAGCTATCCCTCAGTACACCGTCCACCCGGAACCGAACGCGGAGCTGCTGCTCCTCGGGATTCAGATGAACATCGGAAGCCCCTTCCACGATGGCCTGGGTCAAAACCATGTTGGCCATCTTGACGACGGGCGCTTCCTCTGCCAGCCTCTCCAGGTCCTGAGTCGTCTTCTCAATTTCGTCCTCTTCACCCTCGGCTTCGATGACTTCCAGAATATCCTGTATTTGTTCGTTGGAAAAGGAAATGTCTACAGTGACATCCTGATCCTCACCATAATACCGAGCAATGGCCGATTGGACGGCCGTTTGTGAGGAAAGGGCCGGTGAAATTTCCAGTTGGGTCATCTGAGTGATTTTGTCGATGGCCTTCACGTCCTTTGGATCGGTCATGGCAATCAGGAGAGTCCCGTCGATCTTGAAGAGGGGAAACAGCTTGTACGTTCTCACCACGTTCTTCGGGATCAACTCCAGCACTTCAGGATCGACTTCATAGTTCTTCAAGTCGATGAAGGGAACGTTCCAGAGAAAGGCCTTTGTCTCCAGGATTTCTTCTTCTTTGAGTATCTCTTTCTCCAGAAGGATGTCTTCCAAGGTTTTGCCGTTCCCGCTGTTCTGTAAAGCAGCAAGCGCACTCCTGGCTTCTTCCATCGTCAACAAATCACGATCGACAAGGGCCTTCGCAAGTGTTTTATCTTCATTCCTTTCCAGCGTGCGTACTCCTGCGTTACGCATTCAAGTATCTCTGCACTACATCTAAAACTTGGGGCAACCTGAAAGGTTTGTATAGAAATTCATTAGCGCCCACTTGTTCTCCCATTTTTCTTTCACCTTCTGTGGCTCTCGACGTCAGCACAATGATGGGGATATCCTTGAACCGTTTATCAAACTTGAGCAGCCGCGCTACTTTGAATCCATCGAGGAGCGGCATCAGAATATCCAGAATAATCAAATCCGGCCGTTTTTCCTTAACCTTCTTCAAGGCCTCCAATCCGTGGCAAGCCACGTTAACATCATACCCCGCCCTCTCTAAAGGATCACGCAGAATCTTCACCACCAGCGGATCATCGTCCACGACCAGAATGTGTTTCCTGCCGTTGGTACCATCACGTGCTTTTGGAACGTTTCCGGCAGTCTTTTCAGCATTACCGTGTTTCTCTACAACTCCCTCGATGCTCATATGTCGTATACCTCCTGTACCCCACACCGATATGTCCCGCAGGTTTTAGAATTGTCCCAGGTACCAACCCAGGAGCGATTCTCCCCACAGGAGATATACCAGTGTGCCTATTGCAATAAACGGACCAAATGGAATGGTATCCCCCAGCCTCAATTTCTTGAGCAACAAGCCGCCAACGACGATTATAGCAGCGGCAAGAATTCCAAAAAAAAGACTAAAAAGCACGCCTATAACACCCACATAAACTCCTATAGAAACAAGAAGTTTTACATCCCCCATTCCCATGCTCTCTTTTTTAAAAATTAACCTGCCAAACAAGGCGATGAGCAAGACGATGACGCCTCCACTTAAGGCACCCAGAAGAGCCTGTGTCCAAGTTTCAACATGCAATGCAATGACGAGAACAGCACCTAAAATGAAACAGGGCACTGTCAACCTGTTCAGGATGAGCTTCTTTTCCAAATCGATGGCGCTGATAGGAATTAAAAACAGTGTGAGAATCCCGTAGGCTAAGAATTCTGCAGAGATCCCATACCTAAGATAAAGACCTACCAGACACAGAGCCGTCAGTGCCTCGATCAGGGGATAGCGCCAATGAATGGATGTACCACAATCACGGCAGCGCCCCCTCAGCAACAGATAGCTGATGACCGGTACATTGTCGTAGACACGAATCGGCTTGGAGCAAGAGGGGCAATGAGAACCCGGATGAATCAAGGAGCGCTTGATGGGTAAACGATAGATGACGACGTTCAAAAAGCTTCCCAGTATCAATCCGAGTAACGCTATTCCCGCGATGATCATGCTTTGATTACCTCATTAAAATCATACGACGTGTTTTGGCAAAATGACTCTGCTGAATCCGGTAAAGATAGAGTCCGCTAGCAACACGGTTACCCATCTCGTCGGTACCATCCCAGGTTATCTCTTGGGGTACGCCGACTTCACTGGTTCCGAACTCTCTGTCGATCAATACTTTGACCCTCTGGCCTAGGATGTTGTAGATCGTTAACTTGACCAATCCCTTCTTGTGCACCTTAAAAGGAATCGTGGTCGTCGGGTTGAACGGATTTGGATAGTTCTGGGTCAATGTGAAGTAGCCGGGTATTTCAGAATCGATCCGGGGCCCCTGTGTTTCGATGGGTTGAATCATGACGATGTACATGTTATCGTCCATGGTTCCACAGTTCCCGCCAAGAACGACCTGACCAGCTGGATATTCTTTATAGAAGATGTCGAAGCGGGACCCACGGCGGTCCACGATCTGACCGTCGATTATCTGCCACTCCTCGTCTTCCAACAGCCAAGCGGGAAGTGTTTCGATGTTGGCATCGTAGCCCACGTAGACACGCGAAGCCCAGTTCAGCGTAAAACAGAGGAACTCCTCGGAATGATCGACCTTGTCGTCGTTGGCTGTTTGAATCCACAGCAGACCTTCCAGGGTATCGGGAATCGACGCAATGGTGTAATCCCTATCGATGTAGTAGGCATCGCCCACCTCGATGTGCTTAGCCTGATACGATGCTTTATTCAGACTGGCAAGTACAGCACCGCTGGATATATGAGGTTTGACGAATATCATGTACATATTATCGTCCATCGATCCACCGTTGCCGCCCAGTGTCATACGGCCGGCCGTTGCTTGTTTGGAATAGAGATTGTATACACCGGATCGGGAATCGGCAACCTGCTCGCCCGTGAATTTCCAGCGTGCCAGCCAATCCGGAATTGTAGCGATGCGTTTATCGTAAGCGACGAAAACAGTGGCATCGCCCCTGACCTCGAAGGTAAAGAAGTTATCGCCCATCGAGGATTTGTCGTCATTGGCCGTGAGAATCTGGAGAGCATCCTCTAAATCATCGGGCAATTCTTCTATCGTGTAGTTACGATCCGCAAAACAATTGGCCCCCATCTGGAGTACTGAAAAATCATATCCTGCCCGGCTGGGATTGCTCAAACTTACGCCCTGGGAGAGAATATACTTTACCGGACTGTCGATGGTTAAGACATTGGACTGACTCGCGTTATCCCGTATATTTTTGACAAGAATATCGTAGGGTGAACCCATCTGATGAGCCGACGTGGTCAGACGAACCTTGACCATATCCGAGTCCAGACGGGCCGAGCGAACAGCAACGCTTCCGCTGATATCGTAGTTGTCCTTATTCTCTGCCGAAGACTTATCCACAGTCTCGGTAAACACCACGTCGATCTCTATGGCAGAAATAACATCCACCCGCGCGACACGCGGTGGTGTTCTATCAGACGATCCTCCTGACGTCGACATGGAATAGCTCAGCCACGTATTGGGCCGGATCGTATTGGGTATCGGCGCCCTGTCCTTGACGTTCTGAACGTTGATGTCGTAGCTGATACCCGGCATATGTGTCGTGGTCTCCAGGTATACCCGAGTCAGGGAGGTGGGGTCGAGCCCTGCATTCAACACCTCCACGCTGGGATTTATTTTATAATTCTCACGATTCTCAGCCGTTAACTGTTCCAACTGTTTGTTGAAAACCAGTTCGAGAAGATTGGCCCCTTGGAGTTTAGCGGACAACAGCTTGGGTGGCGTCGTATCCGGCGGAGCATAGCCGTACTCGGCCGTCAGTGGATCTGACAGCTTGTTGGGCGTCGGAGCTCTGTCCTGAATATTCCGGATTTCCACGACATAATTGATGCTGGGCTGATGGGGAGACGTCTCCAGATGCACGGTTTTTAAATGCGACAGGAGAAATGCTTCCTTCACTTCGATGTCGGGTGTTATGGTATAGTTCGCCGGATCTTCAGCGTTCGTCCTGGAAATTTCCTCGTCGAAATGCAGAGCCAGCGACATGGGGGTTCTCAACTGGACCGAGATAAGGGCCGGTGGATCGGTATCCGGTGGTATATACCGGTACTCCACACTATTTTTGGAGTCTATCGTATTCGGCGTGAACGCCCGATCCGTCACGTTGACGACCGTAATCGTATAACTGCCCGGATTGTGGGGTTCTGTGCACAGATAGACCTTGGTCCAATTCCCATCCAGCACGGCGCTCCGGATTTCCAGAGACGGCTCGATCAGATAATTTTCCACCTTCTGCGATTGGATTCCATCGATGGGCTCGTTGAACACAAGCTCGATAAAACTGTTTGTGTGGAGCTCTGCCGACACCAGTTCGGGAGACACCGTATCTGGAGGATTCCACGTATATTGAATCTGACTGTATGGAGCGATGGTATTTTTCGCCGAGGAGGCATCCGTGATTCCGTTGACGGTGAGCACGTATTCTCCGGCTGCATGATCCGAGGTTTCAACGATTACCTGCTTGTCATCCGTAGAAGCCATGAAAACGCCGTTGACCTGAACATTACTATTGACGACATAATTGGCTTTTACCTGTGCGCTCGTCCGATCCAGCGGTTCACTAAACGTGACAACCAGCATTTTACCGCTCTTAAGTTCGGCGGATACCAGATACGGAGGCACGTCATCCGCCGTCACATACGTATACTGCTTGGTCGTGTTCGCCAGAATCGTGTTCTTGGCAGCCGAGGCATCTTTGATGCCGTTCATCGTGAGGATATACGCACCCGGTACATGCGATGTGGTCTGGAGAATCACCCTTGTACCGGAAAAATCCAGGATGGCTCGCTCCACGTGGATGCCGCTGTTGACGGCATAGTTATCCACTTTCTCGGCCGATATACGATCCAGTGTCTCGCTGAAGTTCAACTCCACCATCGTGGGATTCACCAATACCGCACTCAGGAGTGCCGGACGGATCGTATCTGTGGGTGTGTACGTATACGTTACCCAACTAGCGGCCTGAATCGTGTTGGGTGCCGCTGCTAAATCTCGCACACCACTCACGGTCACCTTGTAGGTTCCCTGTGAATGAGCGCTGGTTTCTAAGAAGACCTCCATCTGCGATTGACTCAGCGAAACACCTTGTACGACGATGCCGTTGTCAATGCTGTAGTTTGTCTTGACGCGGGCTGAAGAAGATTCCAGGGGCTCGTTGAAATTCAACTCCACAAGATTTGCTCCGTGAAGCTCGGCACGTAGAAGTAGAGGCGGTTCTACATCCCGCGATTCACAGGTATAAGCCATCTGGTTGTTCGAGCCGATGGTATTCTGGGGATCGGCACGATCCAACACGCCAGTGACAGTTACCGTGTAATTGCCGGGCTGATGGGCTTCCGTCCGCAGAAGTACGGTTTTCAGGGAAGCATCCAACGTTGCTTCCTCCACAACCACCGGCGGATCGATGGTATAATGTGCCGTATTTTGAGCCGAGGTTTTATCCAGCGATTCACTGAATCCAAGCTTAAGGAATCGTTCGCTCTGGAGCTGGGCCGACTCGAGTTTCGGAGGCGTCGTATCGATTAGAGGATAATCGTAACTTGCCTGGGCTCCTGCTGCAATCTCATTGGGGACACTGGCTCTGTCCATCACGCCCTCAACCGTGACTGTGTAATTCTCACCAGGCTGGTGATTCTTTGTCTGAAGATACACTTTATCGAAAGCCTCTCCCTCCAGGCTTGCACTCAAGATATCGACACTGGGCGTGATCTGGTAATGGCTTACATCCTCGCTACTGGTTCGATCCAAGGACTCGTTGAACGTAAGCTCGACCATGTTCGATCCATTCAGTTCTGCACTCAGCAACCGGGGCGGTGATGTATCCGGTGGATCGTATGTATAGTCCACGCTTGAATTCGATGTAATGGTATTGGGAGGATTGGCCTTATCATTGACTCCGCTGACGATGATACTATAACTGCCTGCGGTATGGGATGCCGTTTCTAAGAGCACCTTGACCTGAGATACATCCAGAGTTGCCCGCAGGATATTCACCTGGGGTTCGATGGTGTAGTTATTCACATTCTCAGCACTGGTCTCATCCATGGGTTCATTGAAAGTGACTTGAAGAAGATCGTCACTGGTGAGTTCCGCAGATACCAGAGTCGGCGGAGTCACATCGGGCGGTGTGTACGTATATGCCAGCTGGGTGGATTCGATGACGTTGGGCGGATCGGCATCATCTGCCACGCCACTGGCTGTGATGGTGTAGTTCCCACCCGAATGAACATCTGTAATCAAAGTCACGATCGTACCACCCCCACTCAGCGTAGCGGTGTGCACAGTGACCGAAGGCGTGATGGCATAGTTGGCTACCGTTTCCGCCGTTGTCTCATCCAACGCCTCGTTAAACTCCAACTCCAATTCTGTCGTGCTCTCAAGGCGGGCAGCGATCAAGATGGGCGGTTCGGTATCCTCTGCCACACAATCGTAGTTCACCTGTGTATTCGCGGCAATGGTGTTGGGCGGTTCCGCTCCATCAGTAATATTATTGATAGTCAATGTGTATGTCTGTCCCGGTGTGTGGAGTCCCGTCGTTAAATAGACCTTCTCGAACGATGCATCGATGGTCGCACTGACGATACCGATGGAGGGAGAGATTGAATAATTTTCTTCCGCACTGGCTGTTGCCTGATCCACGGGCTCACTGTACGTAACGACAAGAAAATCCTTACGATAGAGTTCGACGCTCACGACCGCCGGCGGGGTTTCATCGTTCCCTGCCCATGTGTATGCAACTTGCGTACCATTCGCAATCACATTCCTCGCTTGAGTCGTATCCTTGACATTGCTCACCGTCAGAGTATAGTTCCCGTTGGGATGCTGGGTGGTGTACAGATGAACGGTTTTCAGGTCGGTCTGGAGTTCGGCCCGTTGTACCACGATGCCACCGTTGATGGTATAATTCCCATCGTTTTCCGCAGACGTGGATTCAACAGGCTCGCTGAATACGACCGTTACCCTATCGATTTGTCCGCATGTGGCTGAGACAATGGTCGGAGGATCGATGTCTTCTATTCGATAGGGTACTTCGTCGGAATATTCACTCTCATTCCAGCTTAGGTCATAAGCTTTAACAGTAAAGTAATATTTTGTTCCGACCGCTAAGCCAGAGATTTCATACTGCGTCACATTACCCACATCGATAGAAACGGAATATTGACCAGGAGCGGTACCGTAGAAAATCTTGTAACCTGCCAAATCCAGTTCGGAATTGGGATTCCACGATACTAGGACAGTGGCTGACATCAGGGGCGCTGCAAGAAATATCTCTACTCCCATAATCAGGATCAACCATTTCAGCTGAATCCGTTCCAATATCCATTTCATGAGTTTCATCCTTATCTAAATCGTAATCAACGTCTCTCTCCCCCTTTATGCAAAGGGCATACCATGATTTAAAAAGTAATGCTTAATAAATTGTTTTATATTGATTTATATATACTTCTTTTTACAGTAAAATGAGAGCGAAATACGTATTCCGGCAATTCTTGCCTACTTTTTGATTGGAACCTTTTTCCTTGAATAAAACAGGGAGAATGGCCTGATACATATAGGAAGCGAAATAGGCTCTATTGACAATGGATCAATTTTTAATTACATTTTAAATTATCAGAGTATTATGAATAGAATTTTCCAAACGCCTCAAGCTTAGAGACAGTCCATGGATGAGGGGATTATCATAATATAGAAGCTTTTAAACCAAATGTCTCACCACGGAACGGCAATCATGGGTATTATATGCAGAGGATATGACGAAGGCCGAATGTTCTGCGAGGTATGAATAAAGCAGGTTGAATCGAAATCTTAGGATGACGTTAACCATCGTATTCAATTACGACTCCTTATAATCACGAGAGAATCGCCAACATGAAAATAACAATAGCCCAGCTCAATCCCACCATCGGAGATTTCACGGGAAATCTGAAACTCGTCGAAAAAGCCTTGAGGCACGTCCGGCAGGAGAATCCCGATCTTGTTGTTTATCCCGAATTGATCCTATCGGGATATCCCCCTCAAGACCTTCTGGAAAGAGCCTCCTTTTTTGATAACTACAGAAATGCATCGGATCATCTCAGACAACTATCCGTACAATTTCCAGACACGGGCATCCTATTCGGGAGCCTAAAGCCATCGAAAAAGAAAACAGGGAAGGCTCTCCACAATACCGCCGTTCTCATCCAAAACGGTCAGGTGCTCTTCGAACAAGCAAAATCCTTGCTTCCGACGTATGATGTATTCGACGAAGCCCGCTATTTTGAACCCGCATCTACCATCGATGTTTTCCTGTTTAAGGGAGAAAAATTGGGTATCACTGTGTGCGAGGATGCGTGGAACGATCCAAAGCTCTTTCCCAAGAGACTCTACTCACGCAATCCCGTGGACATCCTGGCAAAAAAGGGGGCTTCGCTGTTCATCAACATATCCGCATCACCCTTTGGCATCGGTAAAGACACGTTACGTTACAGGCTATTCCACAATCATGCCGTACGATATAATAAGCCTACCATTCTAGTAAACCAAGTGGGAGCCAATGATGAGTTAATTTCCGACGGACGGAGCATGGCGTTCGATGACCAGGGAAATCTCATCCGACTGTTCCCCGCGTTCGAGGAACACATAGAAACCATCGACCTGAGCAAGACATCGCCGAAGATCGCATTCTCACCCATGGATGAATTGGAGTCTGTCCATGAAGCCCTGGTCCTTGGCATTCGAGACTATGTGCGTAAATGCGGTTTCCGTACCGCCGTTCTCGGTCTGTCCGGAGGCATCGATTCGGCCGTCACCTGTTGTCTTGCCGTATCGGCCTTGGGCGCGGATAATATCCTGGGGGTTTCCATGCCATCCATGTATTCATCGGAGGCCAGTGATGAGGATGCTCGGAAGCTCTCTCAGAATCTGGGCGTACAGTTCAAAACCATTCCCATTACGCCTCTTTATAATGCCTACTTGGATTCGTTGAAATCCGAATTTGCCGGAAAGCCGGAGGACATCACTGAAGAAAACATCCAGGCCAGGATACGAGGAAACATACTCATGGCTCTTTCCAATAAATTCGGATACCTGCCCCTCTCTTCGGGGAACAAGAGCGAGCTTTCGGTGGGATATTGCACGCTTTACGGGGATATGAGCGGAGGTCTCAGCGTCCTGGCCGACGTACCCAAGACCCTGGTCTACCGACTCGCCCAGTACATCAACCGGGATTCCCAAATCATCCCCCAACGTATACTGGAAAGACCGCCCTCGGCGGAGTTAAAGCCCGATCAAACAGATCAGGACGTCCTCCCTGCCTACGATGACCTCGACCGGATTCTCTCCTTATACCTCGATCAGGGATTATCCGTCAAAGAGATCGTGGATCATGGTGTACCGCGGGAGACGGCGGAATGGGTCATTCAAGCCATACAAAAAAATGAATACAAGCGAAGGCAGGCGGCCCCTGGACTGAAGATAACATCAAAATCCTTCGGCATGGGAAGGCGTATGCCCATAGCCGCAAAGTTTGATATGTGAGGATCGGAGTGTCGAAGGGGTTACATCGTTAACGATACCCATCGGACGAATGTATTATATGATGATGCCCAGATATTAAAAAGGATGCCATGAACGGGCATCCGAGTAGTACATTACATGTAGGCCGGCCTTCCCATTTTCACATGTTAATCTCGCCCTCGGAAGCAACCCTCCAATAAAAACGTTACCGGATTGGATATCTCGCAACCCGATAAGACGATGGCCCATACAACCGACCATGGATGAAGAAATGCGAGTAAAGCGGTGTTTGGTATTGTGATGATGATAGTCGAGCAGAGACCGCTTCATTGAAAAATAGCAGCTCTCAGCTGTTCTCTGGGTTCTGCACCCAAGTCGATTCCCTTCTGGTAGGCCTCCCGTGCTTCCGACGGCTGATTCAACAACGCATACATCAAGGCCATATTGAGATGAACCTCACCGTCCGTCGGATCAAAACGGGCCAGCTTTTTCAGATGGTAAAGCGCCCCCTGGTAATCCTTCTTCCTAAACGCAACACTGTACGAAGCGTTATGGGCTTCCGTTGAGTTTGCGTTTAGTCTTAACGCCTGTTGCGCATACAGCGCAGCCTGGTCGATCTCTCTCAGACGGAGTAAGGAGAGGGCAAGGTTGCCGGCGTGGAGCGCACCTTCCAGACTGAAATCATCCAGATCGGCAGCCTTTTGAAAAGCTTCAGCCGCCCTGTACAGAGCCGACTGGCCTTCACCTCCCTTTCCAACGATTTTAAGGTACTCATAAAACCAGTACACGCCTCGCCTGGACCATATCCTGGCCAGACTGAGCCGATCCAATCGGTCCAGGTTCTCGATTCCCATGCTGTCTGGTGAAAAATGTTCCAAGAACTTGGCCTCCAGCCGTCGCGACGCTGTCGAGTCCTGAACCGGTGCCAGGAACGGGCCCGCCAACATATAGTCGTCATGAGGAAATAGATTGCTCATGAAGTAATCGCTTATCTCCACGAATACACCTGTACATTCCGGTGGTCGGCGCACGAGAATGTGGTTAAAATCGATTTCCTTTCCTTTATATAACTCAAAATCGTCGATATGACCCTCCGCATAGAGATAGTACAGCAAGGGATGCAGGACTTCGTCGGAGGCGGGTGCAACTCGGGATCCTTTGGGCAGGTTCGATGTCAGATAGTCCGTAAACACCTGCATCGTCTGCTTATCAGAGACATCAATCTCTCCCCAGCGACTCCATGCGATGATAAAAACGGGTAAGATAACCAGCGGCCTCAGAGGTTTTTTCAGGAGCCCCATCAGCTTGCCTGTGCCCAATACCAGGATGGGTGGAAACACGATGAGCGCTGGGATGAAATAAACATCCATATCGACCATCTGCCGATAACTCAGATTTAAAGGCATGAACAGTGCAAAAAATACGATTAGGAAGAGCGTACTGATAAGATACGGGAGACCCAGCTGATTCTTCTTATCCGAAAGCATCGACCAAAAAGAAAAAACAATAATAACAATACCCCACACACCGATGTTTGCCATAAACGTTTTCAAGGTCTCGGATAAAGAGATCATCCACCCCGAGGTTCCTGCTACTTCACGGAGTAAAAATTCTTTTCTTCCCAGATAGTTTATCAGGTCGCCTAAAGATTTTATCTTTTCCCAAAAAAATACGACGTCCACACCCGACCTCACGGGCAGATAGACCCATATGGACATGCCCAGTAAACCAAAGAAAGCCGAAGCCAGGAGATGCTTCGGATGGACACGGACGCGCGAACGAATACGCCAGAACAGCATGATGGGCAGGACAAATAGCAATGCGACGTACAATCCCAGCGTGATGGAAAGACCCCAGAAATAGATGGATACGAACAGGTTGGATACACGATCCTCCACCATCACATACCGGTTGAGGAAATAAACGGCTAAAGCGATGAAGAATGCCTGAAAGTTATAGACTTCGATGAAGGTCGCCTGAGTCCATACCGCGGAGGCCGTGGTATAAAGGCCTGTGACAGAAAGAATGATAACGGCGCGATCCAGAGGGCTATAGCCTTCACGGCACCAATCGCGAACCAGGAGGGCTACAACCGCACAGGTCGCTGCAGAGATAACGGCTGTGAAATGGGTCATGGCGGCTGCCGGATTTCCGGGATTCAAAAAGGTGCTCAACCGACTCACGAGCCAGAATAACGGGTGTCCATAGGCATGGCCTATCCCCAGAGTACTGGATGCCGCCAGGAATTCTCCTCCATCACCCCAGAACAACCCGGGTGCATTCGTGATTTCGTACAACACGTAGCTCAGCAGTGCGCAGAGGAGCACACTCAAGGAGTCCAGTTTTTCCGTCCATTTTTTTCCAGCATTCATAACCGCCTCCTGTTCCATGCAGGGTTTGTTCAAGAAATTGGATGATGTTTCTCAAAACATCCAAAGACCCGATATAGCCGATTCTTGGAACTCTACAGATGATCAACTCGTTTCATGTTTTTCGACATTCACCTTTGTATTTTACAAACGGATGACTTTACAAAAGATGAACATCGTGCTATCCGAGGAGTCTAAACTCGTCACAGTCGGATTGCAATCGAACATTTATTTCTGAGGTTGTTCAGGGTCACGATTTGAATCGGCATTCTTTCTCATCTCACGTTCCATCAGGTCGACGTACGACTCTTTCACCAGATGCTGCTCCTCGATGCCAAACTCCACCATCAGCCGCCGGACCTCCTCTTCCCGGATATTCATTTCTGATTGATCGTCCATCACGGCCTCAAGCTCGATAAAATCCCCCAATTTCTCTACGATATCAAAATGGATGCGCACACTCCTCCACATCCAAATCTCTCTTTTTTTCCTCACAACGGCCCGAATGCCGTGCTCCTTCTTGAGGGTTTTTTTCACCCTCTCCACGCTTCCAAGATGAACGATCTCATAGTAACTGGGCCGGGGACTGTCTTTGTCTTCCCGGAAATACTGGATGAGTTGGGGGGCTCCAGTATCTCTCTCCCGAATCTTGAGCCTTCCGTTATCCACATGATAATAGGTATCTACCTGAGACTCTACGGCTTCGAATTGCGCGCCGATTTTCTTCAAGGTATTCTTTGACCGACGCGTTCGACGAAACCTTGCCTTGATCTCGATGTTTGTCAAGAATCCTCCCCCCTTTGCAATTTAACGCGGCCTGCCCCCTACTAAACGGGATGGCTCAACCGGACGTCCATAACAGTAGAGGCATCCACCCGGACATGGATGGTACCATCCGATGTCCCAGCTTTCCGTGCATCCACAGTGCTGCCTTTGTCCTTTCGCTTTCTTCAAGGATGCATGGGACATCTTGGGATGGAGAACAGTCAGGAGTTCGCCATCGATGCACCGGGAAACGGGCAGTTGCGGCACACAGCAGCCTAGTACACCGATACCGATGTCTTCGGCGTTATCAAAAATCCAATCGGATTCCTGACTCCACTGGTCATCGGATACGGCGAGAGGCTCAATACCGTACTTGCGGAGTCTCCTCTGGACCTTGGGGTAATTCTCCATCCAGCTTATGGTAATGTGACTCAGATGGACTCGCATGGCCGCTTGGGCAACGGAGACGAAATGATGCAGATTCGAGTAGGTCGATCCGTCGGGCAGTCGAAGATGAACGATGGGATCGAAACGCACGCGAATCCTCCGAGGATTACCCACAAATTTTATCAGATCGGGCAGGAGTGCCAGAACTTTCTCCATCGGAGGAATACCCGATTCCAGGAACGATCCACCCATGCCAGAGATCGTGAGATGGAGGAAAACCTGATCGTACCCAGCCAGGATGCTGCGGAGTTCTTTGTGGCTCAGTAGATTCCGGGGATGCTTACTCCATAGAACGAGGGTATGGACACGATCGGGAGGACATCGCTTCCGCAGAATCTCGATGATTTTTTGCGGGAAAAAGGCCACCATTTCGATTCGGCGACTGGCAGAAATCACTTTTAAAGAAGCCGGCGTTGTCATCCTGGAATCATCGTATCAAACACGGTTGTTGTGACCTGATTGCTGGAAACGGACAAATCCATCCACGCATGCCTCTTGAATGATATTGAAAAGGCGTGTGACATCCGCCATAAACTACCCAAAAAAGGGATGAGAATCAAGCAATTAATTCCACCGTATGTGATATTCAGAGGGAGGATGGAGTAAAAAAACCGCTGACGTGTATGTTATCAGCGGTCGGGATAAGGAATGTGAATTGGGTGTGACTTGGGGAAAAAATTAAATCCAGTGCACCTTTCCGATGCGATCGAGGGTACTTTCAATATCTCCCGTTTTATCCTCAATCTTATCCTGCATGCTATCCAACTTCTCTCGAAGCCGTCTCATATCCTTTTGGATGTGAATATCGACATCATGCTGAAGATCGAACTCACAATCACAGTCCGGGATGTCTATATCGAAATGCCGGGGATCAGGGAACTGCACGTCATAATGTCTGTCTCCATCACCTCGAAAACCTCTCAGGATTTTCATGGAGTGATGACGCGGCCGTTCGCCCAGTTCGACGTTCATGGTCTGCTTCTGCTTTTTCCGGATGACCGTGATCTCTACTTCGTCCCCTTCCTCGAAATCCGAAAGAATATCATGCGCATCTTGAGGATCCATCACTTCGTCTCCATCGATGGAAACGATCACATCTCCGGCCTTGATCCCGGTCTTGGATGCCGGGCTGTCCTCTTCGACGTCCAGTACCAAGGCACCGCCATCCTCCTGCACGTTGAAATACGCGGACAGGTCCTCGTTCATCTCATGAAGCTGGACACCCAGGTAAGCTCCTCCACCCCGTATGATAAAATGATCTCCGTCATCCCAGCTAAACAGTCGGGGCGTCCGCAGTTTCCCCACAATTACATCCAGGTCCATTCGCTTGCCATCGCGCATGCACGTCACCTTCACAGTGCTGTTGGGCTTGGTCTGCCGTACGGCATCCACCAGGTTATCCGGCCTACGAATCTTCTGACCGTCGAAATACTGGATGATATCGTCTTCCAGAATACCCGCTTTTTCTGCCGGACTCTTGGCTACTACGCGGGTAACCAGAACACCGTGGGAAACACTCAGTTCTTCCCTGTCCTCTTTGGATAATCGTTCGATAGAAACACCCAGGTAACCTTTACGGGCACTCTTGCCGGCTGGGCTCACGGTCGATGCCATGATAAAAAGCAAGATGGCAAGACCTATCGGCAGGATCGTCTTTTTAAAATTC
>Ga0180437_10005974_pt1 | contig 16468 bp, 15 predicted proteins | sample SS_ome_4_FD_132410 | JGI IMG/M metagenome (GOLD analysis project Ga0180437, IMG submission 132410) | Hypersaline lake sediment archaeal communities from the Salton Sea, California, USA - SS_3_D_1 metaG | ecosystem: Environmental > Aquatic > Non-marine Saline and Alkaline > Hypersaline >...
GAACGCTCCCAACTGACCCTTACCCCGACGGCCCCCTATCCTCCTCAGCCGCCGCCCGCGCAAACAACTTCCGCAGCGCCGGGAGCTGCTCCCTGTCCGCCAGCGCGATCACCCTGTCTCCCGGCCGCAGCACCGTCTCCCCGTGCGGGATGACCGAGCGCGCCCCCTGCCGCACCGCCACCAGCAGCGTGTCCGGAGGCACCGACAGAGAGCGGATCGGCCGGTCCGCCGCCGCCGAGTTCGGCGCCACCACCATCTCCACCACTCCCGCTCCGGGCACCGACCCCGAAAGGCGGCCGATCTGAGCCACCAGCTCAGGGCGCTGGGTCCGCGCCTGCTGATAGGCGGCAATGATGTCCCGCCGACGCAGCATGCCCACCACCGCATCGCCCTGGGACGGATCGAGCACCGGCAGCGCCGCCGCACCCAGAGCGCTCTGCCGCTGAAGCGCCAGCGTCAGGCTCTCGTCCACGAAGCACGTCACCGGGTTGGGCGTCATGATCTCGCTCGCCGGCGATTCCATCTGGTCCTCGAGGATCGCCTGCTCCGCATCGGACCGCGACACGATCCCCACGAGCGTGCCCTCCTCATCGACCACCGGCAAGCTCGGTACCTCTCCCCGCGCCAGTCTCTCCATCACCTCCGACACCGGCGTTTCGGGCGCGATGCTCTCGAACTGCCTCGTCATCGCCTCCGCCACCGGAATCGTCGCCAAGAGATCGGGCCGCGCACCGATCACATCCACCCCCCGCCGCGATAGCTTCAGCGTGTAGATGGACTCCCGGCTCATGAACTCCGACAGCAAGCTGCTCACCACCGTCGCGATCATCAGCGGCCCGATGATCCGGTAGTCTCCGGTCATTTCGAACAAGATGATGATAGCCGTCATCGGCGCATGCGCCGCGCCCGCGAACACCGCTCCCATCCCGACGAGCGCATAGGCCCCGCCGGTCGCCGTCACCGCAGGATATGCTCCGTGAACGAGGTCGCCGAAGGCGCCGCCCAACATGCACCCGATGAACAGCGACGGAGCGAACACGCCCCCCGATCCCCCGGACCCGATCGTCAGCGACGTCGCCAGCGGCTTCAGAAGCACGAGCGTCCACAGCAGCACGACCCCGAGCTTCGCCGCCAGCCCCGCATCGATCGTCTCATATCCGACTCCGAACACCTGCGGATACCACACCCCAATCGTCCCCACCGCCAGCCCTCCCACGACAGGCTTCAGATACTCGGGGAAGCGCCAGGCTTCGAAGACGTCCTCGAACCTGTACATTATCCAGATGAACCCCCGTCCGACCAGACCCGCCATCAGCCCGAGGAGGAAGTAGAGTGGGAGCTCCCAGGCGCTGACGAGAGCGTAGGGATGCGCGATGGTGAAGGCCGGGTGGTCCCCCAGGTAGATGTGCGAGATCACAAGCGACGACACCGAGGAGAGCACCACCAGCCCGAACGAGCGGATGCTGAAGTCCCGAAGAATCACCTCCAGCGCGAACAGCACTCCCGCGATGGGCGCATTGAAGGTGGCGGAAATCCCGCCCGCGGCCCCGCAGGCGACCAGCACCCGGATCCGCTCGTCCGAGAGCTTGAGAATCTGCCCCATCGTCGACCCCAGCGCCGATCCGATCTGGACGATCGGCCCCTCTCTCCCGACCGATCCGCCCGACCCAATGCAGATGGCCGAAGCGAGCGACTTGACGACGGCAACCCGCGGCCGAATCCGGCCGCCCTTGTGCATCACCGCCAGCATCACTTCCGGAACGCCGTGCCCCTTCGCCTCTTGCGCCAGAAAGTAGACCAGCAGCCCTACGAGCAGCCCTCCCACGGCCGGCACCAGGATCACGTAGTACCGTCCCAGCCACGGCAGCGCCCCGCGCAGGCCCTCGAAGAAGCCGACGTGCGCCGTCGAGATGAGCCACCGGAAGACGACGGCGCCGTAGCCCGACCCGATCCCGACCAGCACGGCCAGCGCCACCATGCCCGTGGGCGCAGGCCCGCGGAGATAGCTCACCAGCTTCTTCCCTGGGTTGTGACTCTGTTGTCTCGGCGGTGCGTCTGTAACTTCCACTTCCGTCCAGTACCTCCGTGATGGCTGCGTGATGACTGCGCGATGGAGGGCGCGCCGGCGCGCCCGAAGCCTCGGGCAATCCCGCCCCGGCATCTCTCTGCGCGCTCTAGCCCAGACCGAACAACTCGAGGGCGTTCCCCCGATTCACCCGCTCCCGAAGCGTCTCCGTCGCACCCACCGCCTCCAGCAGCGCGTCGTAGAACTCGAAATACGGCTTGACGTCCGGCTCACCCTCGAAATACCCCACATCGGTGGCGAACAACAACTTCCCCACACCCTCCTCGTCGAGCTTTCCGTTCGGCGCCAGCGTCTCCCGCCACATCAGCAGCGACCGCTTGAAGGCGGTCCCTCCCGAGAGGTCGGCATAGACGTTCGGCGTCGACCAGGCGATCTTCCACGCCTCCTCCCACCAGGGATTCCCGTAGTGGGCCATGATGATCTTCAGGTCCGGGTGGCGCCGGCTCAGGCAGTCTACCGCCGCCGGCCGCATCAGCGTGATGTCGGTCGGCCGGGAATGTGCTCCGAACGACCGGCCGAGATACCCGGTATGGAAGACGGCGACCTTGCCGCGCTCGGAGATGGCGGCGTAGAGGGGGTCGTACCGCGTGTCCCCGTAGGAGAACTGGGGATCGATGAACTTGATGCCCGCCCCCCCCGCCTCCATGTGCTCGTGGAGCTGCGCTGCGGTGACGACATCGATGTCTACGCGCACGATTGGAATCACGAAATCGGGCAGCGCCTCGTGCGCGGCGAAAACGGATTCGGGGCCCTCGATCAGCCCAATCCGCTCGATCCCGAGCGCCCGACACCGAGCGACGTACTGTTCCGGCGGCACCGCCAGCTTGTCCATGTCGCCGTGCACGTGCACGTCAATCCTCATGCCATTCACCGAGGAAACCTCCTGCCTGTCAGCTCAACGCCATTCGCCGGTCTCGCGCCGGCGGATCATGTGCTTCGCCTTACTCCCGGCACCCGCCAGTAGGCGACGAAAGCCGCCGCGAAGCAGAGCGCGGCGCCAATCCCCACCGCCGCCCGCGGCCCCAGCCACTCCCCCATCGCGCCGACCTGAAGGCTCCCCACCGGCATCATCCCCGCAAACAGCAGCGTCCGCATGCTCATCACCCGGCCTCGAAGCTCATCCGGCGACAGCGCCTGCAGCATCGTGTTGCTCACCGCGTTGAACAGCATCAAGCCGACTCCCGTCAGAAACAGCGCCACCAACGCCACGCCGTACCGCGGCGACAGCGCCACCGCAGCCAGCGCCACCGGGAACCAGTACGACCCTATCGTCGCCAGCCGACCCAGAGGCCATCGGTGGCCGAAAGCGGTGAGCAACAGAGCCGAAGTAAGGGCTCCCACGGCATAGGCCGACATCAGGAACCCGTAACCCTGCGAGCCCGTGTGGAAGACATCCCGCGCGAACACCGGAAGCAGCGTCGCGTACGACATGGCGAATACGCTCGCCACCGCGATCATACCGAGCAATCCCTTCACCACCGGCTGCCCCTTCGCCCAGCTCAGCCCGCCCCGGATCTGAGCCAGCATCGGCCCTTGCGCCTCCGGTCGCGGCCGCCGGGGCGCGATCCCCGCCAGAGCGATGATGGTGGCGACGAAGCTCACACCGTTGATGAGGAAGCAAACGGCCGTCCCCACCGCCCCAATCAGCACCCCCGCCACCGCCGGCCCCACGATCCGCCCCGAGTTGAACGCCGAGGAGTTCAGCGACACCGCGTTCAGGACGTCTTCCCGCCCCGCTAGCTCGATCACCATGGCGTGGCGGGCCGGCATGTCGAACGAGTTCGACGTCCCCAGGAACGCCGCCAGCACCATCACGTGCCATACCTGAATCGCGCCCGAGTACACGAGCGCCGCCAGCGCGAAGGCCTGCAGCATGGCAACGCTCTGCGTCATCAGCAGGATGTTTCGCTTGCTCAACCGGTCCGCCACCACCCCCGCCGGCAGCGCGAACAGCAGCATCGGCACCGTCCCGCACGCCCCCACCAGGCCCAACGCCAGTGGCGAGTCCGTCAGATCGTACACGAGCCACGCCTGGGCCGCCATCTGCATCCACGTCCCCACCACCGATACGATCAGCCCGAACCAGAAACGGCGGAAGTCGCGGTGCCGCATCGACCGCAGAGGGGCCGGCCACTGCCTACCCACACGATCCTCCGTCCGTGCTCCCTCGGCCGCTTTCTGGCTGTTCGCCGTAGTTCCCTCCCGTGACGCGCGCCGCCGCGCCGGCACACCTCAGCATTTCCGGCGCGGTCGACGGATGAACTGCTTCAGCGCGTTCCCGATGGGCTCAGTCCGGCGCCCTCCAGCGCCTCGTTTCCCCCCTCGGAAACCAGGAAGTCCACGAACCGCCGCGCCACCTCGGGGTTGGGCGCCTGTGCCAGCGGCGCCGCCTGATACAGTATCGGCGGCAGGTCCGCCTGCGGAATCTCGCCCACAATCCGGATCGTCTTCGGCGGATTCCCCCCGCTCTCCCCGAAAAGGCAGTCCCGGAAGATCACCGCGGCGTCGGCCCGGCCGTCCATCAACTCTCCCAGCACCATCGCGTCCGGCTCCAGCCGGACCACCTTCGGCTCCACCGCGGCCCATAGCCCGATTCCCTCGAGCGCGCGCTGCGCCCTGTCGCCCAGGCTGCTCCGCTTCGGGTCCTCGATGGCCACCGCCTTCACCTCCGGCGACGCCAGCCCCGACACGTCCGTCACACCAGGGATTGCATCCGCCGCCGCTACGACGACGATCAGGTACGTGTTGACGGCGAACGCCTTCACCTCCTCCGCCGACACCGCGCCCGCCGCCACCAGCGCTTCCATCTCCCGGTCGCCCAGCGTCACCACCACCCCGGCGCTCTCCCGCGCCTTCGGCACCGCATCCAACATCGCCATCGGCTTGTCCACGCGCGTGGATACGGCGACCCCCGGTTCCGCCTCCTCGTAGGCCGCGACGACCTTCTGCATCGGCCCGCTCAGCACGCAGGGCACGTAGACATTCAGCTCGGCGGGCTCCGAAGGAGCGACCCTCGAGGGCCTTCCGCCGCAGCCCGCCAGCAGTATCCCTGCGCCGAGAAGGGCGCTAATCCTTTGAAGGAGCTTCTTCTTCAGCAGCTTCTTCCTCAGTCTCTCTGGGCGGCGCCTGGAAGGTCTCGCCCGCCTTCGCCATCTCCTGCGTCAGCACCGTCTCGAAATCATCCTTGCTCCAGAACACGTCCATCCGCTGCAGGAAGTCCACCGTCTCCTTCGTCCCATCCCTGTCGATCTCGTGCCTCGTGCTTCCGTTGACGAACACGCCGGCACAGCTCAGGCCCGCCGCCGACCACTTCTGCCGCCCCTCCTGGGTCTGCATGTCATACAGCGTCACGCTGACCTTGCCCGGGTTGGCCGCCTCGACGGACTTCAGGTAGTCCGCGATGAACTGATGGCCTGGATTGAGGGGATAGTAGGCCTCGATCACCACCGGCACATCCGGCTTCGGCGCCGACTGCGCCTCCGATGCAATCTGGGTACCGGCGGAGGGGCCGGCCGCGGTCGTCGTCTCTGCCCCGCCACACCCTGCGACTGCCAGACAGCACGCCAAGAGCACCGCCAGACCAAGTACACCGAGCTTCGCACCACTCACATTCTTCCTCCCAGAAGAAAAGTCCGTGGGCACTGATTCGACGCCCCGGATCGATTTCCCCGCCCTCTCAGGAGCCACAAACCGTACATTTGGGGTCCTTTGCGACCGGATATGCCGCAAACTCCATCTCCTCCCCGCTCCACACGAGCAGCTTCCCCTTCAGGTTCTCCCCGACGCCCGCCAGGTACTTGACGGCCTCCATTGCCTGGAGACAGCCGATCGCCCCGGGCGTGGCCCCGAGCACCGGGAACAGCTCCGGCGGGGGCGCGCTCGGAAAGATACACTTGAGGCACGGAGTCTCCGGAGAGTGGATGAAGGTCAGCTTCCCCTCCAGCCCCCAGACGCTGGCATGCACGAACGGAATCCCCTTCCGGAGGGCGCACTCGTTCAGCACGTAGCGCGTCGGAAAGTTGTCCATGCAGTCCAGGATGATGTCCGCATCGTCCACCAACTCGTCCACGTTGTCCGCTTCGATCCGAGTGCTGACCGCCTCCACCCCGATGCTCGGGTTCAGCTCGTTCAGCGTCATCTTCCCCGACTCCGCCTTATTGATCCCGATGCGGGAGTCGTTGTGGAGGATCTGCCGGTTCAGGTTCGACAGCTCCGGGCTGTCACAGTCGCACAGCGTCAGGTGGCCGACGCCCGCCACCGCCAGGTACATCGAGGTCGGCGACCCAAGCCCGCCCGCGCCGGCCACGAACACCCGCGCCGACTTCAGCCGCTGCTGGCCTTCCTCCCCCCACCCAGCAATCATCATTTGCCGATTGTACCGCTTCTGGTCCTGCTCCGTCAGGGCTGCCGACTTCGAGTTGCCTCTCATCTCGGCCTCCTGTCTGCGTTGGATTCCCCTTCGACGTCCGCCGATCTCCATCCTGAACACAAGGGGTCCGCCGCAGCGCGGCGGACCCCCTCGTCACTCGCTTCGACGGAACTCGCGACTAGAGCGCATTTCATAACTCTCACTCGCCTGGCTGTCCGCTAGAGACGCCGGCATGAAATGCGCCTGCTGGAGCCGGGCGGCTTGTGCTGCTGTTTCATAACCTCAGACGGAGGTTACGAAACAGCTTCTAGTACTTCACCTGGAGCTGCACCCAACCCCGCGTGTCATCCCACTTGCTCAGCTCCGAGAAACTGTCCTGAGGGCTCCGGATCTCGTAAACGACCCCGACGCGGGTGGCCGTCACCGGCTCCCACCAGTAGCCCAAGCTCCATCGCTTGAAGAGGTCGTCCGAGGCGTCCGTATTCTCGTCGTACTGGTCGTACTTCGCAAAAAGCAAATTCGGCTTCGCTTTGCAGATCGGGTGACCGACCTGCGCGTACCAACCGCGGACGTCGCTTCCTCTGTCCTTCCCAGCCACGAACTCGCCCATGAACTCCGTCCCGCCCGGAGACGTGAGGCGGGCGCTCGCGCCATACCTGTCCTGGTCCGTGGCGGCCTCGTCCGCGCCGTTCTCGCCAACATAGCCGGACAGCGCGACCGAGCCGTTCGGCACGGGGAAGTCGACACGCGCCATCACATTCTTGCTCTTGTTGTTGTCGCTCGCGTTGATGCCCGTGCCATTGTAGATCCCGATGTCGAACTCCGGCTTGTCCTTGGCGGCCTGGTAGGCATACATGACGCCGATATCCCTCTGGTTCGGGAACAGACGGTCCATGAATAGCGCCCGCTCGGACGTCCACAGGTTCGGCACCGACTCCAGCAGCTCGTAGCCCCATGGGATCTTCGCCTGACCGATCCGCAGATACCCCTTGTGCAGCTTGTAGTCGGCGTTGAGGGTCCGAAGCTGCGTCTTGCTCGTCGGCCCTTTCCCCTCTTCCTTCGCGTCCATCTGGAACTCGATGCGATAGGACCAGCGGTCGGCTACAGGGCCGCGGATGTTGAACCGGGCCCGCCGCACGAGGAATTCGCTTGTGTCAGCGGCCTCGTCGTCGATGTACCGCACCTGCAAGTACCCGTCCAGCTTGTGCTTCTTCTGATCGGCCTCGACCTTGGCAAGGCGCGATTGAACGTCCTTCATGGCCGTTTCGAGGTCATCGACCCGCGCGCCCATCGTGACCAGTTCCGCCCGGAACTCCTCGATGAGCTTCTCCACACGCGCCAGGTCCATCGCGCTGACCGTCGGCGGCGTCGCCGAGGGCGCTTCGCCCGACGTATCCGCCTGGGCGATCCGCTGGAGCGCCTCCCCCTGCTCCCGATAGGCGTTCCCGATACCCTCGACCGCGCGCAGCGTGAGCGAGGCCGCCTCGTAGCGGGTCATCCGCTCCCCAACCCATTCACCGATCGGGCCCTTCGGATGCCCGCTTACCAGCCCCGCCTGCGCTAGCGCGTCCAGCTCCCGGTACTGCCAGTCATCCGGTCCCAGCACCGTGCTGTCCGCCCACAGGCCGGTCGTACACAGCAGCGCCGTCACGACGATGAGCCACATCACCCCATTCCGCCCCAGCGCTCTGGAACTCATCGTTCGTCCTCCCTTCGGATTCGAATCCCTCGCATTCCCACAGGCCGTCAGAGACCCGTCGAGCATACCCTAGGGCACCAGGGTGAATCCCCGGTGAACGAAGGCTGAACCTTCTGTGACACACACAACGCCTGCCCCGAACAGCAAGCGGGCCGACCAGCCGGCCGGCCCGCATTCGCTTGCCGCTGTTGGCCCCCGACCGCCCCGCTCAGGCCCACCATACCTTCGGCGGCGGCTCCGAAACCTGCACCTCCTTGAGGAAGGAGATCGCCTTCCTCAACCCCTCATCGGTGCTCATCAGGCTGTCTTCGTGCTCGATGCTGAGCACGTAGTCGTACCCGGCAAGCCGCAGTTCCGAGATCATCTCCTTCCACTCCTCGAGGCCGTGGCCCCAGCCGACCGAGCGGAAGATCCACGACCGCGCAATCTCGTTCGTGTACGGCTTCGTGTCCAGCACGCCGTTGCGCGATGTGTTGATCCGGTCCACCTTCACGTCTTTCGCGTGGAAATGGTAGACCGCGGGACCCAGCTCCCTGATCGCCGTCACCGGATCGATCCCCTGCCAGAAGAGATGGCTCGGGTCGAAGTTGGCGCCGATGGCCTCGCCGCACGCCTCGCGCAGCTTCAGCAGCGTCTCCGGATTGTAGACGCAGAACCCCGGATGCATCTCGAGGCAGATCTTCTCGATCCCGTGCTTCGCCGCGTAGGCGACCTCCTTCGTCCAGTACGGGACCAGCTTCTCTGCCCACTGCCACTTCACGACATCCGAGAAGTCAGTGGGCCATGGACAGACCACCCAGTTCGGATGCTTCGACTCCTCGCAGTCGCCCGGGCAGCCGGAGAACGTCACCACGCGCTCCACCCCCAGCGCCTCTGCCAGCCGCACCGTCTTCCGCCAGTCGTTGTGGAACCTGTTCGCCACCGACTGCTGCGGATGAACCGGGTTGCCGTGGCAGCTCAAGGCCGAGATGATCAGCCCCCGCTTCTCCACCGCCCTCAGAAATCGCTTCTGAGCGGCCTCGTCCTTCAGCAGCGTTCCCGCGTCGCAGTGCGCCTTCCCCGGATACCCCCCCGTTCCGATCTCAACCGCCTCGCAGCCCATCTCCGCCACGTGGTCGAGCGCCTTCTCGAAGGGCATATCGCCGTACAGAACCGTGAAGACTCCAACTTTCATCGCGACCTCCTCACCGCATTTCTCGCCTTGCCTGCTCGCACTCAGTACGGGACCTCGATCCACCGGCCCTCCCGCGCGCTCGTCACGGCCGCCTCCACCACCGCCACGATTCGATGGCCGTCCTCGAACGTCGGGTAGTCACCACCCTCGGACTCGCCCGCGATCCGCCGGTAGACATTCGCGAAGAGATTCTTGAACGCGCTCGGATATCCCTCCGGGTGTCCGCCCGGATAGTGCGCGTACGGCTGCGCCTGCTCCTTCAGCAGCACGGGATCCTTGATGTACGTTTCATTCGGGCCTTCGCGCCGCCCGATCCACAGCTCGTTCGGCCGCTCCAGCTCGGCGCCGATGGAGCACTTCGATCCGTCGATCTCATAGGAGAGCCAGTTCTTCCGGCCCGCCGACACCTGCGAAATGGAGCACACGCCCTTCGCCCCGTTGTCGAGATGGAACAGCACGTTCGAGAAGTCATCCACCTCGATCTCGACATCCTCCATATCAGCCGGCTTGTGCTCCACTCCCGAGAACGCCTCCACGGTCGCCTTCGGCCGCTTCCTCACCCGATGCGTCGTCTGGAAATCGGCGAATACCTCCGTGATCGTCCGCCCCGTGATGAACGTCACCAGATCGCAGAAATGCGACCCGAGATCCCCGAAGGCGCTCGTCGGCCCCGCCACCTTCGGGTCCAGCCGCCAGCTATACCCCGTGGGGAACATCAGCCAGTCCTGAAGATAGGTCCCGTGGATGGCATAGACGTCGCCCAGCTCGCCGGCATCCGCTATCGCCTTCGCCTGCTGCGAGAGCGGGTAGAAACGATAGTTGAAGCAGACCGCGTTCACCAGATCGGGCTTCCGCCCCGCCAGCTCCACGAGCTGGCGGGACTCCGCCGTCGTCGGCGTGAGCGGCTTCTCCGAAATACAGTGCTTGCCGCTCTCCAAAATCGCCTTGTTGATCTCGAAGTGCAGGTAGTTCGGCGAAGCGTTATGGACAACCTCGACCTCAGGGGCTTCGAGGAGCTTCCGGTAGTCGCTGTAGGCGCGGGGTATCCCCAGCGCCGCCGCCTTCTTCTCCGTCCGCTCCGGATTCCGTCCGCACAGCGCCACAACCTCCACGTTGGCCAACCGCCTCAGGGCCTCGACGTGTGCCGGCCCGATAAACCCGGTCCCGATTACAGCCGCCTTGACCGTGCGCATTGTAGGTGCGCCCCTCCTTCCTCGACGACGATGGCAGGCCAGACCACATGTGACCTGAAGGCGACGCGGATCATTCCGCCTTCGGGGCGTCGGCCTTGTCCGTGCCCGTCTCAGCCGCCTCCGCCTCGTCCGCCTTGGGGACGTCGGCATTGTCCGCGCCCGTCTCAGCCGAGTCCGCCTCGTCCGCCTTAGGGGCGTCGGCCTTGTCCGTACCCGTTCCAGCCGAGTCCGCCTCGTCCGCCTTCTCGCTCATTATCTCGATCCGTGCCTTCTCCAGTTGCTCGCGGATCCAGTTGGGCCAGACCACTTGCTCCAGCTTCTGCCGCTGTAACTGCTTCCGGATTACGTCTCGGATCTCGTCCAGCGTGAACTGATGCGGATCGATCTTCTTCTCCACGCGGATCAGGTAATGCGAACCCCTCACCTCCACCGGCCCCGCCACCTGATTCAGGGGCACCGCGAAGAGCGCCGCCTCGAACTCCGGCGGCAGCGACCGCTGGCCTCTCTCGTAGTACTGGAGGTCTCCCGCGACCGCTTTCTCCGCCGCGGTGGGCGCCGTCTCCTCCGCCACATCCTGGAAGCTCCGTCCCTGGCGGACGGCTGCCAGCGCCGCCTCCGCCGAAGCCTTGTCCAGGAACCTCATGGCCCGGAACCCAACCATCTCCTGTCGCCGATAGGCTTCCTGGTTGAGCCGGTAGTAGCGGTCGATCTCTCTGTCGTCAACGTACACCTGATCCGAAAGCACCTTTCCCATGAGCACGTACGAACGCGCCTTGCTGTAGAACCAGTCCGGAGTCGCCCGCTGCGCCCGAAGGAACGACTGAAAAGTGACGTCCGAGCGAATGCCCAGCTCTTCGCGCAGCTCCTTGATCTTCTCCAGCACATCCTCATCGGGCACGGTCACGTTGCGCCGTCGCGCTTCCTGCTTCAGCAGCGTTTCCGCCACCATGTCCTGCAGCACGTAAGGACCGTGAAATGCAAGCGCTCGGTCTCTTACGTCGTCCAGAGATATCTCCTCACCGTTGACCACCCACCCGTGAGCGCCCGACACCGCCTCGAGCTCGGGGCGCGGCGGGACCTCGCCCACGACTCCGACGGGACTGGGCTCCGCCTCGGCGCTCTCCGCCTGAGTCGTCCACCCTGGGCACGCGATCAAGCTGACGACAACAGCCAGTGCCACCAAGCTGATGCTTCTCATCCAAACAACTCCCTTTGCGTCAGTGTCCCGCCTGGCACTATGGATTCAACCGATTCTCCGAACATCCTGTTACCCCCCCAGCTCGCTCTGCCACTGCCAGCAGTCCGCAAATCGCGGCCGCGTTCTGCACCTCCCCCCGGCGAACCATCTGCACTGCCTCCGCGAGTGGCACCGGAACTGCTACGATTCGCTCGTCCGGCTCCGACGCGACGTTCACCGGCCGCAGGTCGCGCGCCAGGAAGATGTGGATGATCTCACTGCTGAAGCCCGGACTCAGAAAGGTGGAAAACAGAGGAATAAGCTCCCCAGGCTCATAGCCAACCTCCTCGCCCAGCTCCCGCCGGGCGCACTCCTCCGGCTCCTCCCCCTCCTCGACCAAACCGGCCGGCAGCTCCCACAGCACCTTCCCCGCCGCGTGCCGGTACTGCTGAATCATCACCACCCGTCCGTCGGCCAGCATCGGCACCACCGCCACCGCCACCGGATGCTCGACGAACTCCCGCCTCGCCCGAGTGCCGTCGGCCAGCTCCACCTCGTCCACCCGCACCGAGATCAGGCGTCCCTCGAAGACCGTATCGGAGCCGATCAGTCGCTCTCGGAGTTCTTGGGTCACTTCATCCCTTCGACCGCCACCGCGCCCGCCGCCCCGGCCGCCAGGAAAAACTCCGGGTCCTCCGCCGGGCTCCGCCCCATGCTCTTCACCTCCACCCCCTTCGCCGCCAGCGTCTCCAGCCCTATCTCACCTTTGGCCACCAGCACGTCGTGCCGCGCTGTGATCCCCGCGTCATCCAACTGCCGGTGCACGAACTCCAGCTTCTCCGCCTCCATCGCAGGCACCGCTACCGCGGCCTGCACGAGCACGACCTTCCCGAGCACCACGAGCGTCTGCTGGCTCACCCCCCTGTGCCGCGCCCGGGAGTCCGCGAAGCTGATCCGCGGCACCGCCACTGGCGTCCCACCAAGGATTCCCACCGCGTTGATTTGCTCTCCCTGGGCGATGGAGCCGAATCCCCAATCGGTCTCCGTTCCCACGTTCCCCGGCCCCTGCGCAACGATCACTACGTCCGCCCCCAGCACCGCCCTCGCAGCCAGCAGTCCCGAGTAGACGTTGACTGCCTCGTAGTCCCCCCCGAACGCCTGCCCGACCGTGATCGTCCCGTCGATCAGCCCCGCCTCCTTCAGGCTTGCCGCGAGCGTGCTAAAGGCCAGCGGAAGGGCAGCAGAATCGGTCATGACATAGGCCACCCGAGCCTCCGGCGAGAGCCCTTTCACCGCCGCCGCCGCCGGCGCGATCTGGCTGTGCAGCCCGGCCACGACCACCGGCATTCCCGCCAGGTCGTCACACGCCTCCACCGCATCCCGATAGGGGCTTTCTTGCTCCTCCACCGTCCGGCAGCGGAACTGCAGGGGAGTGTATCGCAGCTTCACGATCCGCCCCGCCTCCGCCGGCCTTTCTTCCTTGCCGCCTCGCTTCATCACGAAGTGATACCCCCCCGTCCCAAGGCCGGCCCGCACCGCGGTCGTATTGAGGAGGACCTGTTCGCCCGCCTCCACCTTCCCCAGCAGCCGCACGTAGTTGACCGCCTTCTCCTCGCCCCCCTCCAGCGTCACCGTCAGCTCCTGCGCCCCCGGCCGTTGCGCCACGACCCGCTTCACAACTCCCACCTCGGTCTGCATCAAGCTATTGCGGGCACTACTCACCGAGACGCTCCGTCCCCGAATCCGCTCGCCCCAAGGCCGCCTCCGCCCAGCGAACGCTCCGCACGACGAGTTCCTCTTCCGCTGCCAGCAGTTCCTCCTCCGATGCCCCCTCCGCCATGCCGAACTGCGGCTCCCGCCGCACGCCCCGGTCCCGCACCAGCCGCAGCGTGCGCCCCAACGCGAGCACAGGCGTTTCGGGGAACCTCTCCAGGTACGCCTCCTCTAACACCGGCATAGGATGTGTGCCAACGGAGGTCTCTATGTTGAGGGTCGCCTGCGGGGCCTCGCTCCTCATCAGGTCCACTATCCCGCGCAGGTCGACCACTCCCTCCCCCAGGGCGCACCCGAGCAAGGAGAAGCCGTCCGGCCGCGCTGCCAGCTGGTAGTCCTTCAAGTGAACCGTTCGCACCAGCGCTGCAAGTGCCCGTGCCGACTCCAACGGATCATCCAACACCGCCAGTGGGTTCCCCGTGTCGAAACAAACCCCCGCCCACGTGCTGTCGATGCGCTCCAACAGGGTGAGCAATTCGCCCGTCGTCAGATCCTGATGGTTCTCCAGCGCGAGGACGATTCCGTACCGCTCACAGACCGGAAGCACTTGGCGAATCTCCCTGGCGGCAGCAGAGATGATCTGCTCCATCTGCTGCGCTGAGGTCGGCCGGGGCTTCCCCACGAACGTGCAGACGACCGTCGAACCGAGCACGTGCGCGGCCCGCACCATATTCTCAAGGTGGTCCGGATTTGTCCCCGCGGTGCCCAGTTCGAGGTGCAGCCCCAGTCTCTCCGCCTTCTGCCGCACCTCACTCACATATCCGTATTCGAGGCTGTCGAGATGCCGCCCATCGGCCAGATGGAGACCGTCTAGGTTCATCTCGGCCGCTTTCCGAAGGAAGTGATCGAGCCCCATGGCGGCGTTCTCGCGGGGAGTGTACTCCCACAGACCGGCCGCGCAGCGGTAGCTGTACGTGTTCAAACCGAGCTTCACGCCTCGCCCCCTTCCTCCGATGGCCTCAGTATAGCTTCGGGCGTCGCGGAGTGTCAACGCTGCCCCCCAGCTCGCTGTGCCCGCCGCCCCGCCTCGTGCGCGCGGCGCCCACGGCCACCCCGGAACACCCACAATATCAGCAGACGACACCTGGATTGACAGCTTGAGAAGGCCTCTGCTATAGTGCTCTCCGCTTGCCTGGATCCAGCCTGCGGCAAGCGAACCCTAAGGCGAGGAGGGATGATTGTGAATCACCGCGCTGTGCCGTTGTTGTTGGCCCTTGTCCTGGTCGCGCTCGGTGTTGGGACCGCGATGGCGGGCGACATCGTGACCGTCCCCACGGCGAACCAGGTCAAGGCCGGAGAGATCGACGTCGCCGACTACTACATCTTCGTCGATCAAGACGCCTTGATCGACCCACTTCAGCCCCTCGACATCGACTTCGTGCGTGTCCAGACTTTCTACATAAGCCTCACGGATGAGGTCGAGGTCGACGTCCATCGCTATGATGTCGACGTCGCCGGCGTCAATACCATCTTCAACGCCACGTATCTCGTGCTCGAAGAGGACGCACAGCGGCCCAACGTCGTGCTCGGCGGCCGCGACCTCAGCAACGAGTACGGCAACGCCTCCTACTTCGTGTCAGCGGCAAAGACCCTCAACCCGCCGGTCGCCGGGCCCCCCACAGAGCCCATCATCCGCCTTCACCTAAGCCTGGGAACCGAGGACAACACGCTCTTCGGTGAAGGACGGCACGAAGGCCTCTTTGGCGGAGCCCAGATCCTGCTCCGGCCCAGCGACCCGGCCGTCGGGCTGGTCGCCCTCTACGACGGGCAGGACATCATCACCGGCCTCACCTTCGTCCCCAAGCCGGGATGGCCCACCCTCAAGGGCGGCACCTTCGGCGGACACTGGTGGGTCGGCGCCAGCTACACCTTCAACGCCAAGTAACAGCCAATCACCACGCGTGGCTGCGTGATGGCAAGGAAATCGGCCCCGCCGTCTGGCGGGGCCGATTCGTCTTTCCGAGTATGGCGCTTGGTTCTGCGCCCCTCACCGCGCCAACATCAGCCTCACTCCCACCGCCACCAGCATCATTCCCAGCAGAAGGCTCATAGACCGCAGGCTCCCGGTCGGCATGATCCGGGCCGCAACCCCGACCATGAAGAACGCGAACAGCGTGCGCAGCGTCGTCTGCGGGAGCTTCTGCGCAATCCCCTGCCCCAGGTGCGCCATCGGAATCGACCCCACGCACACCGCCGCCGCAATCCACAGGTTCACGTTCCCCCCTCGCCAGTAGCCCAACCCTCCCACCAGCGCAGTCGGCACCATGACAGCCAGCGAAATCCCCTGCGCCATGTGCTGCCCAAAGCCGGCCAATATGACCAGCACGGGCACCATGATGATGCCGCCGCCCACGCCAAAGAGCGAGCTGAATATCCCGACGACGGCGCCGAGCAGGGCAAACTTGCCATACATGAGGATCGAGGCCGATTTCACTGGGAATCTCCTTCTTGCTACAGATGTCCCCCGCCCTGACTGCTTCCGATATGGACGCGACACGAGGATGGGCGAAGTATAGCAACTGGTTTTCCGCAATGTCAACGCGAGGGCCGATGTGGCTAGGGATAAGCAGGTAGATACTTACCCTCTTTGGCTCTTCTGCGTTGGATGTCCTCTGGCAGGAGGGTGGACTGGAGGGGATCGAGGAAGGCGGGCTGCCAGAGGGTGATGCGAGGGTCGATTTGCGGGGTGAGCTGACGCAGCAGATCGAGGGGGCTGCGACAGCCCTTGTAGCCGTTCTTTCTGCCGACATTGAAGTAGCGCCAGTAGGCGCCGACTTTGGCGAGGAAGTGGGGGCGGGAGCGGAAGCATTCCCGGTCGAAGAACTCGTCCTCACAGAGGCGATGGACGGTCTCGACATCGCTGTTGTAGGTGTGGGCGGCGGCGATAGAAGCGGCAGATGAGCCGCTGCTGGGCCGCCGTGGCCCGACGGGGGTGGGAGCGGGGCCGGCGGGAGCGATCCCGCAGCGCCTGGGGGTCTCCCCCAGCCTCTTCCAATC
>Ga0180437_10005975_pt1 | contig 16468 bp, 14 predicted proteins | sample SS_ome_4_FD_132410 | JGI IMG/M metagenome (GOLD analysis project Ga0180437, IMG submission 132410) | Hypersaline lake sediment archaeal communities from the Salton Sea, California, USA - SS_3_D_1 metaG | ecosystem: Environmental > Aquatic > Non-marine Saline and Alkaline > Hypersaline >...
ATAACTGGTTTGAGTGTAGTCAGGTCTGAACCGGGCATGCACCTGGCCGAAGGCGCCAACGAAGAAGCGAACTCGAAGGCCCCGTGGATGGCTCTGACCGCACACGTAACACTCATCATAAGTAGGAAGATAGACTGGGTGATTGAGGTCTACTTTTTCCTTCATTTTTGCGTTTCTCTCCTTTTCTCAATTCTCTACTCATCTTCCGGACTGGTGGGGTAGCTCTTCGCCCCCGGTGCAGTCCTCCGTCTTTCCCCGCAGGAACGCCAACAGCATCTTCAGGGATATCTAACTGGATTCATTATACCACCTGGACGTGGGGAAAATGAGGGGAAAACGTGGGGGAAACGTGGGGATTGACAAATCTCCTTCCACGTTTTGCGTTTCGCCAGCATCGTGTTGGGTGCACTGTCCGGTGCCAGCGTGCGGGCGCTGCTCCCAGCCCTCACAGGCGACCTGGTCGCGCCGGCGCAACGGGGGCGCGCCATCGGCGTGCTGAACATCAGCCGCGATCTGGGCAACGCGGCCGGTCCGGTCGTGGCCTACGCGTTGTTGCCGTGGATGGGGTTATCGGGGGTTTACCTGATCTGCGCCGGGTTGTACGCGCTAGGCTCGATCGTGACCGTGGGGTTTGTGCAGGCGAGGGCCGCTCTTGGCGAATGAATACGATGCGTCCAGGTCAGGTTGTACTGATCCAATATTCTTCAAATGAGACCGGAGTCGAGCCTTTAGGCGGGCGTTTTCCGGCTGAAGCCTCGACTCCAGCGCCCTTATTTGAAAGGCGTTTGGTACTAAACCATCTTTGGCCTTTCCCAGACCCGCACGATTCGCCACTGTAGGGTGGAGGTATCGAGACACAGCTCAAAGGTCTCCCCGGTGGGGGTCATGACCAGACAATGGTACAGGCGAGAGCCGTTGGTTTCCGTCCACCGCCGTCCCACATCACTGATAGGATAGGTCTTGCCCTGCCAGGTGAAAGCCGTAGGTATCACTGTGCCCTCCTCATCGAAGCGGGCCTCCACGGATACTGGCTCGTTAATGGTTTTTATCATACACTTCTCGCTCAGAGTTACTCAATGGGCCGGTCGAGTAGGCCCGCAGGGCCGTATCGAAACCAAGAACTGCACGGGGGCCGCCGAACCTGGTTTCGATACGGCCTTCGGCCTACTCAACCGACGGTTCGGCTCCCAACTGCGTAACTTCTGTTGCCAATTTCTCCTCAAACTCGATCTGGCCTCCCAGCAGCTTGTGGACCTCGCAACGCCGGGCCGAGTTGAAGAGAATCTTGATCTCCCGGTCGGTCAGACCCTGGCCCAGGTCAATGGTGCTGGAGAACCGGGTCCGTCCTCCCCCTTCGGTGACGTCGGTCACGGCGTCCACTTGAGCTTCCAGTTTGTCTACCTGGATTCCTTTGCTGGCAGCGACCGCCGCCATGGTCAACACCATTCAAGAGGCCAGCGAGGCCAGAACCAGCTCGATGGGACAGAACCTGGCCCCTTCTCGCCAGAGACTGACCCTTTGGTCAACGGTAAAGATCAGATCCCTGATCTTTACCTCTGCTCTGTCTTCTCCCAGGTATTTTGTTACCGCTCTGTATTCCATGTAACTTGTGGCAAAAGCTCCTTTAACGGCTTTCAGGCTGCGACCAAAAAGTCTTCTCAGGTGTCATCTCGCTGACGACTTTGTCCTCTCCTGCTAAGAAGCAATCTCAACAACTCGCGTTGTTCTTCGAGAAGTTGTCGTTGTTCCTCCATCAGTACAGATAGTTGAACGTTCAATTGTTCGAGCAACTGAACCAGGCCTCGATAGCGGGTGAGCAGGCGAATTTCCTCGGCTTGCTGAAGTTTGCGTAAGCGGTGGGCCACGAGCGGCGGACGATTAAGACGAAGGCGTTTCAATGTGAAAGCGCCAGTCGCTGTCAGGGAGTACAGTGTTCCATCATCCAGTTCGAGGAAGTGTTGGGAGGCTGGCTCGCGACGAGGATTCCACAGTGACGGGGCATCTGGACGCGTTGGCCAGTAATCCAGTTTGTACTGGTTGCAACGAGCACAGCAGTAGAGCAAGTTTTCAGGGCTATCATCACCCCCTCTGGCCGTCGGTTGATAGTGATCAATCGTGAGTTCGCCGCCTGCGTCTGTTTCCGTGATGCCGCAAAACTCACAGGCAGAGTTGGCTCGCTGTCGAACTTGCTCTCGGATTTCAGTTGTGATGGTCATGCTGGTTGTTGCGTGAGTAGGTAAGCCAGTTGACGGCGGAGGGCGGCAATTTCGCGCCGCAGCGCTTCATTTTCGGCGGCTGTCTCTTGTATGCGTTTTGTGATCGTAATTAACTGCGCGATTGCTGCGTCAATGTGGGCTCGCAAAGTTGCTGCCGTTTTTTCAGCGGCGGTCAAGCCTAACACATCGCTCTCGGCACTATCTTGAAGCGCATACCAGTTTTCTAACTGTGCCAGTTCTTCTGCAGAGAGCGACTCACCTCGTGTCGTCTTATCATGCAGTTGTTGGGCAAGGTCATCAGCAGTCATTTCTTTCTCCTCTATCCTTACCGATAGGTCTGTGGAAGATACAAATGCTAGTATAGCACGGGGACATTGGAAAGTCAAAACGTCGATTCGGGCTTCCTAGCCCTCAACTATGACCCTAGTAAAGTCCGTGGGTGTGACGCCAGGGGACTCAATGCCCTCGGCCTGGTAAAAGCGGACAACGGTGGATTCGACCTCGTCGAGCTTGAGCCCGGCCAGGGCCTCCTCCAGTGCAGCCAGCTTTTCCGCCGGGTAGAAGAAAAAGTCGCCGGAGAGCGATGTAGAGACGACGCGGCCCTCCTTGATTTCGCTGATTCCGCGGATGAGTCCGCCGGGGGCCTTGTGCACCTTGTGCACCACGTTCACCCCGCTGGCGATTTTCACCTCGCGCCCCCTCACGCGCTTGCCGCGCTTGTACAGCCACTCATCGTCCGTGAAGCGTGAGGTCATGCGCTCCACCTCGGCGTATACCTCTGCTGACATCTGGCCTGCCTCCAGCGGTCCTGTCACCGGCTCGAAATGCCGCGTCAGCGCTGCGGTGAGCACTTCCCACGACGGGGCCTGGCCGATTTCACGCTGGATGGTGGTCAGGTTCTCCTGCATGCTCTTGAAGACCTTGTCGCGGAACTTTTCGTCGGGCACGCGCAGCACTTTGACCATTGTGGCATAGTCGAAATCCACGATGAGATTGCCCACCAGGACTGCGTAATCGCCCATCTGCGCCGCCCCCGTGCCGGAGATTTTGCGGCCATCGGCGGTGATCACGTCGTTTATTGGACGGTATTGTGCTGGGATGCCCAACGCGGTGTAGGTATCAGCCACCGGTTGGAGGAAGCGCCGGTAGAGTTCGGCTTTGTCGCCCGCTGCCAGCGGGTTGTCCTTGTGCAGGATGATCTGGTAAAAGATTTGATTGCCGTCCAGGTAGACTCCCCCGCCGCCCACCTCGCGGCGGAAAACCGGGATGCCCTGCGCCCGGCAGAAATCCAGGTCAATGTCTTGCTCCACGTCCTGGTGGTAGCCGATGCACACGTATGGCGTGGCTGGGGCGACATAGTTGATACCTTCCAGCCCCAGGCGCGGCATGGCGTGGTAGATGAGTTGCGACTGAATCCAGGGAACGTGGCCGAGATCGTAAAGTTGCATGCGTCGAGTTTTCCCCTCTCTGTTTTTTGATCGGGACTAATCATAGCACAACGCTGGCTTTATGGCAAGAGAGAGCAGTGGGTGGATTCGACGGCGAAAACGTGGTATAATTCAAGTATACAGGAGTAGAGGAGTGGGACATGGTTGAAGGTTCAATCTTACTTGTGAGCATCAAATTGATGGCCGTGGCCGCCCTTATCTTGGCCAACGGCTTCTTCGTGGCGGCCGAGTTCGGGCTGGTCAGCGTGCGAAGCACACGGATTGATCAGTTAATCGCCGAGGGCAAAGAGGCAGCCAAAGTGGTCCGTCACGCCATTGATGACCCTGATCGCTTTATCGCGGCCACTCAGTTGGGCATCACCATCGCCAGCCTGGGGTTAGGCTGGATCGGCGAAGAGACCATAGCCAGTCTGTTGTTGCCACTGCTGCACGCCCTGCCCGGCAACCTGATTGCTCCGACAGCGCATACTATCGCCTCTGTCATTGCTTTCGCCACTATCACTTTCCTCCACGTGGTGTTGGGTGAACTGGCTCCCAAGTCCATCGCTCTCCAGTATCCAGAAGAGACGGCTTTTGTTGTGGCCAAGCCGACGGTGCTGACCGAAAACGTCTTCCGGCCCTTCATCTGGCTGCTCAATGGGGCCGCCAACCTGATACTGCGCCTGGTGGGCCTGAGTGCGCCCAGCGGCCACCAGCGAGTTCATTCGGTGGAGGAATTGATGATGCTGGTCAAAGCCAGCCACGAAGAGGGGGTCCTGGAGGATGAGCAGGAAGAAATGTTACAGAAGGTCTTCAAGTTTGCCAGCCGCCACGTCAACGAGGCCATGATCCCCCGCCCCCAGGTCGTAGGCATCGAGCTTCAGGCCACCATCGGCGATTTACTGGAGGTCTTTTCCCAGTCGAGCCATGCTCGCTTTCCCGTCTACAAGGATGACCTGGACGACGTTGTGGGCATTGTGGCTGTCAAAGACGTGCTGATGGCTCTGTCCAACGACCCGGCGAGCGTCGGACAGGGCATTGATGAACTGGTCCGCCCGGCCTTCTTCGTCCCAGAGACGCGACCCATGGGCGATCTCTTTGTCGAAATGCGGGCCAGGCAGATTCAGATGGCCATCGTTATTGATGAGTACGGCGGCACGGCTGGGCTGGTCACCCTGGAAGAACTGGTCGAGGAGATTGTGGGGCGCTTGAGCGATGAATTGGCAGTAAAGCCCGCTCTGGTGGAAACCATTGATGAACAGACGGTAGAGATTGACGCTCAACTCAGAGTGGACGAAGTCAATGAAGAGTTAGGCTTACGCCTGCCGGAAAGAGATGACTACGAGACGGTGGCCGGCTTTATCCTTTACCGCCTGCGCCATATCCCCGAGGAGGGTGAGCAATTTCGGTATGGCAACCTCAAGATGACGGTCACCAAGATGAAGGGGCCAAAGATCGAACGGGTGCAGATCAGACGAGAGATAGGAACCCCGTCATAACAGAACGGAGGAAACTGAGGACGAGTGGGGTTTTGGGCTCTTGTTTTTCAGTGGGCCTTGTGATATAATTCCTACCAGCGGATAGAATTGCCTCCAGGGCTTGGAGGAAGGGAGGGGAGACAGTGCAAAGGGGATTGACTTTCGGTGACGGTTTCATGTTCGGCTGCAGATTTATCACCGCCTGGATCCTGGTCGCTATCATTGTATCCATCCTGTCCGTCCTGATCAGCCTCGTCTTTGGTGCGGGTCTGGCAGGGATTCTGGGGGGACTGAGGCCGCAAAGCTGCCTTGTTCTTCCCTTTGCCTGAGAAGCCGGTTGTGATTATTTCCTGTGTCACCCGGGCCCATTCCTCGAGGCTCAAGGTCTGAGCACGACGTTTCTCGTTAATACCGGCGCGGCGCAGAGCCTCCACCACTGTGCCGACCGGCAAGGACAGTCCCTGCGCAAGGGCGTTGCGCAACTGCTTACGCTTCTGCCCAAAGCCAGCCCGCACCACCTCGAAGAAGCGATCCACATCGGCCACGGCCACGGGCGGGCTTTCGTAGAGGTCAATGCGTACCACGGCCGAATTGACTTTGGGGGCAGGATAGAAAGCCCCGGCCGGGATACGGGCCACGATCCTGGGATGTCCGTAGAATTGCACGCTGACGGAGAGCAGGCTCATTTGGCCGGGGCTGGCGGTCATGCGCTGGGCCACCTCACGTTGGACGGTGACCACGATCCATTGGGGCTTGACCCTGGCCGTCAACAGATGGCGCAGGACAGCCGAAGTGATGTAATAGGGCAGGTTGGCCACAACCTTGTAGCCTGGGGAAAGCTCGCTCAAGCCCCCTGCCCCTCCCGGTTCCATCTCCAAAATGTCACCCTGGACGATTTCGACGTTGGGGAAATCGTCCAGGGTCTGAGAGAGGATTTCCACCAACCGCTGGTCTAGCTCGACGGCGATGACCCGCTCCGACTGGGGTGCCAGGAGACGGGTCAATGTCCCCAGCCCCGGTCCCACTTCCAATACCACGTCCCCTGGCTCAAGGTCGGCTGCCGCCACAATGCGCCTCAGAGCCCCTTCGGAGACCAGAAAATTCTGGCCTAACCCTTTCTTGGGTCGAAGGTCAAACTCTCGCAAAAGCTTGCGCACATCCATACAACTTTCCCGCCTGGCGCCAATACCGTTCAGTTAAGGCTCTGGAGCCGAGGCTTCAACTGGATTCCTCCGCCTGAAGGCTCCACTCCAAAAGGGCAGATTCCTGTTCCCAGTCTAGCGCCGCTCTCTGGGCCAGTTGGGCAAGACCCAGCGTATCTCACTCTCAGGGGGTACCGGCGCCAGCACGTAGACATCCACCCACCTGTACCACATGGCCAGGTTGTCCTCATCGTAGCCCAGGTCAATGTGGCGGCCTTTGATCATGCCGCCGGTGTCACCGGCCACGCCTGGACCGTAACCCGGCACGTACACCTGGGAACGCAGGTTGATCACCCGAGGGTCAACGGCCACGATGCCCTTTTTCATCTCCCAGCCGAGGAAAGTGATGCCATAATGAGGGTCGTCAGGCTCCTTGCCGCAGGTAGCCGCTGAATAAGAGGTGGCCAGCATCCTTATTTTGCGCCAGTACTCGAGAACCCCCTCAGGTGTCTCCAACTCCCGTACCACAATGTTTGTGCCATAGGCAATGACCTTGGTCGTCGGCTCGTGGTCAACCCACTCATCCTCCATACCTCGGCTGACTTCCTGGCCGTTCTCGTAGGCGACCCGGATGCGACGCTTGGTCAGACCGTCTATGCCTTCCTGGTTCAACCGTTGCTGATCCAACTCCAGACTACCGTCAGGTTGCCAGGCCGTCTCAAAGGGTATGGGGTCCTGTTCAATGGCGATGGCCTCTTTCACCCGCACCACCTGGATGGCCATGCCGTCGGCAATGGGGACGTCGCCCTCGGGTTCAACCCGGTCGTTACCCACCAGGGGCACTGCCTCCTGATCCAGGACATCGGTCACTGTCTCCCGTTGGGTGCGCGTCCTGATGGTACGGCCGTCAACGGCAATGGCCACCGGCACCGAACGCTGGATGTAGACGCGCGTCCCGGTGGATATGGGGCTGCCCAGGCTGGGCTCAACCCTGTCGCCCAGGTAGAGAGTGATGTCCTCAGCTCGCAGGGCCTCGCCCACAGTAGGGCGGGTCGTGTAAATGGTAATCGGCACACCGTCATCGTTCACATGGATGGGCACAGCCCGCCTGAGCACGATGTGCAAAGGGGCAATTTCGGCCGAGAGGCTTTTGCCCCTTAAACCGCTGGCCCCAGGACCTCCTGATGGGTTCAAGGTTGTCGAAGCAGGCAATGCCGCTTTCGGCTTTGTCTCCTGACCGTTGACCGTCACCCGGTCGTGGGATTTGACAGCGATGCCAGCATCGTGCAGGATCTCGGCCACGCTGGCAGTGTGCGTGCGTAAATTGATAGCCCGACCGTCCGCTTCGATGGTCACCAGCCTGGCCTGCTGCACCGTGATGGTGCCGCCGGTCTGGACGGGGGCAGCCAGGTCTGGGGAAACGATGTCCTCAGGGTAAACCTCTATGCCCGCTTCGTTCAAGAAAGCCTCGACCGAAGTTTGATGGGTACGCAGGTGCCACACCAGGCCGTTGAGAACGAGGGTCACCTCAGCCTGAGTCGAGAGGTATCCAGCCGTCATCAGGCTGGCCAGAGCCAGTAGCAGGGTAATGGCCAGCAACCCGGGCTGAGGCCGCCAGCGCGCCACATTCCTGATCAAATTGCGGAACCCAGGTGAAAAGCTCTCAGTCTCCACTCTTTCCAAACTCCAGTTCAAAGAGCACTGCCTCGTGGCTGAAGCCGTGTTGGCGATAGAATTTTTGGGCGGCCTCGTTGGACTGTTCGGTGCTGACCTCGATCTCGCAGCAGCCAGCCGCCCGACACCGCTCGATGGCCTCGGCCATAAGCCGCTGGCCCACACCTCTCCGGCGGTGGCCCTGCTCAACCACCAGTTCATCAATGAGGGCCGAAGGGGCTGGATGGAAAAGAGTGTGACGGAAATTCAGCCCCAAAAGCCCCACCACCTGGCCTCGGTCCTCAGCCAGAAGCACCTCATAGGCATCGTTATCGGCCATATCCCACAGGTTTTCCTGAATCTGCTCAGGGGAGATTTGCAAGCCCTCGTAGCCGCTTGTTTCGATTAACTGTGTCATCAATTGGGCGATGACAGCGCTGTCCTCAATAGTCGCTTGACGGATCTCCATCGCACCCTCCCTTAAAAAGACTCAGTGTCACATTTTGGCTCACGGCGGATTTGCAGTCTAGCGGGAGCGATTCGTGATCTGCTGAGACCCTGTTACTGCACGAGCCGCCGCTTGGCCGGCCACGTAGCCAGTGGAAAAAGCCGCCTGGAGGTTGTAGCCCCCGGTGTCGGCATTGATGTCAATGACCTCTCCGCAAAAGTACAGGCCCTTCACCAAGCGCGATTCCATGGTGCGAGGATCTATCTCTCGCGTAGACACCCCACCGGCGGTGACGATGGCCTCGGCAATGGGTCGGTGGCCGACGATGGTCAGGCGAAAGTCCCTCAGCAAGCCGAAAAGGCGCTTGCGTTCGGCAGCGGTGATCTGATGGCCTGGCTTGTCTGGGGGGATGCCCGTCAATTGGACAAAGAGGGCAATCATCTTGCGGGGCAAGAGCTCCTTCAAGATGTTGCGAAAAGCCCGCCCGCCGAAGCGGTCGAAATCGCGTTGCAGCCGCCGGTCCAATTGCTCGTCAGAGAGGGCAGGCTTCAGGTTGATGGATAACTCTAGTTTGCCCTGGCCCAACCTGTCCACGGCCTGAGCGCTGAGGGTCAGGATGATGGGGCCGGAGAGGCCAAAGTGGGTGAAGAGCATCTCACCGAACTGGCAGGTGACGGGCCGACCATCCAAAAGCAGGCTCGCTTCGACGTTCTTCAGGCTCAGCCCTTGCAACGCTTTGACATGGCCCTCTTTGACTACCAGGGGTACCAGGGCAGGCCTGATCGGTACGATGGTATGGCCCAGGGCTTTGGCCAGGCAGTAGCCGTCGCCTGTGGAACCTGTCACCGGATAGGAGGATCCCCCGGTAGCTACGACCACCGCTTTGGCGCTCAGGAGCTCTCCCCCTTCCGTCCGCACTCCTGCTGTCCATCCTCCCTTGGTTTCCAGCTCGGCTACTCTGGTCTGGAATCGAACGCGAGCGCCGTTTTGGCGCAAGTAACCGGCCAGAGCGTCGGCTACTTGATGGGCATCGTTGGAGGCCGGAAAGACCCTCTGCCCTCGTTCCACCACGGTGGGCAGGCCTTGGGCGGCGAAAAAATCAATGAGGTCCTGGTTGAAAAAGCGGGCGAAGGTGTTGTGCAGGAAGGGGCCGTTGGGGCCAAAGTGGGCGATAAAGTCTGGCTGGTCGGCGAGGTTGGTCAGGTTGCAGCGCCCCTTGCCGGTGATGCGCAGCTTGTTGCCCAGGCGCTTTGTCCTTTCCAGCAAAAGCACCCGGGCTCCACATTCCGCCGCTCGACCGGCGGCCATCATACCCGAGGCCCCGCCGCCGACGACGATGACCCTCTCCTCGCTCACCTTCCCCCCGTGCTCAAATTCTTTTGTCATTCTGAGGAGCGAAGCGACGCCCGCCCTAGCAAAGTCGAAGGGAAGAATCTCGTTTACAGCGACAAATTGCCAACCAGGAACGAGATTCCCTTCGTCAGAACGACACATGATCCTACCTAATGGAGAGGGGCGAGTCAGAACACCCGCCCCATGGATAAGACCGGTCGTGCACCCCCTGTCGAATCGGGCTTTCTGGCTTGCCGGGGCCAGCCAGCTCCGACCAGGCAACCCTGCGGCGCCCAGGAGTGACTGCTTACCGCTGCTTCCTTCCGGATCTGACGGGGTTCACAAGCTCCTGCCGCGCAGGACCCAATCTTCAACGCCACTTGGTCCCGGTAGACCCAGAAAGCGCAGACCCTCGAGGGGGAATTCGACCCCGCTATAGCGGATTGCGGGTACAGGGCACCGCTAGCTCCCCGTCTAGCACGACCAAAACTATGTTACTCGATTAGAGACAATTTGTCAAGTGTGGCGGAGAGGGCGGGATTCGAACCCGCGAGGCTTATCGCCTACACGATTTCCAATCGTGCGCACTCGACCGGACTATGCGACCTCTCCGAGTATCCGCATTATACCATTAATGGGTGAATCTTTCAAACTCAGGGTTATGGATCGCGCTCCAGCTCAACGCCTTGCCGTCTGGCCCATGCCTCTCGGACTTTGGCTACCACGAAAAGAGAGCCGGTGGCACAGATCAGGTCCCGTTTCTGAGCTAACCTCAAGGCGTGTTCCAGGGCCTCAGCCACATTGCGGCTGAAAAGGGGTTTGCAACCCTGAGAGAGAAGTGCCTTCCTCAAGGATTGAACCTCGGCGGCACGAGGGTGCTGGGTCTGGGTGACGATGGCGTGGTGAACGAGAGGCAAAAGCTCTCGCGACATTCCCTCAATGTCTTTATCCAGCGAAGCTCCAAAGATGAGAATCAGATGCTCATACTGAAAGTACTTCCTCAATGCTTCCGCCAGCTTGTGAGCCGAGTCGGCGTTGTGAGCTCCATCTGCCACCAGGAAAGGCGCACGGCTCAGAACCTCCAAACGGCCAGGCCAACGCACCTGGCGCAGGCCATGGGCAATGGCTTCTTCCGAGATAGGGACACCGAGCTCTGGCAACAAGTCGGCGACGGCGACAGCCGTGGTCGCATTGGCCAGTTGGTGCTCACCCAGTAAGGGTATCCAGTAGCGATGGGTATGGGGCTCACGGAAAAGGAAATCATACCTGGTTGGGTTGGGTGGTTGGCTAGTTGGATTGTTCAAATGTACGGTGAAGGATTGTCCCTCTAGATTCGCCTCTTCCTCCTGCCAGGTCCATTGCTTACCAATGCGGAAGAGCAGAGCGCCCCTCTCCTGACAGGTCTCTTCGATGACAGCCATCGCCTCCGGCGACTGAGGCGCGCTGATGACCACAGCACCGTCCTTGATAATGCCCGCCTTCTCTCGGGCGATGAGGGGCAGGGTGCTGCCCAGATATAAAGTGTGGTCGTAGCTCAGGGAGGTAATGATCGCCACAAGAGGGGTGACAATGTTGGTGGCGTCGAGGCGCCCCCCCATGCCCACTTCCAGCACAGCCAGGTCCGCCCTTTCTTCGGCGAAGTAGAGGAAAGCCAGAGCAGTCATGATCTCAAAGGTAGTCAGGTCCTCAATCTGGCTGACCAGGGGTTGCAACCGCTCGATCAGGTCAGCCACTGCCTTCTCGCTGATGAGCTGACCGTCCAACTGGATGCGCTCGCGAAAGGTGTGCAGGTGGGGCGAGGTGTAGAGCCCCGTTTTGTAGCCAGCCGCCCGCAAGATGGAAGCGATCATGGCCGCCGTGGAACCTTTGCCTTTGGTGCCGGCGATGTGGATGGCTTTGAAGCGATGTTGCGGGTGATCGAGCAGGGCCATCAACCGCTCCATGCGCCCCAGGTCAAAGTGTTCAGGAGCGTAGCGGTAGTCGCTCCTTTTCTCATAGTCTGTAAAGCTGTAGATGTAATCCAGGGCTTCTTTGTAGGTCAGATGCAGCTTTGCCACTCCTCGGCCCCCCTTTTGACTCCCCTCTTGAGCAACTCGATACATTATATATCCCACCCCCTACTTTGTCAACAGTTTTTGTCTGCTTCTTTAGAACTGCACCAATGGTAAACAGAATCGCCTTGGGGTCAATGCGCAAGAAAAAAAGGCCCTTGTAAAAGGCATAAAAGTATGCTATAATATGTTCAGTTGGTCCGGATTCACCCTTGTTGTTTGCCATAGGGAGAAGAAAATGAGAACTCGCGGTATAGGAACAAATTGCACGCAGCGGAGGCGCGCAGCAGCCGCGAATCTACATATCGGTTGGGTGCCTGGAGCTGTAGCACGCCCGATTCCGGTTGGGTGGCTGCGGCTCGTCGCTTTGTGAGGGATTAAGCCGGTGAGTGACGGCTGTGGGGGGAGAAGGATTCACTGAGATATCCTAGCGGGAGGGTCTCAAGTGGAAGCAACGGCTCAGATTTTCCTCAGCTATGCGCGAGAGGATGGAGAAAAGGTAGAGGGTCTTTACCAAAAATTGTCCGCTGCCGGGCTCAAACCCTGGATGGACAAAAAAGACATCCTACCAGGAGAAAAATGGGCACTCGCTATCCAGAAAGCTATCCGGTGTTCTGATTTCTTCTTAGTGTGTCTGTCGGCCAACTCTGTGCGCAAAAGAGGATGGGTCCAAAGGGAAATGAAGCAGGCTTTGGATCTTTGGCAGGAAAAGTTGGAGGACGATATCTATCTGATCCCGGTGCGGCTGGAAGATTGCGAGGCGCCAGAAAGCCTGCGTGATTTCCAGTGGGTGAACCTGTTTGAGGAGGACGGTTGGGAACGTTTAGTAAAAGCGATCCAAATAGGGATGGAACGTCGGGCGGAAGAAATCAAACCTGTTCTTGAAAAGCCATCCCCTGGTATGGAGATGGCAACACCAGAGGAAGGGCCTGAACAGGTACCTCTCACCGAGGACGACCTGCCCTTTAACCTGGAAAAAATACCCCGGGCAGAGTCCTTTGTGAGACGGGCGGAGGAAATAGCCGCCTATCGGTCACAACTGGAAGAAAACAATCTGGCCATTATCGAGGGGATGGCGGGGGTGGGCAAGACGGCCCTGGGCGCAGAACTGGCCTGGCAGTTCCAGGAAGCGGGGTGGAGAGTCTTCTGGCTCACCCTCATTCGGGGAGTCACAGATAATGTCGAAGAGCTTGTCACCCGCCTGGCCGGGTTCGTGGCTGTGGTGGGCGGGGATGACAGACTTTGGAAGATGCTCCAAGCCGAATCGACCGATGGTCAGCATTTTGACTTGAGCCGGAAATTCGAGTTGTTCCTCAAAAGCGCTGAGGAAGGACAATACCTGTTATGCCTCGACGATTTTCACCTGGTCGCCGAGGATGAACGGTTTCAGCCGCTTTTCCAACTCCTTATGCAACGCTTTGGCGGGCAGCGAGAGGACTACCCGATGAAGCTCATCATCATAGGCCGGCAGGTGGCCGACTATATGTCTTACTTGCAGGCTGAGTACGGTGAGTTACAAGGCCTGAGCTTTGAAGATGCCAAGGCGTTCTTGGGCCATCACCAGGTTCAGCTCGATGATGATCAGCTTGAAATTTTCTATCAGCGGATCGGGGGCAACACCCAGATGCTCAGCTTGAGTGTTGGCCGTTTACAGGATATTCAGGGTGATAGAGAAAAGGTGGAGCAATTCATCGCTAACTTGCAACACCAAAACCAGATTCAGGCTTTGATGGAGGATATCAGCAGGTCCCTCTCGAGCGAAGAGCAATTGATTTTGTCAGCTCTTTCCCTGTTCCGAGGTGCAGCGGTGAGTCGGCCTGAGCTGGAAGCAGTGCTGGTTGATGAAGAGGAGGTGGAAGGTCTGCGCGATGGCCTGCGCAATCTCATCAAGTGGCACGTTTCCCGGCAGACCGAAGATGGCCGGGTATCATTGTACGGCTTGGTGAAGGAATATGCCTACGACGAGCTCGATGCCACGCCCCGGCGGCGGATGCACGCCCGGGCCGGGCGCTATTTCGAGGGGGAGAAAGATTACATCGAAGCAGCTTATCACTACGACGAAGCCGGGCAGTTCGATGCTGCCGCCGCGGCCCTGGCCGACCGGACCCGGTTGCTGATAAACCAGGGCCACCGTGAGGTGCTATTGGCGCAACTGGAGGAACTGAGGGAGCGCCAGAAGGAACTCAACTCTGGCAACTGGATTGCCGTCGTAGAGGGCCTGGGTGACGTCTACCGGGCCAGGAGCGATTATGAAGCGGCCATCGAACAGTTTGAAGAGAGCATCAGATTGCGGGAAAAGGGGGGTGACCCCTCAGGACTGGCCCGCGCTTACAACAAGCTGGGAGATGTATACCTGCTGCAGGGGGACTTTCCCAAAGTGGCCGAAGCCTCTCAGATCGCGTTGGAAAGAGCGCGTGTGGCGGAGGACAAGGCGGAGGAAGCCAGGGCTCACCTGCTGCTGGGCATAGCTTACTATGAACAGGGGAATGCCGAGCGGGCGGCGGCCGCCCACCAGCAGAGCCTGGCTATGGGGAGAGCGTTGAGCGATGACAGCTTGATAGCTCGCTCTTATATGGAATTGGCAATAGACTACGAGGGATTCAACAGGTATAAGGAAGCGGTCGAGAGTCACCGCAATAGTCTCAGGCTTTTCTTGGAAATGGGTGACACGTTCCGCGCGGCCTCCGCCTACAGCAACCTGGGAGGTATCTACCACGATCAGTGGCTCTTCGATGAGGCTTTGCATTATTACGAGAAGGGCTTGACCTTGGCCATCGAGAATGGCGACGAATACAGAATCGCCTTGCTCAAAGGCAACATGGGTGAGGTCTATTATATGCTGGGCGACCATCTCCAAGCAGAAAGGCATTTGGAAGAGGCCATTGCCATTTGCCGCAACATCGGCCAAATCAATTATCTCGCTACTTTTACGGCCGATCTGGGCGGGGTCAAGCTGGCCCTGGGCGATCCAGAATCGGCCCTGGAGCTGGGGATGCGCTCCCTGGAACTGGCCAGGGAGACGGGCAATAAGCCGCGGGAGGGGGTAGCGCGCCGGGTGCTGGGCGAGGTCTACGCCCGGATGGGAGATCAGGTCCAGGCGGAGGAGCATCTCCGGGCGGCCGTTGAGATATTGGAGACGGTGGACTACTCTCCCATAGAAGGAGCTAAGGCAAAGCAGAGCTATGGCCAGTTTCTATTACAGGCTGGTGAACAGGAAAAAGGGGCCGCCTACTTGCAGCAGGCGTTGACCGCGTTCGGGGCCATCGAGGCAGACAGAGAGCAGGCCGAAGCCGACGGCAGTCTGGAATGACGTGCGGCTTCTTGTTCTCTGCTCTGTTGCCTCTATGTTCACAAATAGTAAGGAGGGAGTGAGATGTTAGAGCAACTTGTGATGGGGCTCAAGGGAAGGTCGTGGGTCTTGATACTACCGTTGATTGCAGTGCTTGCGCTGGCAGCCTGCAGCCCTACACCAGCGCCGGCGCCGGTGGAAATAGAGAAAGAAGCTACCAAAGAAGTCGCCAAAGAAGCACCAGCAGCAGTAGAAACGGAGGTCGTAGTACTCGAGTTGGCAAAAGTTATCGAAACACCGGTGCCAGTCGAGGTGGAAGACCGCCAGCCACTACAGCTTGACGTCGTTGACGAGGCCGGGAGACTCCATTTTCGCCTCGAAATTGATGCGGACGATTATCCGCCCGGCAACGATTTCAAGCTTGAGGTCATGGCCATTCCCAGGGAGAAAATCGCCGAGATTTGTCAGGATCAGCAAGTTTGCAAGGAGTACCCGGAGGTCAGCGGTGTGGAGGATGGCCGTCTCATTATCCTCGTTGATTCTGAGAAATATGTTACAGCCAGCCCGTATGTTTTCTCCGTCACCGGTATTGACCAATTCGACAAGCCAGTCTCGGTCAGTACAAGCGTGGACAACCCACCTGAGGATCATGGGATCATTATCTACCACGAAGATGATAGAACCATTGAGCATTTCCCCGCCAAGTTGATCCAGGAGGGAGACTTCTTCCGGGTAGCCAGTTCCGACGATCCCGACGATCCCGACTATTATGCTCCCATCTATCGCTGCTGCCGTGAACATGGCCATTGATCGTCAGGGCCAGCGTGCCTCAAGTGTGAGTAAATAGACAGCCAGCCCAGGTTGGTGGCCCGACCATACAATGACCAGCGGGAGGCCCGCGCCTCTGGAGAGGCAGTGGGCCTCCTTTCTTCCGATGGATTGAGGAATGCTAGATCAACCGGACATCGGCTTGCCTTTACCTCGATTCCGGCTGTCATTCAGGCTCATCTCCGCCGCCAGATCGGGTCACGCAAGATCAGCAGTACGATCACTGCCAGGACGGCGATGCCGTACAGGCCGACCCCGAACGAAAAGACAGGATCGTTTGGCCTGTAGACCATGATACTGAGGAACCCCACAACCTGATTGTTCAGGGCATGAAGGAAAGCCGCCAGCAACACGCTGCCGGACTTGAGCACGGCGTAGCCCAGGACAAACCCCAGGCCGACCGTGTAGCCGATCATGAGAAAGACGCCGGCTACCGGATACCCGGGGTAGTTGTGTCCCATGGCGATCACCGGTGCGTGCCACAGGCCCCAGATGACACCCAGCAACAGAATCCCCCTGACGCGGCCCATCCTGATCAGCTCGCCCTGCAGATAGCCGCGCCAGCCATACTCCTCGCCGAAGCCGAACAACAGCGCGATGAAGG
>Ga0180437_10005976_pt1 | contig 16468 bp, 11 predicted proteins | sample SS_ome_4_FD_132410 | JGI IMG/M metagenome (GOLD analysis project Ga0180437, IMG submission 132410) | Hypersaline lake sediment archaeal communities from the Salton Sea, California, USA - SS_3_D_1 metaG | ecosystem: Environmental > Aquatic > Non-marine Saline and Alkaline > Hypersaline >...
AAACGCTTGACTTTAGAACGGCGGAAGCAATATAATATGGGGTATAAAAAAGAAGGGGAGCAACCTTAGGATGTCTCTACTAAAAAAACGTCAAAGTGTCTCATTTCGCCTGGAACATAACACCAATTCGCTCTAATCTTATTGGTCCTAAGGAATAAGACTCTTTATCAGATAAATCCTCTTTTCTTGTCTCATCTACATTAGTCATAGCATTCAGCTAATTCTTCTTATATCACCGGCAATCCGGCAGGAGTAAAACCATCAATCAATAAGTGCAAACCATACGCAGCACCTAATGCTGTACCTGTCCACTTAACCCATTCTGGAACTCTGTCTGTTTTCCATAAATAATATATTCCAGCTGATATGAGTACAATCATAGCTCCACTGTGAAAGAATTTGCGATGGTGAGGATGGATCGCTGGCTCTAACCTATCCGGGAGGACTCCACCTACTGATCCCACGCATACCTGCAGGCTTAATAGTACAATATCATGCAATTCGAGAGGTTTTTTCTCTATTATCTTGCGGATCACATCAACCGAACCTCCGGTAATCGCACCTGCTACAAGATGACCTTGATAATTCGCCATTTTCACCTCCTGTTACGGTAATGGTCGGCACTCAGAACGCTGGGTACACCGGAAGGTTTTACTAAGACCTACAACTTATATCATTCCCCCATTTCCACTACATATAGTGTCTATCTCTATCTATATACACAATTATACTAATTTTGACTAAATTGTCAATAGGTAATTTACCAAAGATATGGTTGCGCATAGAAATCCTGTGCGTGATCAATTCCCTTGACAAAATTCCTATAAGGACTAGAATATGACAGGAACGAAACGACGAGAAGGTATAGGTAGTCTGAGGTGGTGCGTGTCTATGTTTTCTACGCCCTCCTGAGGCTTCTATGCCTTTTTGTTTTAGGAAATACGTTGTACGTCTTGACTTTTTTATATATTAAGATATAGTTCATTGTTCAATTATGTAAAAGGAGGTGGTTGAGAAAATGTACCGTCCGGAATCCCTCATTATCGACAATGACAAACTCAAGCTATCCGAAGAATTAAATAAAATCTTAGCTGAACAGAAAAATCTCGATATTGCAACTGCTTTTTTTAATATCCAGGGATTCTGTCTTATAAAAGAATCTCTTACCGGGTGCACACATTTTCGTTTATTGCTTGGGGTAACACCTCAAAGTGGTGAGGAAAAACCTGATTTTTTCATTCCTGAACAGATTTATAAACAGTCAATCCGTGTCGATCTTGAAGAAACGCCTTTCGAAAAGGCGCAGAAAGACACCACTGTCGACCTAATAAATTTTCTCGCCAAATCAAGTGTCGAAGTCAGGTTATATGATAAAGGTTTTTTACATGGCAAAGTGTATATTTTTGACAAATTGGCCATTCTGGGATCGAGTAATTTTACTTATTCAGGGTTCACGTCAAATACCGAACTCAATGCTGTCCTTGACGAAGCTCACACCAGATATATCCGCGAAGAATGGTTTCAAAAAATATGGGATCGGTCAGTCGATTTTAAACAACAATTTATCAGTATATTCGATGAATCTAAATTCGGTACCAAGGAATATTCTCCATATAGTATATTTATTAAGGCCCTTTTTGAACTTCAAAAGGATGATATCGAATTTGAGTATGAAACCCCAACAGCATTACCACCAAGTGAGGTTAACCTTGCTAATTTTCAAGACGATGCTGTGCGAAGAATCTACTCCCGGCTTGAACTGTATAATGGTGTATTAATTGCGGATTCTGTCGGTCTTGGGAAAACATGGATTGCCAAAAAGGTAATAGAAGATTTTGGATTCTACCGCCGCCGAAGATTTGCAGTCGTATGTCCTGCCAGTGTTGACGAAACACTATGGCGTCCTGCTTTAAAGGAAATTGGATTATCTGAAAGCATTATTCATCAGGAAGAACTTGGTCGATTAGACTATGATTATGATCAACTCCAGAGTAAATTGGGATTCAAGTTGGAAGAAATAGCTCTATTTGTTATTGATGAATCACATAATTTCCGAAATCCCCTTTCAAATCGCTACGAAGGTTTATATACTTTCATTGAAAAAGCAAGCAAACATCAGACACCTAAAATCCTTCTTCTTACAGCTACCCCGATGAATAATACATACTGGGATCTATATTTCCAGCTACAACTGATCGCTCATAATGATAACCGGATCTTTCTGAAAGAAGGAATCTTTGATTTAGAAAAGCAATTCCGAAAGGCTGACAAGGGGAACATCACACATATTAGCGATATATTACAAGTAATTGCTATTAGACGAACCAGGCAATATATCCAAAACAACTACGCGGATGCGAAATTCAAGGACGAAAAAGACAATTGGGTTAAGATTAGCTTCCCTAAGCGTGAATTAAAGGAAATAACATATAGTCTTGATGCAACTTACCAAGGATTATATCATAACATTGCCGACAAAATAGAGAAAGGACTGACCCTTGCCTATTATCGCCTTGAGGATTATAGAGTTGTTGGCAAAAAAGATAGTATGGAATTAGGTCGTATGCAGGCATTAGGAGGTATTCTCCAAATTATCCTATTAAAGCGCTTGGAAAGCAGTGTTGAGGCTTTCCGAAGGAGTATCCAAACTCAGATAGATTTTCTTGAAACCTTTAAGCAATTTTTTGCACAAGGTAAAATATTACGAAAAAAGTATTATAATAAATATCTTGTGTATATCGAAGAAGGTTTAGATAGTGCAGATGATATCATGGCTGAATTAGAAAATAACCTTGAGTTAATTAAATTGAATGAATACAATATTGACCAATTTTATACTGATCTTGATAAGGATATTCAAATATTCGAATCAATAAAGGCACTTGTTTCTCCAATAATAGAAACAAAGGATGCTAAACTTGAGGCGCTAAAAAACAAAATTTTAGAAATAAAAGATGAAGGCAAAATCCTCATTTTTTCCTTCTATTCGGACACTATTGATTATCTTTTCGAGGGGCTGAATAAAGACAATGGCTTTCAATCGAAATTTAATAAAAAGATCGCCAAAGTGACCGGGAGCTTCCCTATGCACCGCAGGAAAGCGATTATTGATGAGTTCCTTAATTCTGATACAGATCTACTTTTTTCAACTGATATTCTTTCTGAAGGCCAGAACTTACAAAAGGCACGGATTGTTATCAATTATGATCTACACTGGAATCCGGTACGCATGATTCAACGTGCCGGTCGTATTGATCGAATAGGCTCACCATTCAATAAAATCTACATTCATAATTTCTATCCAGAGCAAGAATTAGAGAGCCTCTTAGAACTTGTGAAAATATTGCAGAATAAGATCAGTATGATCAATGATACAATAGGTCTTGATTCCTCAGTTATGGGAGAAGTTATTAACCCAAAGGTATTTGGTATAATCAGGGACCTTAGATCAACTGAGGAAAAGAAAGAAGAAACACTGAAAATCCTGGAGGAGCAACAATTCGGAGGTGGAGAATTATTTTGGCAACCTCTTAAAGATTTCGGCTTAGATAATCTGAAATCTTATTGCGAGTCATTACCTCATGGCATTCAAAGTGGGATAAAAAAAGGATTCCGAGGGGTATTCTTTTACTATAAATATGATGAAACATTTCATCTGTGGCTCCTCTATGATATCACGAACAAAGATTTTATAACAAATAAGACAGAAATCGTAAATTTTATTTCATGTAGCGTTGATGAATCAAGGGTAATGCCAGAAGAAATTGATATTTTCGAAATTCACAAGAAAGTCCGAGACGAAATTGAAAAATTCTTCTCCGAAGGTCTAATTACAACCCAGATACGTACGACACATGGTAGAGTAGAAAAATTCCTTGCAGATATGAGGGATGAACTTGATATGATCAGAGCCGAATTCCCCGATGTTAATGATCAGCTTCGTGAAAAAATTAGCTGTTATATTAGCAGTATCAATAATATTGCTTTAACTAAAAAAAGAATGCAAATTTTAAGACGTATATGGCGAGACTATAAGAATTCGAATAATTGGCATGTTTTGATTTCCAAATTGGGCCTATTTTTAGAAGACAAGACCATTATCGAAACACCGGAAGCTAAACCATTCGATGAAATGAAACTAAAACTTATCTGTGTTGATTATATATCTTAGCAAGTAAATGGATATAAAAAACTTCATTGAAAACCACTTGCCTAAAATGGACTCCCCGGAAAAAGTGTACGAATTATTTAATAAATTAGGTTATAAAACTCTGGATATAAGATATAAAGGCAAAAAGGCATGGGGGCTTAGAGAAAAAGATAAGGATTTGGTTGATGAGATCTACACAATAGCCAATTACAGCAGACAATTTCAAATTTATCTTGTAAAACTTAAGACGTTTTCAAGCCATATAGTCAGAGAACTACCTCTCCTTTTTGAAAGAGAAACCCAGTATCCTTTCTTTGTGCTTACACCCGACTATCAAATCTTTACATTTGTACTTGTGGAAAAAATTCGTGAGGATGTCGGCGTGTGGAAAAGAAAATTGATAAAGCTTAATATTGATAGGACGAGTGCTTTTTATACTGATAAATGGATACTTAGTGAACTAGCGATTGCAGATAATATTGAGGATCCATTGCAGATATATGGTTTGCTTAAAAAGGCTTTCGGTGTTCAAAAGGTTACTAAAAAATTCTTTGCTGAGTATAAAACTACCTTTGACTTTCTCTCTAATTCACTAAAAGCAAATAATAAGGGCCTCAAATTATTTTATGATCAGGAAAAACTCTACGCTTTTACCCAGAGATTTCTTGGAAGGCTCATGTTTCTCTATTTTTTGCAGAAAAAAGGATGGCTTGCGGGAGATAAAAAGTTTATACCCACATGGTTTTCAAAATCCAGACAATTGAAAGAAAATTTTTATCAAAGTGTTTTAGAACCACTGTTTTTCGAAACACTCAATCAAAAAAGACCAAACAACGAATCTAAATTCGGTAAAATTCCCTTCTTGAATGGTGGTCTTTTCGAAAAAGACTATAGCGATTTTATTCACTTGCCAGATGAAACAATTGAAAAAATATTAAATTTCCTGAACTCATATAACTTTACGATATCCGAAGAATTACCCCTCGAGGTTGAGGTTGCAGTAAATCCGGAAATGCTTGGCAGAATCTTTGAAAGTATGTTACCGGAATATGAACGTGGTAAAAAAGGTACTTTTTATACACCCCGTCCAATTGTACATTATATGTGTCGGGAAAGTCTCAAAGATTTCTTATGCAATAATTATGAAGTAATGAAATACAAAATAGTTGCCCTTGTAGAAAAGACCGAAATTAAAAGTCTCTCAGATAAGGAAGCAAAGATATTATATGAAACATTAACAAATGTCCGTATTCTTGATCCTGCTGTGGGCTCGGGTGCTTTTCTTGTTGGTATGATGCAGGAAATCATCAGATTAAAAATCCCGCTTGGAGAAAAATTGAACATAAAAATATCGCAAGCGGAGTTAAAGAGAAATATCATTAAATCTAATCTCTATGGTATTGATATTGAAACGGAAGCAATTGAAATCGCAAAATTAAGACTCTGGTTATCTCTTGTTGTCGATGAGGATTTGAACAAAGTGGAGCCGTTACCAAATCTCGATTACAAATTGGTTGTTGGTAATAGTCTTGTTGAAAGCCTGGGTGGTAAAAAAATATTAAGTAAAGACGAATTACAACTATTCGAAGCCCAGACGATTAATGAATTACAGAAACTGCGAGATGAATTACTAGATGAAATGAATCCCAACAAGAAAAATATTATCCGCAAGAAGATTGAGGATAAAGAAAATCGTCTGATCGTAGACCGGTTGGAAAAAGACTGGGAGAATCAACTAAAGAGTGCAAATGCAATCAAAGAAAGGTTTCAGTGGGGGCGGATTCCTATGCCTAAATCGGAAATGAAGAAAGTAAAAAAATATACTAAGGAAGCAAATGAAACCGGGAAACTGCTAGAAGACGTAAAAGAAACAGGATTTAAACCATTTTTTTTGCCTTTGATTCACTTTGCAGAAGTGATTAAAAAAAACCAGGGATTTGATATTGTTATTGCAAATCCACCTTATGTGAAAGTCCAAAAATTATCAGATATATCCTATCGCAAGGATTTAGATATTCACTACCATTTCAAGGATGATATGTATGTTTATTTTACCTTTCGTGCATTTGAGCTAGCACGACCAAAAGGTGTGATCGCTTTTATTACTTCAGATACTTACCTCACTCTCTCCTGGAAAGAAAGAATGCGTGAGTTACTACAGAAACACCATATCCAAAGGCTTATCCTTACACCAAAAGCATTTAAAGCGACTGTAAATACTGCGATTTACATTGCACGGAAAGAGATACTTTCAGATTACAATCTCACCTTTATAGATGCGAGGGAAGTCGGTGGAGATGAAGATGAATATTGGGAAGATAAACTCCTCATTTTCGAAGGATTGAACGAAATCGAAAGCTACGACACTCAGACACCCGTACGATTAGGAAAAAAAGAGGTAGAAGTATCTTACAATCGCTATGCGGATGTAGGCCAATTTAGAGTACCTTTAGAATTGTACAAAAGCACTGTTAAGCAGGTTTTTTTCACACCGACGAGAAAGAACTTACGTCTTTACGAAAAATTTATGCCGAAATTAAATAAACTCTATGAATCATGGTGGAGTAAAATAAAATCAAGCAAGGATATTCAAAAGAATAAAGAGGAAATTAAACAATATGTTTCCAAAATAAAACCTGGTGATATCACAATATTAGGACTAATAACCGATGGCGGTGTTGGTCTCCAAACAGGAGATAATGGTAGGTTCCTAGCTGTCCTCGAAAATACAGACGAAGCACAAAGAATCGAAAACAAAATTGGTGAATTAGAAAGAATATGGGAAAAGAAAACGCCAGAAATTTATAATTATTACAAAAATTTATTGAGAAAACATTCTCGTAATGAAGCATTGGATATGCTTAAAGTAAAATATGGTAAAAAATTACACCTACCATGGGGTTTTATGTATAAAACAATAAAGGCAGAAGATATATTTAGTATAGAAACATTTCTCAAAGAAATAAATGTAAAACATAAAGAACATTTAAGACGTGTAATCATATATTTGGGAATTCCTAATAGCGAAAAAGATGTGAAAAACCTATGGAATGCAAAAAAATTACCCAATGATCTAAAAAATTTATCAAGTAGCGAAAAAAATGAATTGCAACGATCATATGCATCGCTAACATCATATGGGAATTGGGTTGCATATGAAAAAGGAGATAAGGAAGGAGCACAATGGTGGCATCCGGTTACCTATTATATAGAGTGGTCAACAACTAATGTTCAATGGCTGTTTTCTAATTCTGGGCGAAAAGGGAAAAATATGCCCGTAGTCAGAAACCCAGAATATTATTTTACGAAAGGATTCAGTTGGAATAAAATACTAAACCCTAATGCAGAGTATATCAAATGTAGAATTAAGAACATTGGAGTGAATGATGTAGGTGGTATGTCTTTATGTCTGCTTCAAGATGGGGTTTTGTCTCTCAAATATATTATTGCCTTAATCAATTCTCTGCCAGTCTTTCATTATTTTAGAGAATTTATCAGTTGCGGCTCAAATATTGAATTGAATGACCTACGGAACATACCTGTTGTAGTGCCAACTGAATCTCAACGAAATGAAATTGATAATCTTGTTGATTGTGCTACAGACATGCAAAAAAGACATCATAACGAATATGACGGGGGAAAAAGCACTATATTCCTGCAAGAACTTGGTAATATACAGAGTAAAATAGACACTAAAATCAAAGAAATCTATAATATTGAGTAAATTCTTGTTACAACGAGGGAGGTAGGTATATGGCTATATTCAAAATCCTAAAGGGGAAAACAAACAAATTGCCATCTATAAGAGTTAAAAATGAAAAAAAACTACAAAAATCGTTTGAGGATAATCTTGAAACTCTCCTCAACATAACATTTCTGGCGTCTGAATATTCTACAAGTTTCGGAGGTAGAATTGATACATTGGGTATAGATAAAAATGGTGCGCCGGTGATCATTGAATACAAGAAAAGTCATGACGATAATGTTATCAATCAAGGTCTCTCTTATTTACGATGGTTACTCGACCACAAAGCTGATTTCGAAAGTTTATGCCAGAAAAAAAAGGTAGTCATTGAAATCGATTGGGAATCACCACGGGTCATTTGTATTGCTGAAAACTACAGCAAGTTTGATATGGATACAGCCGACCTTTTGCCGATCAATATTGAACTGCTGAAGTATGGCATATATGGTGAGAATATATTGCATTTGGATACTGAAAGCTACCAGAAAGTTAAAATTCCAACAGCCGGTATAATAAAAAAGGCTAAACAAAGAAAAATACAAAAATCGAGTCTACAAATTTCCTATTCTTTGGATGATCACGTGAAAGTCGCCAATAACAAAACCAAAGAAATATTCTTCAGTTTACGAGAAAAAATACTCGCTTTAGATAAAAACATATCCGAAGAACCAAAGTCCAAGTACATTGCATACAAACTGGCTACTAATTTTGTAGATGTTGTGATTTTAAGGGAAGCGCTAAAATTGTTCTTGAATCTCAGAAGTGGTCAATTACAAGATCCTCATAACATTGCAAGAGATTTGACAAAGCCAAAACAGATAGGACATTGGGGTAATGGCGATTATGAAGTTAGGGTGACAAGCACCAAAAATATTGAAAATATATTCGAACTCATCAAACAGAGCTATGATGCAAATAAGTAAATCTGATTTTGTGAACATTTTCATATGACACCTTACAAATGAAAGATAATAAAACAGCTAAGAATCAAGAAAAATCCCTCGATGAAAAAGTAGCCGTTGTTTTAGAGATGCTAAAACGTAAGACATCCATAGAAGAAATATGCCAGCGTCACCAGGTCAACATAACCGATGCCTATCAATGGTGTGCTCTGTTCTTGGATGACGCGAAAAAGGCATTTGAAGAAAGTCGTGAAGAGCCTATTACTCCAGAAGAGATTGAGAAGTTGAAGAAGATTATTGGAAAAAAATTACAAGCATGAAAGAATACGATAATTCCGAAAAAACCGCACGCTTAATGCTCGATGATTATGTTAAATCAGTTACAAATGAACTCGGAGATTCAATCGAAGGGATCATTTTACTGGGTAGTCTTGTTTATGGAGGTTATATTCCGGGTCCTGGAGATATTGACCAAATCACAATACTCAAAAATGATGCAGCTGAGGAAATAGAGCAACAGGTTCTTGCATTAATTAAATCCACCATGGGAAAGTATAATAATGCCGTGAATATTGCTACCACCATATATCGCAAATCACAACTCGAGCGACCATGGCAGACTGAGTATGACTGTACTCCAGAATCAAAACACCTGGTAACAGTCCCGGAAGAACTCCTGCGAATCCACGATCATGGCCAGGTTATATGGGGGAATATTGATGTATCAAGTTTGCCAAAACCAACGATTGATGAAATGAAAGAATATCATTTACGCTGGCGGAAGTGGAATGAAATCTTTTTCGCGCAATCTCCTGAGCATAAAAAGATGATCGAATCACCACCGTTGCGTATTGCTGTAGCAAGCATTATCTCAATGGCAATCTGGCACTATTATTATGCTACCGGAAAGACTTGTTTTAATAAGCACAAAATCTCAGGACTACTAAAATCAGCAGTACATAATTATCGGTATCTTGACATCCTTGAAACAGCAACAAATGTACGCAGAGCAGCTTTTCAAAACATCGCTGATAATATACAAAAACAAATTATTAATGGATTTTTCGCAATGTATGGTTGGTATGTGCAGCATGATATTGGAGAAATACCGATTACCAAATAAAGAACAAACACTATGCTATACTTTAATTCCCAGCGAAAACCATTGATTTAACTGTAAGAGCTCGTATAATTTATAAAGGAGAATCGAAGATGAATTATGATATATTTACGAGATTGTTAAACCATAGGGTAAGTGATGAACTTGCTCGCAGTGAAGATTTTCTTACGGAAGTATTTACATATCTTTTACAAAATTCCCAGAATTTTTTTGAAGAAGTGATCAACAAGAAGCTTGCGATCAAAGATTTGAGTTATAGTAATGCCAAAATTAACGCACAACAACCTTTACAGGGATCAAGACCTGATATCACATTGGAACAGAACGATGTATTATGTTTAATCGAAAATAAAATACTAAGTTCCCTTGGTCCAAACCAGCTTCAGAAATATCAAGAACATGCAGAAAGCACATGCAAAAAATACTCTATGATACTCATAAAAAGTAGACAAAACTATATTGAAATACCTGAAGCAATCAAGAAACTAACCAATTTCAAAGATTTATCATGGGAAGAGGATATTTACTTATTAACCAAAAGTCTTCTCGACAGAAATGACCTCCCGCAATTGGAGTATTTTCTTCTGAAATCATTTACGAATCTCTTGGAGGACCTTGATTTAGGTTGTATTTCTGATTCAGAAATATTGAACTCAGACGATACTGCAAAAATCTGCAAAGCACTCAATCAAACACTGTCGCAAGATATCAAAAAATCACTGCTAGAAGGATTACCTAATCTTAAGATAGAAGTTGATGTAGAAAAATCCGGAAAAGGCAAGGCTCCACGTCCAATTCTGTTCCATTCCTTCTCAATCTATCCCGAGAATGATATATGGTTTTCATGCAATCTCAAGACATTGTTTCATAAAACTGATCAAATAAAAACTGATCCGCACAACCAACCTGTCATTTGTTTGGAATATAAATTTTTCACTTCAAGAATTGAGATAGAAGGTAAAAATCATTATAATAATCTGCTAAAAAAGTTAGGAATACAAAGTATTGCAGATATGTGGGAAAAATATGGTCGTCCGGTATACCAACAGACCAAAGACGAAATATATGAGAAATTTACATCTTTGTCTCGTGATGAGGAAATGCAAAAAATACGATCATTCCCAGATTCAGGAGTAGTACAACACTGGAACTCAACAGCACTCTCAATTGCCTATACTAAAGAATCAATTGATAAGCATCAACCTAATGGGGCATTAAAGAAATATTATCAAGATATTTTTAAGGTATTAATGCCATTATTAAAAAGCTATGGAATTTTTCAAATACGAGATCGGTTTCATGCTCGGATCCTTGAAAACCTTGTTAAAAAATGATATCTCGAATATAATTAAAAAAAAGGAGCTCGAAATGGAATTAACAAAGAGAAACAACAATCATTACCTTCTTATTAAAATAGATCCACGAGATGCAAAGTATCTTAAAGACTTCATAAAAAATGAACACCCTAAAACAGTAAAAAATACAGATAAGCTGTTCAGTGATAAATTAGCTCTAGAAATTGAAACCTTATGGGTTATGATAATGGCTATGGAACTGGAAGCAACAAAGGAATTAACAACAGAGCAAGTTGATCAGATATTTGAGGATATCAATGCTCCAATGAATGCCTTTTATCACCAAGTGCACAAATATATTGAATTCTTAAATCGCTATGTTGATAAACCAGAAAAAAGGGTGGAAAATGGCGTGGAGGTCATTGATGTGCGGAATTTTCTAGGACGCAAGCACTAAAAATGGCGATATTACTATACTTAATTAGTTCTTCTTGGTTTCTTTAAAGACCCTTGTGAAATCATGCCAGCTGTCAATCCATTCATACAAGCTTGCTATATGAGCAAAAATATTTTTTACCCCTTCCATATTTTGTCGTTCGATATTATATCCGTGGAAAAGAGGATTACGAATATCTCTGTAAAATATCTTAGTCTTTGCCCATAGGGTTGTATCAGCTATTTTTAAACTACATTTTTCATCAACAAGACTCGGAAGTCTATGATAATAATTATCAACTGTTCCCTCTCCCTTAAGTTTGTAGGGATCTCTAATGATATCCAGCTTATCCTGAAGTCGACCCATAAAGCCCAATTCAATATAAACTGCACCAGGTAAATATGACTCAAGACCTACAATGATTTTTCGTAGTATCAAGGTAATCAGATCGTCAGGCATTCCATTCCAAGTCATATAAGGTGTTTCAAAGGGACCAATATTTTTCTGAAATTGAGATAAAAACTTCTCATCATTGAATAAACCATAATAACACGCAAACTCGTTCCTTAGATTTATAATGGGTATATTCCCAAGTGTTACACAAAAATCTTTACAATGCTTTTGCATATCTCATTATCTCCTTCATTCTTGCATAAACATCAAATTATATCACTCTTCATTCCAGGCCTTTCTTATTGTTTTCAGAATGACTGTAAATCCCCTCTTCCCCAATTCCCAATATAAGTTTTTTACTTTCTCGAGTTTTGGCTCTGGCAAGTGATTGTTCTTTGAATCATACCCTAGCCATACCATGCATGGATTAATATCTTCGATCCATTTTACCATTACGTCCAGGTCAAAATCAATTACTGGCTCCATTGTGACCATTTTGACAGGATGTTTCACGCTAAGGAAATCTTTATATCTGTGAGAAGGCATAGGAGCTTTTGAAATACCGTTATACACGGTATCATTATTGGTTTCTATAGTCGTACCGATAATAACATTTTTAGGAAAAGTTACTCTATTGAATGTTTTGGGATTCTTTGATTGAATTAGAAACGTCTTATTTGACTCTTTTTGTATTTTTTGTATGATTTTTTCCAAATATTCAGTCCGACAGAAGCTCATATCTCCATTCGCACAAGTAAATATAAATTGCGTCTTTGGCAGATTCTGGGTAAGTCGGCTTGGATGCTCATGAGGAATAAAGTTATAGCAATCTAAGCATCTTTTGCCTTGCCTTTTTAATTGCCTTTGGAAAGATGAGCCACAATAAACGCAGTGATGCAAACAACCTACAAATGGGTTCCACTGTTTTACAGATAACTTATACATATTCGATTTTTTCTTCATAACTCTAATCCCTAATCGTATGCATCTTTGGCTATTTTATTAACTAATACATGTTAGTCAATACTACTGAAAATTATTTACAAACGTTTTTTATCAGAAAAGGTAATAATGTAAATGAACTGCGCACTGCGAGACCGTTGGCACAGTATACTTTTCTACGCAATTACGTCACATTATTCTACTACATAATAACCCGTGCCAGATCTGTGCCTGTTTAACTTCAAGCATCTTTTCGTGTACACCTACAGACTTTATCGCCTCATACAAGGGTTACTTCAGATTTTTTTTACTAGAAAGTCGTGCAGAATGTTTTTTACATATCTGTTTGCTTATTTCAACAAAATTGTCTTCTCAGTTTTACAGCAGTCATCCGTTTCGAATCGTAAGAAGTAAATTCCGTTGGGTAATTTCCTGTTCAGATCATCCCTGCCATCCCATGTAATATTCTGATTCGTTTTTAGAAAACTCTCCTCGAAGAATGTCCTCACAACTCTTCCCGTGATATCATACGCTGTTAAGTTAACTGTTGCACCAATAAATCCATGTATTTTGATAATCATCCTTCCCGCTGCAACACTTGGATTGATCTCAAACAACGATCGGATGAATTGATTGTCACCTTGAGATTGAGGTCCACCGCCTTGGCCAGGTTCTCCCCGTACTTCATAGACCATCACCCGTTTATTCTTTGTATCAGAAACGTAAAGGAAATTAGCATTAGGGGAAAGGGCAAGGCTGGAAGGGTAATTTAATAGGGTATCGATTTTGAAGAGTTGATTCCCAAATGGATCAAATTCCAATACGTCGTGAGCCAAGATATCGCTGACAAAAAGACAACCGGTGCTATCAATCACAATGTCAAACGGTGAAGTTAACACTGTAGAATCTGCGAATATTTCAACAAAATTCCCTAAAGTATCAAATACTGAAATCCGTTTATTTCGTGAATCAGCGATGAATATTTTTCCATTGTAATATGCAAGTCCAATGGGTCGATCAATTTCACCTGGATCAGCTCCCTGTGCACCAAAGGCGTACAGGCTATCGCCACTCTTATTGAATTTCTTGATTTTATGGTGCAATCGATCAGAAATCCATATGTTTCCAGTAGGGTCAAGACATATACCTGAAGGCATATTAAAATTACCTGCAAACCGCAATATGAGGTCGCCTTGTGGCGTGTAACGACTAATTAAATGACTGTTGACATTCGCTACCCAGACAGTACCTGTATCATCAAGTAACAAGGCAAAAGGAAAACCAGTTCCAAGTGAATCATTGACTGTTATTGTGTCGATAATTTCATGATTCACATCGTAGTGGTAAATATTGCCACTGACGAATTCACCGATGTAAACATCTTCTCCCACAGCAATACCGTAAATATAATTTGAGAACCCAGAGAACCCTTCAATGCCACCACCATCATTCCGGACTCGTACACTAACCATGGTGTCGCTGATATTACTGGCTGAATCAGCGACGGTCAATTTAAGATTATACCATCCATCATTGACTTGATACGTATTCCAATCACCCAATTTTACAGGTTTGAATCCTCCTCCTACCTGAATCGGGTATTTTGGAATGAATGACAATGAATCAGGATCATTGCCATACCAAAAGATATCCATAAATTGTTGATGTTGCAGCTCGTATTGCTTAAAATGCGGTGGATCCTCAAGGGAATCATGTGCCCAACCAGTAATAGAAATGGTGTCACTGATTGTCTGGCCATTTTGAGGATATGCGACTTTACGTGCAGGTTTAGTCGTGTCAACAATGATACTGTCAAACGAAACAGATGTTTCATTACCGGCGCAATCGGCAAACTGCCCCCACACTTTCCGCACACCATTGCCTGATATAAGTGTCCAGCTCTTGAGCGAATCGTAATTCTCAAACTTAGTGTAATCGTATGGGGGTCCCACTAAATCAAGTCGGAAATTATCAATATACAAATCACCGTTATTACCAAGACCACTATTCACCCAAACACCAATACGAGCTTCTGTGAATACTGAGTCAGAATCAGGGCGAAATTCAAAATAGGAGTAGAGATTGTATTGAGCAACTTTTGCATTTGTTCCTTTAGGGATGGTTATACTGCAACCAATCGGTTGTATGTGACGCACTGCGGTGTCGCCATAGATATACTGAAACTCAATCCTCCCCGTACCTATGAAATCATCAATTACCAAGTCGATCCATAACAACATAGTATCACCCTCAAAGCTGGAAAGACTTTCTGGAGGGATTGCCTGGTAAAAGTAGTTGCCTGAGGTTTGAACTGAAATGTCGTATAGCTTCAAAGTGCTATCAAAAACAGCATAATCATAGCGCCAATTGTTGTCGCTTTCAAAACTCGAATTTATGACAGGATTTTTTAGCTCATTATTCCCATAACGCATTTTTGAAGGACCACTGATACCATCACTTAAAAAGCTCTTGAGAGTCACATTCGGATTATTAGTAAAAGTGCTGTCATAATTGATCACAAATGAATATGTAGGGGCAGTCTTGTCAAAGCATATTTGATCGCTGTATTCATAACTCTCGTTATTAGCACCAACCTTGTACATCACATAGACTGTCTGTGTACCCTCGTCCTGACGCAGTAACCAACAGTACGTGGAATCAAATGCTAACCAGCCGGTGGAATCGATCAAACTGAGGGAATCACCGTAAAACTGCCACATCTTCATCGAATCAGCCGGCGGGTTCAAAGTGTCATTAGGATTTGTCGAGGCAAGATTAAGGACAGCATAGGCAATATTCGTATATGCTGAATCCATGTTTATGCTGATGGAACCGTATGGTCTAAGCAGTACCTGATAGAGCCGATACCCAGCATTGTTGTCAGAGGAATGCTCAACGAATTTTTTCATTGATGGGTTGACCACTGCCTTGAGTAAGTGATAACCATGTTCTGCGACCCACGCGGAATCGACACATGAAACATACGTGCTTTCTGGTTTTATTTCCGCAATTATTGTGTCAACGCAAAGCAGCGTATCGCTGTTATAGTATTCGACAAACACAGTATCGGGTGTGGATTGTATGGCATCGATATTTTCCACCTTCGCATACACTGCTACCGTATCACCATCACGCGGATATTCAGGGTCTGTCCAGAGACTGTCGATAATTACATCTGGACGCTTCAATGTAGAATCAACCGGCTCCTTTATGAATTTTGGAGTAGTGTCCAAGGCAACGGTGACCCAACCACACATGTCAGCGGCTGTGGTGCTTGTATCAGGAGTTGCATCACGCGCAGTCTTCTCCCATGTAACGACATTTGTACGAACAGGTAATTTGCATTCTATGGGGACGCCACCTGCAATGCTCCCCATTTGACCTGGACATGAATATATGTTATACTTGCGGGCTTGGGAAGGAGAATCAAAATGAGCCGCAAGAGATGGACATACGAGGAGAAATTACAGATTGTGTTGGCGATG
>Ga0180437_10005977_pt1 | contig 16468 bp, 9 predicted proteins | sample SS_ome_4_FD_132410 | JGI IMG/M metagenome (GOLD analysis project Ga0180437, IMG submission 132410) | Hypersaline lake sediment archaeal communities from the Salton Sea, California, USA - SS_3_D_1 metaG | ecosystem: Environmental > Aquatic > Non-marine Saline and Alkaline > Hypersaline > Sediment...
CAAGGACAGGGTCCGACCAGGACAGGGTACAGCACAGTGCCCTGTACTGACCGTCCAGGACAGTGCCCTGTACTGACCGTCCAGGACAGTGCCCTGTACTGACCGTCCAGGACAGTGCGCCTAATCTGCGTCTCAAAGTGCAAAGTTATTGATGGACAAGTGCTATGGGCCACAGCCGGCCGCTGGACTGCGATCCAGCGAGAGCGCCGGGACTTTTTTCGGATAGGCCCCTGGTGACACAAAGCGAAAAATATGGTACAATAGATGCCAAACGCAGAAGGATGGCGATATGTCCCCACGACTCACGCGGCACACAAAAGGTTTGTCAATCTGGCTGGTTAGCATGGCCTTGTTCACCGGCCTCCTGCCGTGGGCGGTTGGTGCCCAAGCCGAACCGCCCCAACCGACGTCCACGCCCACCCGTGCGCCGTTCGCCTACGGGGTGAGCTTCCTGGCACCCAGCGGGCAGGTGGGCACGACGTACCGCGGCGCACCGGAGGACACCAGCGGCGTGGCTACCGCCGATCTCGCCGAACTGGCCGCCGACGGTCTGGCGCTCGTCAACGAGGCCCGCCGGGCCGCTGACCTGCCGCCACTGCGGCCGAGCGAGGCCCTGACCTTGGCCGCCGGCGAACACGCCACCGACCTCCAATCGAACGGAGCGTTTGTGCACCAGGGCAGCGATGGAAGCTGGCCTGCCGACCGTGCCAGCCGTCAGAGCCACCCGGCCCTCCACCTGGGCGAGAACCTGGCCGTGGGCTATGTCACCGCCCAGGCGGCCGTAGACGCCTGGTTGACCGACGATGGCAGCCGGGCCAATCTCCTCGACCCTCACTTTACCCAGGCCGGCCTGGCCTTCGCCCACGACGGCCCGTGGCACAACTACTGGGTGCTGATGCTGGGCGACGCACCCACCTACCGGCCTGGACGTGTGCTGGTACGGTTTCAACCGGCCGTGTCCGCTACCAGCACCCGGGAGGTTCTGGCGCAGGTGAACGCCGCCTCGCTGGGCAGGGTTGGCAGCCTCGACGTCGAGCGACTGACCGTACCCGTGGGGCAAGAGGCTGCCGTGCTCGCCGCTCTGAGACAGCATCCGGCCGTCGCCTTTGCCGAAGTGGATTACCGGGTGCGGGCGGTTCTGGAGCCAGACGATCCGGCCTTCCAGGACGGCACGCAATGGGGCCTGCACAACGCCAACGACGCCGACATTGACGCGCCGGAGGCATGGGACCTGACCACCGGCAAGGACAGCGTCATCGTGGCCATCGTGGACACGGGCGTAGACCAGGATCACGCCGAGTTCAGCGGCAGGCTGATGACAGGCCGGCACTTTTTCAACGATGGGCAGGAAAACGAGAACACCGACGACGACCACGGCCATGGCACCCACGTGGCAGGCATCGTCGCTGCAGCCGGAAACAATGGCATTGGCATGGCTGGCGTGGCCTGGGGTGTGCGAGTCATGCCGGTGAAGGTGCTGGATAGCACTGGAAGCGGCTGGGTGTCCGACGTCGCCAGTGGCATGACTTATGCCACCGACGAAGGCGCCAAGGTCATTAACTTGAGCCTGGGAGACACCAGCGCGAGCAGCACGCTTCAGAACGCCATAGATTACGCTCACGACCGAGGCGTCCTGGTGGTCGCTGCAGCAGGCAATTGCGGTGACAGCTCCTACTGGTACAACGGCTGCGACTATCCCGATCAACCCATCTATCCTGCTGCCGGGGACAACACGCTTGCCATAGCCGCGACGACCCAATACGACGTCCAATCCAGCTTTTCCAACCAGGGCGCCTACGTGGACGTTGCCGCACCGGGATCGTCCATCTACAGCACCCTGCCCGGCAGCTATGGTTACAAGAGCGGTACGAGCATGGCCACGCCATTCGTCTCCGGTCTGGCGGCGCTGATTCTCTCGACAAGCAGCAACCTGACGCCCGACCAAGTGGAAGCGATCATCGAGCAATCGGCCGACGACCTGGGCGATGCCGGGCGCGACGACGTATACGGTTGGGGGCGCATCAACGCCTACCAGGCCCTTCTTTCTTCCTCACATGCACTGGAAGGCACTGTCTACGACCAGCAAGGCCACGGTGTGGCCGGCGTCTCGCTCACCCTCTCCGGCAGCCAGACTTTCACAGCCACCACCGAGGGCGACGGGCGCTTCAGTCGGACCGACCTGCCACCGGACACCTACGCCGTGACGCCGGCTCTGGCCGGCCTGGCCTTCTCCCCATCCACCCGCACCGCCGTCCTCTCTGAGGGCGGCGTGACCGGTATGACGTTCACGGCACACATCTCTGAGACCTTTGCCGTCCATGGCACGGTTCGCACCGCCCAAGGCAACGGCCTGCCTGACGTGCCGGTTGTCGTTGCCAGCGAGCACCTGCGCCTGACCACCCAGACCGACGCCGACGGCCACTTTGTCCAGACGGGTCTCATCAGCGACACCTATGTCCTCACACCCACCGTGGATGGGGTTGCTTTTGAACCGCCATCCAGCACCGTGGTCATCAACGGGGTGGGGCAAAGTAGCGTGGACTTTGTCCGGCAGGAGGGTGACGATGACGACTTTGTGGTCTATCTGCCGGCAGCGTTTCACAAGTTTTCTACGTCGGTCTTTCCCAACGACCCCTACTTTCAAAACGGCACCCAATGGGGCCTGCACAACACCAACGACGCTGACATCGACGCGCCGGAGGCGTGGGGCCTCAGCACCGGCGACAGCAGTGTCATCGTGGCCATCGTGGATACCGGCGTAGACCAGTACCACCCCGAGTTCAGCGGCAGGCTGATGACAGGCCGGCACTTTTTCAACAACGGGCAACAAGATAGCAACACCGACGACGACAACGGCCACGGTACCCACGTGGCGGGCATCGCCGCTGCCACAGGGAACAACGGCATCGGCGTGGCCGGCGTGGCGTGGGGGGTGCGGGTCATGCCGGTGAAGGTACTGGATAGCAACGGAAGCGGTTGGATGTCCGACGTTGCCAGGGGTGTCACTTATGCGGCCGACCATGGCGCACAGGTCGTCAACTTGAGCCTGGGGGGAACTGGCATCTCCCAGGCCCTCCAGGACGCCGTGACCTATGCCTACAACAACGGCGTGTTGACCGTGGCTGCTGCGGGCAACTGTGGAGACGCGAGCTATTGGTTGAACGGCTGCACCTATCAGGATCAGCCCAACTATCCCGCTGCCGGCAGTCACACCCTCGCCGTAGCCTCGACGGCCCAGGACGACACCCAATCCAGTTCCTCCAACGAGGGCGACTATGTGGACGTCGCTGCACCGGGCTCGTCCATCTATAGCACCCTGCCTGGCGGCTACGGCGAAAAAGGCGGCACCAGCATGGCCACCCCGTTTGTCGCCGGGCTGGCGGGCCTGATCATCTCCAAGTATCCCTCTTACACGCCATACCAGGTCGCCCAGGCCATCGTCCACAACGCCGATGATCTGGGCAATGCCGGTCGAGACGACGTTTTTGGGTGTGGCCGGATCAACGCCTACCGCTCGTTGGCCAACGGCGCGGTGGGCGACGGCTGCGCTGGCTGGAGCAGCTTCTCCTTCGACGGCAGCCAGGCGCGGACCACGCCGCCTGCCGACGCCGAGTTCCGTCCCGGCGCCCTGCTGATCAAGTTCCGCGACCTGGCCTCCCTGGCCGCGCGCGAGAAGGCCCTGGCGGATCACGAGCTGGCGATCGTGGAGACTATCGAGGGACTGGAGGTCCACCTGGTCGCCGTGCCACAGGGCGAGGAGCTGTCCCTGGCAGCATCACTCAACGCCAACCCGGCGGTCGCCTACGCCGAACCGGACTACCAGGTGCGTGCCTCTCAATGAACAAGCCAGTCAACCAGCCTGCCCATCCGCTGACTCTGACCCTCTTTCCCCAGGCGGCCCAGGTGGCTCCCGATGGCCACCTCCATCTCGGCGGCCTGGACACCGCTGACCTGGCTGCCGAGTTCGGCACGCCACTGTACGTCTATGACGAGGCCACACTACGCGCCAACTGCCGCACCTACCGCGACGCGCTGGCTGCCCACTACCCTGCTCCTGCCGAGGCTGCCTACGCGGCCAAGGCTTTCCTGTGCACGGCCATGGCCCAACTCGCCGCCGAGGAAGCGCTGGGCCTCGACGTCGTCTCTGGCGGCGAGCTGCACGTGGCTCTGCAGGCCGGATTTCCCGCGGCGCGGATCCACTTTCACGGCAACAACAAGTCGCCCACCGAACTTGCTTTCGCGCTGGACGCCCGCGTGGGCCGGATCGTCGTGGACAACCTTTACGAGCTGGAGACGCTCGCCCGTCTGGCTGCCGAACGCGACGTCGTGGCCCCCATCTGGCTCCGCCTCTCGCCCGGCGTGGACGCCCACACTCACGCCTATCGCAAGACTGGCCTGCTCGATTCCAAATTCGGCCTCTCACCCGCCACCGGCGACGCGACGCAAGCCGTCTGGCAGGCCATGTCCAGCCCTCACCTGGCGCTGACCGGCCTGCACGCGCACATTGGCTCGCACATCTTTGAGCACGCGCCGTTCCTCCAGACGGTGGCGGTCCTGCTGGATTTTGCCACCGAGATGCGGTCCTGTGACTTTGAACTGCGCGAGTTGAGCACCGGCGGGGGTCTGGCGGTACGTTATGTCCAGTCTGATCCGCCCGCGCCGGTTGAGCCCTACGTCCAGGCGATCAGCCTCGCCGTCGTCGAAGGCTGCCAGGCTCGCGGGTTGCCGCTGCCCCGGCTGGTGTTGGAACCGGGACGGAGCATCGTCGGGCCGGCAGGCGTGGCGCTGTACACCGTCGGCGCGCGGAAAGAGATCCCCGGCGTGCGGACCTACGTCAGCGTGGACGGCGGCATGGCCGACAATCCTCGCCCCGCCCTGTACGGGGCCCGCTACACGGCGATCGTGGCCAACAAGGCGAACCTCCCGCCCAGCGAAACGGTCACCGTTGCCGGCAAGTTCTGCGAAAGCGGCGACGTCCTCATCCGCGACCTTTCTTTGCCCCACGCCGAGCCGGGCGACCTGCTCGCCGTGCCGGTCAGCGGAGCCTACAACCTGGCCATGAGCAGCAATTACAATCAGGTCCCCCGTCCCGCCGCCGTGCTGCTGGGCGACGGCCAAGCGCGCCTCATCCTCCGTCGCGAGACCTACAACGACTTGACCCGCCGTGACAGGCCACTGTGAGAGCAGACGGACAAGAGCGGTGCATCAAGTCCTCCACCCGGTTTGTGACACAAGGCATCCATGAACACTGGCTTTTCGGGCACGTTCAGTGTCGCCGCGCCGTTCAGCCTTGATCTTGCTTGGCAACCCGTTTGAACGGGTTTCGACCTGTTCAGTCGTGCGTTTCAACGCTCGGCTCGGCGCCCTGCAATACGCCCCTACGACGGGAGAGTAGACAAAAAGGCACGCTTGGGCTATAATTGTCCTGGGGGAGCAGAGGGGACCTCGATGGAGACACGCAACGAGACAAAGCACCATCAAACGTTGTGGAAATCGTTGGCTCCAGTGGCCGTCGCCTGTCTACTGGCCTTTGTGCTCCGGTTGTACTGCCTCAACGAACCGGCGCTGCGGTGGGACGAAGGGTGGACGATTGCCCACGGTCACCTGCCGTGGCGCGAGTTGATCCGCATCGCCGCGCTGGAGTGGCATCCTCCCCTTTTCTACGCCCTGTTCAAGGTTTGGCTGTCCCTCGCCGGGCAGATCAACTATACCGTTCGATTTCTGGCCGTCCTGGCGGGCGTGCTGACCGTTCCTCTGGCCTACACCGCCGCCCGAGCCTGGGTGCGGAATCGCCGCCTGGCGCTGCTGGCCGCGTTCTATGCGGCCACGGCACCGCTGTTGGTTTACTACGGCCAAGTGAACCGCATGTACGCCTGGACGCCGGTAGGCACGCTGCTGGCGACATGGGCGCTCCTGCGGGCCACAGATTCCTCGCGCCCGCAACTCCGGTGGGCGGTCGTCTCCGGCCTGGCGACCGCCTTTGCGCTTTATTTGCTCTATTACACGGTCTGGCCGCTGGCAGCCACGTACGCTTTTGTCCTGATCGTCCGGCGCCGCCGGTGGCGGGCGACTGTTGCTTCCGGGCTGCTCGCGCTGCTCGTCTATGTGCCGTGGCTGGCCTACGCCGTCACCACCGTCCAGAGCCGCGTCTACCCCACGGAAACGCTGGCCCAGTCGCTGAGCCAGACCTGGCAACTCGTCGGCTCGTCGGTTTTCGGCCTGGTCTTTGCCTTTGAACGCGGCTGGGCGGCCGTGTGGCTCACCGGGGCACTTTTGCTGCTGGGATGGCTGCTCGCCCCACCACGCGAGTGGACGCCGCTGCTCCTGCCAGCGTTGGCGATCGTCGCCGCGGTCTTGGGCGTGTCGTACGGCGCTCAGGCAGTCCGCTTTTTCGCCGTGCGGCACCTCGTCCCGACGGCGCCCTTTCTCGGGCTAGCGCTGGCGTGGGCATTGGATCGGCTGTTCACCCGCTGGAGGCCAGCCCTGCCGCTCGCCCTGGCTGCGCTGGCCATCGCCTTCTGGCCCACCAGTTCGACGTTCGTCTACGCCAAGACGCTGGAAGTCGTTGACCCATTTGACCCGGCCTCGGATTGGAACTATCTCGCGCCAAGAATCTTGCCGGACGACCTGGTCTTGTTCAATAACCTGGCCAAGGCCGGTTGGTACGAGCAGGCCCGCGCCGGACAGGGCGCGCCATGGTCGTACGTCCTGCGCTGGGATCCGATCGTCGAGCCGATAGGCGCGACCATCGCACCTCGTGTCGAGGCCGCGATGCAGCAGCACGCCCGGCTGTGGTTCGTGCTCTACAAGGGAGCGACCGGTCCCAACGACGACCTGCGTGTCTGGCTGCGATCTCACGATCGCCTGTACCCCATGTGGGAAGGCTGGACGAGCGACACACTCTTTCTCGGCTACGTCGTGCCCCACGGGCCGCTGGCCGACTCGCCGGCCGGAAAGACCTTTGCCGATCAGCCGATCCAACTGGCCGCGGCGCGTTTCACGGATCGGGCGCGACCCGGCGGTGGCGTAGCGCTAGAGATCACGTGGCACATCCGGGGACAGATCACAGCCGACGAAAAGGTGTTCGTCCACCTGGTGTCTGCCGACGGACAGGTAGTGGCCCAACACGATGCCCGCCCGGCCGGCGAGGGCCGCCCGACCCAGACGCTCTCACCAGGCGAGGTCATCCTGGATCGCCACGGCATCGGCCTGCCGGCAGACGCGAGTGGCCCGCTCACCCTCCAGGTGGGACTGTACAACGCGGTCTCGGGCACGCGGGTGCGACTCGACGAGGGGGGCGACGTGGTGACGATCGGCACCGTTTATGTGGATTTAACCCAAGATTCACGAAAGCTTAACGCTATTCGCGCCCGAGGTATGATAGAATATAGCACTGAAATACCTTAAACGCCCGCTGGATCGTGGACGAGACAGGTCACCGGCAAGGATCATCGAGCTGTTGAGCCTCCGAGGGTGTGCAAAAGTCAAACGAGGTGAAGAATGAACGATCTTATGGGCAAGACGATCGGGCAATATCAGATCGTGGATCACCTGGGCAAAGGCGGCATGGCCGAGGTTTACAAAGCCTACCAGCCCAGCCTGGATCGCTATGTGGCCATCAAGGTGCTCCACCCCATCGTCGCCACCGACGAGCAATTCCTGACCCGTTTTCAACGCGAAGCGCGCTCCGTGGCCACCCTGCGCCATCAACACATTGTCCAGATTTTTGACTTTGGCAACGAAGGCAGAACCTATTACATGGTCATGGAGTTCGTTGACGGCCAGACCCTCAAGCAAAAGCTCAACGCGCTGCGCGCCGAGGGCCAGGTCATGCCGCTCGAAAAAGTCAACGAGATCGTGAACCAGGTGGCGCAAGCCCTGGACTATGCGCACGAACGAGGCCTCATTCACCGTGACGTCAAGCCGGCCAACATTCTTCTCACTTCCGAAGGCGACGCTGTCCTGTCCGACTTTGGCATCGCCCACATGGTCGAGTCCACCCGCCAGACGATGACCGGCGTCGTCGGCACGCCCGAGTACATGTCGCCCGAACAAGGGCAGGGACACGAGATGGATCCCCGTTCCGACGCCTATTCGTTGGGCGTGGTGCTGTACGAAATGCTCACCGGCACGATGCCTTACCAGGCCGACACGCCCCTGGCCGTCATTTTTAAGCACGTCCGTGACCCGCTGCCCCTGCCTCGCCAGGTCAATCCCAGCATCCCGGAAGCGGTGGAGCGCGTGACGCTCAAGGCCATGGCCAAATCGCCCGACGGTCGCTACGGATCGGTCGGAGAGATGGCCACCGCGCTGGAGCACGCCATCCTGGGCACAGCCCCTCCAGAAACTCACGACCTGCCGACGCAAGTGGTTCCCCAGCCGGCAGCCCCTCCAGCCCCACAGGCAGCGGTTGCCGCCCCGGCAAAGCGTCGCCGCGCCTGGGGGTGGATGGCTGCCGTTGCCATCCTCCTGCTCTTGCTGGGCAGCCTGGCCGCGGCAGGGGTCATCGTTGGGCCACGGTTGTTGTCCCTGCTGGGTCCAAAGACGCCCGCATCTACGGAACGAACGGCGACCATCGTCGAAGCTGGCCAAGGCGTCCAAACCCGCGCCGGGAGCGACGGCGAATGGGCCGACGCCCTTGCCGGCAAGACGCTGCAGAACGGCAGTGCCGTCCGCACGCCGGGCGGCGCTTTTGCCCGCATCAGCTTCGACGAGGCCATGTTGCGCCTGGCGCCTGATTCTGAACTGGGCATCGAGCAGATCCTCGAGCAGGATCGAGGCCGCGTCGCGCGCCTGACCCTGGTTCGGGGTCGCGTGTGGATACAGCTCAACAGCGAGTCCCAATTCAGCGTTGGCCTGCCGGCGGCGAGCGAGGTGACGCTGCAATCGGGGCGTTGTAGCATCTGCGTAGCCGAAGACGATGCCGCCAGGCTGGTGCTGGTCTCGACGGACGACGGGAGCGCTACGGTGAGCACCGGTTCGTCCGCCGTCACGCTAAAGAACAATCAGGAGATCACTGTGGACGCCGGTGGCGACGTGGTCGACTTTGGCAACATCAGCGCAGAGGAGAGCGCCTCGTGGCAGAATCACGCGGTTGGCCCGGAACTCAGCCTGGCCACGCCTACCGCCACACCCACGGCGACCGACACGCCGACCCATACGCCGACGGCCACGTCCACACCGACCGCGACGCCGACGCCTACCAGCACCGCCACGCCGGTCGATACGGCAACGGCCACGCCTACCTCGACGCCCACAGACAGCCCGACACCGACTGATACGCCAACCGCTGCCCCCACGCCGACCGATACGCCCGCACCGACGAATACGCCTGCGCCGACGGCTACACCGAGGCCAACTCACACGCCTACCTTTACCCTGACGCCCACGATCCCTCCCACCTACGAACCCTTGGGGACTTTTTACTGGGATTCCCAGGCTACAGAAGTCGGAGACGGCGAGCACTGGCAGGTGTATGTCTACCTGCGCATCACCGGCGGCGATGGCAACTATACCTTCTATAACGGCGAAGAACCACTGCCCGGTCCCGAGAATACGTTCCAGTATGGCTGCGGGTTCCCCATGATGGGCAGGTTCGTCGTCGTCTCGGGCGACGGTCAGCGAGCGGAAAAGGACTATTACTTCCCAGACGTGCCGTGCACAAAAAAATCAAAGTAGCGAGAAACTGCCATGGAAGATTCCTGGATCGGCAAAACCATCAGCCATTATCAGATCATCGAACACCTGGGCAGGGGCGGCATGGCCGAAGTATACAAGGCCTACCAGCCGGCGCTGGACCGCTACGTCGCCGTCAAGATCCTGCACCCCTTCGTGGCTGACGACGAGACATTCCTGGCCCGCTTTGAGCGCGAAGGGCGCGCCGTGGCCGGGCTCCGCCACGTCAACATTGTCCGCGTTTTTGACTTTGGCCGCCAGGACGACACCTACTTTATGGTTATGGAATTCGTAGATGGCCAGACACTGAAGCAGCGCCTGAACGAACTCCGCGCCACCGGGCAGGTCATGTCCCCTGCCGAGACGACCAAACTTATCAGCCAGACTGCCCGCGCCCTGCATCACGCCCACCAGCGCGGCCTGATCCACCGTGACATCAAGCCGGCCAACATTCTGCTCACTGCCAGCGGTGACGCCGTACTGTCCGACTTTGGCATCGCCCGCATGGTGGCATCCACCCGCTACACCATGACCGGCGTCATCGGCACGCCCGACTATATGTCGCCCGAACAGGGACAGGGACTGGACACAGACCTCCGCACCGACATCTATTCGCTGGGCATCGTCCTGTACGAATGTCTCACCGGGCGCACGCCATTCAGCGCCGACACGCCCCTGGCCGTCATCTTTAAGCACGTGCAGGACCCCCTGCCCCTGCCGCGCGGCGTCAATCCGAATATCACCGAGGCCATGGAGCGCGTCGTGCTCAAGTCACTGGCCAAGAGCCCGGAGGACCGATTTGTCTCGGCCGAGGAGATGGCCGACGCCGTGGAAGCAGCGCAACGGGGCGACGACACGCTGGCCGGTGAAGCGGACGGACTCAGCAAACTGTTCGCCGACCTGGGCCTGGAGATGCCCGAGGGAATCGCCACTGCTCCTGCAGACACGGGGGTCCTTGTACAGGACACGGCGATCTCCTCGACGCTCACCCTGCCCGAGACAGCCGCACGTCCACGAGCGAGACGGCGACTGCCCGTCGCTCTCGTCGTGGGCCTCGTCGTCGCCGTCCTGGCCCTGGCGGCCGGTGTGACGGTTCTGCTCTCCCGCTCCCCCACAGGCGACGAGGGGCCAACAAGCCGGGCGCGACACGTGGCAGTGAGCGAACAGGTGGGCACCGTCACCACTTCCCCGCCCAATAAATCGGCGCTCGACAGCGGCGATGAGGTACAGACCGGGCAGCAAAGCAGCGCCAAACTGGCCCTCGACGAAGCCGTCATCCGCCTGGCAGCGAATACCCGGCTTCGGGTAGACAACTATTCTGAAGCTGAAGGAGGCCGGACGGCTCATCTCTCGCTGCAGCAAGGCCGGTTGTGGGCGCGCCTGTTCGATGGCAGCGACTTTCAGATCGAGACACCCGCCGGAACCGTGGTTCCTGACGCGGGCCGCTTCAGCCTGCACGCGGACGGGGAAGGCAGCCTGCTTCTCATCTCTGTCGAACAGGGCCGGGCCAGCCTGATCCAGGGCGAGGGAGAGAATCGACGCGAGAGCGTCATCCCCGAAGGTCAACAGGTATCCGTGCCCGTTGGCGGCCAACCCGGCCCACTCCAACCTCTGTCGGCGGAAGAGGCCGGCCTGTGGGCGCTCATGGCGGTCGGCGACAGCCTGGAATTGGCGACTCCCACGCCGACCCACACGGCGACACCGACAGACACGGCGACGCCAACGGACACACCGACGGCAACGGCCACGCCGACGGACACACCCACGGCAACACCGACGGGCACCCCCACGCCGACGGACACCGCCACCTCCATGCCCACCGCCACGCCCACTGACACGCCGACGCCTACGGTCACCCCCACGGATACGGCCGTGCCGCCTACGGCAACCGCTACCCGCCGGCCGCCCACCGCGACCCCGACGCCGACCTTCACGCCCACCCCTACAGAGACGGTAGAGATGATACCGCTAGATTTCAACTGGCATCCAGACGAGAGCACTTTGCGTGTGGTGAACGACATCGGCGTCGACGAGTGGATCGTCACCGTCGTCATCGAAGCGTGGGGCGGGGACGGAAACTATACGTACATTTGGAGCAACGAAAAAGAAGTTGAGCAGCGGTTCGAGGTCCGGGGGCGCGCCTGCTCCCCGGCCGTAGGCGGGCTCATCGTCCAATCAGGCGATGGTCAGACCAAGGAAAAAGCGGTCTGGATCGATGCGCTCTACTGCCCATCGCCATAAGAGCAGACCCTAAGGGTTTTCAGAAACCCTGAGGGTCTTAACAAGGGGGGGAGTCATGCACAAGATCGGTCAAATCCTGGGCGTTCTGTTCGTCGTCCTTCTGATGCTCGTGCTCGTCGCCGGCAGTGGGGCCTACCTGTTCGTGCAGCGCAGCTTTCCCGTGGTCAACGGCACGGTTCAGGTGCCGGGACTGGATGGACAGGTCACGGTCATCCGCGACCGGTGGGGCGTGCCGCACCTTTACGCCGACAGCCAGCGCGATCTCTTTTTTGCCCAGGGCTACATCCACGCCCAGGATCGGCTGTGGCAGATGGAACTCAACCGCCGCATCGGCAGCGGCACCCTGTCCGAGGTGCTGGGCGACGCGACGCTGGATACCGACAAGTTTCTGCGCACGGTCGGCCTGCGCCGCGCCGCCGAAAAGGACTGGGAGGTTCTGGACGCGGAGACGTGCCGCTGTCTCCAGGATTACGCCGACGGCGTCAACGCCTTCATCGACAGTCACCGCGACCGGCTGCCCCTGGAGTTCAACTTGCTGGGATACGAGCCGGAACCGTGGACGCCGCTGGATACCCTATCCTGGGGCAAGGTGATGAGTTGGGACCTTGGCGGCAACTGGGAGACTGAGCTGCTGCGGGCCAGACTTGTCGCCCACCTCGGCGCAGACAAGGCGCAAGACCTGCTGCCGCCATACCCCGACGGCGGCCCCTTTATCATTCCTCCAGAGGCGCGCAGCTATGCCGGCCTGGGAACCCCCTCGCTGGCGGCCAACGATCCCCTTGCCCAATGGCTGGGCGCGAATGGCCCCGGCATCGGCAGCAACAACTGGGTGGTGGACGGCAGCCTGACTGCCAGCGGCAAGCCGTTGCTGGCCAACGACACCCACCTGGGCATCCAGATGCCTTCCATCTGGTACGAAATGGGACTGCACGGCGGAGGGTTCAACGTGGTGGGATTTACCTTCCCCGGCGCGCCGGCCGTCATCATTGGCCACAACGACCGCATCGCCTGGGGCGTCACCAACCTCGGTCCCGACGTGCAGGACCTGTACCTGGAAAAGCTCAACCCCGACAATCCCACGCAGGTCGAGTTCATGGGACAGTGGGAAGACGTGCAGGTCGTCAAGGAAGAGATCAAGGTCAAGGACCAGGAGGCCGTCGTCCTGGAAGTGCGCCTTACGCGACACGGGCCATTGCTCAACGACGTGGTAGACGGTCTGGAGCAACCGATTGCCTTCCGCTGGACGGCCCTGGACGCGGCGCGCCTCTTTGACAGCGTGGTGGGCGTCAACCTCGCCCGGGATTGGGAATCGTTCCGCGAGGCGCTGCGCAACTGGGACGTGCCCTCGCAGAACTTTGTGTACGCCGACGTGGCGGGCAATATCGGTTATCAGTCACCCGGCAAGATCCCCATCCGCGCCAAGGGGGATGGCACGGTACCGGTGCCCGGCTGGACGGGCGAGTACGAGTGGACGGGGTACATCCCCTTTGACGAATTGCCCTTCGTCTATAACCCGCCCACCCACTTTGTCGTCACGGCCAACAACAAGGTCGTGCCCGACGACTATCCTTACTTAATCTCGTCGGGGTGGGCACCGGGCTATCGTGCCCAGCGTATCGCAGACCTGCTGGCGTCCAAAGCAGCCAGCGGTCCCCTCACCCCCGACGACTTTCGCGACATCCAGGCCGACGTCTACTCGCTGCCCGGCGAGTTCCTGACGACTTACCTCCTGGAGGCCAGGCCGGAAAACGATCTCCAGGAACGCGCCCTGAACCAGGTGCGCGACTGGGATCACGTCAACAGCGATGCTAGCCCCGGCGCGGCCATCCTGGCCGTCTTTTACCAGGAGATCTCCCGGGCCGTCCTGGCCGACGAACTGGGTGACGAACTCTTTGACGACTATGCGGAGGGCGGGCAGATCCGTGCTCTGGAAAGCATCCTGGCCCATGCCGACAATGCCTGGCTGGACGACGTCAGCACGTCAGTCGTAGAAACCCGCCAGGCGATCGTCCAGCGGGCCTTTGCAGCCACCGTTGAACGCCTGAGCGACGCATTGGGCGACCGGCCAGAGAGGTGGGCCTGGGGGCGGCTGCACACGGCCACGTTCGTCAACAACCCCCTGGGCGTCAGCGGCATCGGCCCGCTGGAGCGGCTGGTAAACAAGGGACCGTTCCCCATGGGCGGTTCCGGCTACACGGTATATAACACCGGCTACGACCGCGACTTTGAACAGCGCACCGTGTCTTCCCAGCGCCAGATCGTGGACCTGAACGACTGGGGCAACTGCCGTTCTCAGCACACGACCGGGCAGTCGGGCCAGCCGATGCACAAGCACTACGCCGACATGATCCAGGCCTGGCGCGCTGTGGAACATCACCCCATGCTGTTCGACCGCCCACAGATCGAGGCGGAGCAGGAAGGAACGCTGATCTTGCGACCGGCCGGCAAGTAGCCGCTCAAGTTTTGGGGAAAACGTGCGAAGGCAGGACAGGCGACGACGGGGCGAGATTGAGGTAAGCGAGCAGATCGGTGGCGTTGAACTCTTGACGCTCGCCTGGATTAACAGTATAATACCTTCAATCTGCAGAGACACTGAAATGCAAGGACACCCCGAGGTGCAAGATGCCCACTCGAACGGTCACGTTACGATTGCCAGAGAATTTGTACACTCGTTTGGAGCAAGCCGCACAAGCGACCCGCCGCTCGCTGAATGACGTGCTGCTTTACGCCGTGCAGGTAGGTAGTCCACCCCGGTGGGACGATGCTCCAGCCGAATTCCAGGCTGACCTGGCTGCGTTGGATCGGCTGGACGACGAGACACTGTGGCGCATCGCTCGCAACCGCAAGACAGAAGCGGACATGGAACGCTACCAGGAGTTGCTAGACAAAAACGCGGATGGCGTCTTGTCGGCCGACGAACTTGATGAGTTGGGCAGGCTGCGTGTTGAGTTTGATTGTTTCATGCTACGCAAGGTTCACGCAGCCGCGTTGCTCCGTTGGCGTGGCTACCGGGTGCCACCCGCTGAAACGTTGCAAGACGCGGCATGAGCAAGCACTACCTTGCTGCCGACCTGAGGGAGCAATTCCTCGCTGCCGATGACATGCGGTGTGCATACTGCCATACCGCTGAGGCGACTACCGGACAGCCCATGACAGTCGATCATATCACACCACAGGCACAAGGCGGTCCGACCAGGTTTGACAACCTGTGCTTTGCCTGCCGCCGCTGCAATGAATTTAAGGGCAGCGCGACCACAGCCTGCGTCCTCTGACAAGCGAGACGGTACCCCTCTTTAATCCGCGCACCCAGAGATGGAACGACCACTTTGCCTGGAGTGCCTCAGGCACGCGTGTGATCGGCCTAACTGCCATTGGCCGCGCAACAATCGTGGCACTGAACATGAACAACGCAGTCATAGTTGACGCGCGCCGCCGTTGGGTGAGCGTAGGCTGGCACCCACCCGAACCGTGACCGTTGAGAACTTGAGTCAAGAGGCCGGCGCTTGCTCCCCCAACGGGGGCAACTCGTCCAGGCTCCGCAGGCCAAAGTGCTGTAGAAACTCGAACGTCGTGCCATACAGAATCGGCCGGCCCACCTGCTCCAGCCGCCCCACGCTCTCGATGAGCCCGCGACTCGCCAGCGTGCGTAACACGGCGTCGGAATTCACGCCACGGATGGCCTCCACTTCGGCGCGGGTGACCGGCTGCCGGTAGGCGACGATGGACAGCGTCTCCAACGCTGCCTGGGAGAGCGGTCCGCTCAATTCCAGGCCAAGGAACCGTTGAATGTGGGGCCCAGCCTCCGGGAGGGTGACCAATTGCACGCGATCTCCCTTGCGCTGAAGGCGCAGCCCGCGTGCCTCGTCCACGTACGCCCCGTCCAGCGCAGACAGTGCCGCTTCAACGGCCGACTCTTCCACCTCCAGGGCGCTGGCCAGTTGTCCGGCTGTCACCGGCCGGTCGGCCACGAAAAGCAAACTCTCTACCAATACCTGTAATTCCATATCCGCCTGCAGAATTTTGTAGGACAATATGGCATCCTGTCCGAGAACCTCGTTGGACAAGATGGCATCTTGTCCTACCTGGCCGAGAACCTCGTTGGACGAGATACCATCTCATCCTACCTGGCCGAGAACTTCGTTGGACAAGATACCATCTCATCCTACCTGGCCGAGAACTTCGTTGGACAAGATGGCATCTTGTCCTAGCTGTCCGAGAACTTCGTTGGACGAGATACCATCTCATCCTACCTGTCCGAGAACCTCGCTGGACGAGATACCATCTCATCCTACCTGTCCGAGAACCTCGCTGGACGAGATACCATCTCATCCTACCTGGCCGAGAACCTCGCTGGACGAGATACCATCTCATCCTACCTGTCCGAGAACTTCGTTGGACAAGATGGCATCTTGTCCTAGCTGTCCGAGAACCTCGCTGGACGAGATACCATCTCATCCTACCTGGCCGATAACCTCGTTGGACGAGATACCATCTCATCCTACCTGTCCGAGAACCTCGTTGGACGAGATACCATCTCATCCTACCTGTCCGA
>Ga0180437_10005979_pt1 | contig 16467 bp, 8 predicted proteins | sample SS_ome_4_FD_132410 | JGI IMG/M metagenome (GOLD analysis project Ga0180437, IMG submission 132410) | Hypersaline lake sediment archaeal communities from the Salton Sea, California, USA - SS_3_D_1 metaG | ecosystem: Environmental > Aquatic > Non-marine Saline and Alkaline > Hypersaline > Sediment...
CGCAGAACATCCAAAGCGACCGCTTCCCCTCGCTCGCGTGCTCTTTCGTTAACGCCATCTCCGCTTCAGGCGGCCTCTCGCTCTGCAGTATATCCTTCGCAAACCACCCCGCAGTCAGCGGCTCTTCAAAGCTCCCGTTCAGCATCCCCGAACTCGCCGGAAGCTCCGCATCCAGCCAAAGGTGCGTTATGTGCGCATGGTCGTATTCCGGAAAACTGTCCAGCTCGAACTTGAACACTTCGTCCTTCAGCGTGTGGAATTCGAGCGGCCCGATCTGCTTACCTTTGACGTGCAGGCGTGCCACGCCAAATGAAGACTTCGCATCCTCAATATAGTCCTGGCCGCGGACCCCGGAAAAAGACGACGTCGGCAGCGTCACCCACGATGCCCCTTTGTATCTCCACGCGATCTCAGGAATCGAACTCACGGTGTTGTGCACGTGCCCGAAGAGGCACAGCCGCACATTCCCGTATCGTGTTATCTCTTCCACCAGTTCCCGCCGCTGACGCGCATTCGGGCCGTAGTACTCGAAGAACTTCCTTCCCACCGGTAGCAGCGGATGGTGCGTGCAGAAAATCGTGGGTTTATCTCGATGTTCTGCGAGGTCCTTCTTCAGCCATGCAGTGTGTTCGGGAAACTCCTTCAGAAACTCGACTGACATCAGCCCGTGAACGCCGGGAATCGAGAACATGATTATGTGCCACTTCCCTGCGTCGAACGAGTAATTAACCTTGTTCAGCCCGTTCACCTGTCGCTGTCCCCACCGGAAGTTTCCGAAGAACTCCTTCCCTTCCTCCGATTCGTAAAGCCCCTGCCTCCACCACGAATGCACGAAGTCATGATTACCCGCTAGCAGGTACTGCGCCGGCTTCAGCTTCTCGCAGGTCTCCACGTACCGCTTGAAGCTCTTCATCTGCCCCTGCCCGTGGACGATATCACCCAGCACCAGCACGAAGGATGGCTCCAGGCCATTGGTTATGTCGATCGCTCTCAGTAGCCGGCCCACCGTCGGCTTGTCGGCGCGTGCCATGTCCTGTCCCAGGCTGGCGTCAGCGACTTGTGGATCCGCCCAAACGCAGAACGAGAACTCGTCCTCGCGTGGCCCGATCCCGGGCACGTAACTATAGACTTCGTCGAACGGCGCTGCCTTTCCTTTCCCCAGTCCCGGTCCGGCTCCCACACCCAGAACGCCCGCAGCCGCGACCCCTGCCACCGTACCCAGGAATTCCCGCCGGTTCATCCCGGAACCCCGCTCACCACAAGTCCGTCTCATTACGGCCTCCGCTCCGGATGCTCGCGGTACTCCTTCTGCTTCTCCTTCGACAAGATCGGATACATCGGCGCGTGATCCGTATTCGCTTCCCATTCGTCCATCGCCTTGATCAGCTCACCCTTCACATCCGCGTAATCCGGATCCTCAGCCTTGTTGTCCCTCTCCCACGGGTCCCGCTCCAGATCGAACAGCTCCTCGAACAATTGCTCCCCTCTCGTGTGCCGCACGTACTTGTGAGTCTGTGTACGCGCCATCGTCGACACGCCGTGCCCCCGTCCCGGGTATCCTCCCTCCGAGAAGATAACGTCACGCCACTTGACTGATTCCCCCTTCGTGAGTGGAAGCAGGCTCTTCCCCTGAACCTTATCCGGCACTCTTTGGCCCGTCATCTCCAGAATCGTCGGCATCAAGTCTATCGACCCGACGAGTTCACTCACCGTCTTTCCTTTCGACAGCACGCCGGGCAGTCGTAGTATCAACGGAACCCGCACCGTTGCGTCAAAGCACCCAGTCCCCTTCGTCCACGTCCCGTGCTCCGCCATCATCTCCCCGTGGTCGGCTGTGTAGATCACCAATGTCCGCTCCGCAAGACCCAGTCTCTCAAGCTCATCCAGCACCGTGCCTATGTTGTAGTCGATCTGCGACACAAGCCCATAGTAATAGGCTAGCGTTCGCCGGTGATCAAGCTCATCCATCTTTCGGAAGTTCCTGTGCGCGGCCTCCATCCGCCACGACACCTTCTCCGGGCGCGAATCGAAGTTCCCCGGCAGCGTCAGCTTCGCCGGATCGTACATCTCCCCCCACTTCCTCGAAGGCGTAATCGGCGTGTGCGGGCCGTAGAATGAGTACCACGCGCAGAACGGTCTTTCCCTATTCGCTCGAAGAAACTTGACCGTCTCACTTGCCCAGAACCCCGGCCTGTGGTGATCGTTATCTGCGTGAGAGATTCCCACCGGTCCGCTGATCTTGAAATCCAGCCAGTCGCCGGATGCCATGAAGTTGGGCTGACCCTCCTTCTTCAAGAACGCCAGGTACTCGATCATGTCCACCTGGTGATCGAATCCCAGCTTCGACAGCCGCGAGAATACATGCATCTTTCCTATAGCGCCTGTCGAGTATCCCGACTCCCGCAGGATGTCTGCAGTCGTCGTCTCCTCCTCCGGCTCCAGCACGCCGTTAGAGCGAAGGCCGTGACTGTGAGCGTATCGTCCCGTAAGAATGCTCATCCGCGACGGGCACGACTGAGGCGTCTGACAGAATGCCTTATCGAACCGCACTCCGTCCCGCGCCAGCCCGTCAAGGTTGGGCGTCAGCACGTCGGGATTCCCGTAACACCCCAGCGCTCTGGCATTGTGCTGATCGCTCATGATGAAGAGAACGTTCAGCTTTTCCTTCTCGACCAGCTCTCTTACGGAAGCCAGCGCCGGCAGCCCCACTAGTCCCGCGAATGTCCCCGCCACGCTTCCAACGAATTCCCTGCGACTGATTCTAAAACCGTCGTCTCGGGTCATCTCTGCACACCTCGCTATCGTTCTTCTCGCCGTGCCTGCCGGCTCACGATACGGCACGAGCATGATCGAAGCAAACTCGGAAATCCGCCCGGGAAGGATGTTATTCTACAGCCGCTCGCCTGCGGGGGCAACGCACTTGGCCGCAACTTCCCCGAATTAACTCGTTGCACTTCCGCCGCAAATCAGGCATGATTATTTATCTGCCTTCCCCCTGGCTGCGCAACCGGAAAGGACCGCACTATGCCCCGGCACTCTGTGCTCTTCCCTGCCGCTCTCGCACTTCTGGTCATTTGGCTGGCAATCCTCCCAAATCCCGCCTTCGGCAAGACCCTCAAGTTCGACATGGGACCCGAGTCCGCCCCCGTCGCCCCGGGCTTCACCCGGGTCACCAAGGACGCCGCCTACACCCTCGAGCAGGGCTACGGTTGGGAATCCCCGCCCGAAGCCGAATTTGATTTCGTGGACGAGGGACCCGACGACGACGCTCTCGTCGAGTACGCCTGGGAGATGATTAACGCCAACGCCGAAGATTCCCGACGCGTCGGCGGCAGGCCCTATGTCCTGACAATCCTCCCCGAGTGGGGCAAGGAAAACTTCAGCTTTAACCTCATGCACCACGCAGGCTACGCCAGGTACAAGGAGTTCCTCGAGGAGAAGGCAACCGCCCTCTTCCGCGATGGTGTCGAAAAACCTGACGAAATGGTCTTCCTCGTCAAGACCGACCCCGGTTCCTACACAGTCACTCTCTACATCGGCGATTTTCGAAAGCCACACGGCGGCATCGACGTGATGGTCAACGGTTCTCTGGTCGCCTCCAACGTCAGCCCGAGCCTGCAAATGGGCCGGCGCTTCTCGCATACGCTCATGGGATGGTACAGCCGCGTCATGTTTAGCGTTGACGCTCCCGAAGGATTCATCCGCATCCGGCTCTACGGCAACGACAGACCCAGACAGGAAATCGCGGCCCGCGCCGGCATGTACGACAAGCCACTCACCTCCCGAGGCGGCCACAAGACTATGAGCCCGGGCGGCACCAAGCCCCTCGTTCTCGGCGCGCTCTTCAAAGGCATTCCTGTTCTGGGAATCACAGTCGCCCCCCGTGAACAGTCCCCCATCGTCTGGGCGAACGGAAAGATCGCTGCGACATCGCCTTCCGCCCCCGCCGAACTCCTCGCAGGGATCCAAGCCTACAACGCTGGCGACGCTGTCGTAGCAGTGCAGCACTTCCAGTCCCTACCCCAAGGCCTCACCAGAGCGGTAGCCCTCCTTTACGCTGCGGGTCACCCCGGAACCCTCGATCCGGCCCCCATCGTCACCGGCGCACAGGCAACCCTCCGGAAGCACCTTGCCGATCACCCCGACAGCTCTCTTGCCGCTCTCCTTCTCGAAGATATTGAACTTTTCCTCGAGGCGGATTACCTCCTCGCGCACGCTGCCGAGGAAGGCCCGGTCACGCCCCGATTCAAGGCCGCCGAACTCCTGGAGCAGATACCCGAAGGCAATCCTCTCTATCCCCAGGCCTTAGTCCGAATAGCCACCGCTCGCGCTGGCGTCGACCCCCACCGCTGGACCTGGTGCTGGGGAGAAGCCGAGAGAGTCCTTCGCAAGCTCGATCGCGACTACCCAGGCAATCGATACTCCGGTTACCAGCTTCACGACGACATGACCGGCTGGGATTTCACCGAAATCGAGCCCGACCCGCAAGCGCCCGATTGGGCCAACGAAGTCCACAGGATGTATAACTACGGCATCAATCACGGTCTCTGGTGGTTCCGGAACCGTCAGCAGCCCGACGGCAGCATCGGGGGCGGGTGGGGTGACGACGTCGAGGTAGGCCAGGGATGGCAGTTCTTCCTCGCAATCAATCCCGACGTCTGCGAGGAATTCCGCCTCGGGGCTCTTCGCATCGCCGAAGGCGTCTGGCAAGGCGGAGACATTGACCCCAATCGCGGCTACTCCAGCATATTCGCCGATGTCGAGCACTCAGCCGAGCCCAGCGGCGACAGCATCCCGAGCCTCCTCCTGATCGATTATGGCAACCCGATCTACATCGAACGTGCCATGAAGACCGTCAAGCTCATGCGCGACCTCTTCACCGGAATAACACCTCAGGGACATCGCCACTTCAAGGCTTGGCACATGTCTGCCACCGAGATTGACACCGAAAACGCCGACCAAACACAGGACGTCCCCCTGAATGGCCGTGCCGCCTTCCCGGGCCTCTGGTACACCTGGTACTCCCGGAATCCCGCCGCCGTAAAGATCTTCGACGAATGGGCCTCGGCCTGGGTCGAGGATACTCTGCGAACCGACAAGGGCAAGCCCCGCGGCGTCATGCCGTCCGCAGTTCGCTTCGAGGACGACACATTCGGGAAAACCGCCGACGGACCTTGGTGGAATGTTCCCTACGGCCTTGGGACCCAGTACCACGCCTACATGTACGTCATGTTCATCCATATGTTCGAGATAACCGGTGATGAAAAATACATCGAGCCCTTTAGGGCATCCTTCGACCTCTGGCGCAGCATCCCGTCCGATGGCCCCGCCCCGCCCGGTAGTGCGCGCTGGGCTCTCGACAAAAAGTTCGTTACCCAGGGCGTCCGCTGGCTCCGTACTCTCTGTGCCTACCTCGGGGACGAGTGCCTCCAAGAGTTCACTGATGCCGCAGACGTCGCCGGCCTCCCCTTTAAATTCCGCCTCACTGGCGACAAATCCCTTGTGGTCGACGCTCTTCGGAAATCCAACGACGGCTACCGCCTCGGCTGGCCCATGAATACCTCCGGCGCTGCAATGACCGACAGAGTTGGCGCTGGCGATATGCTCCTTCTGCACTCCGTTTCCACCGGCGACATGGTTAACCCCGCTGTTACCTACAGCACCAAGTCCAGGGACTTCGCCGCTCTCCTTCTCCGAGACAACACCTCGAATCTCAAACTCCTCGTGTATTCGTTCGAAGCTCAGCCGCTCGACTTCATCCTCCGACCGTGGCGGCTCCAGGTCGGCGGAACCTATTCTTTCCGCTGGGGCACCGACGATGATCGCGACGACGAGATCGACCACACCTTGGGGGAGAAGGAGTTCGTGCTCGAGCATCGCGGCGACCCAGTTCCCATTGTGCTGCCGCCTCGTGCCGTAACCGTCGTCGAGATGACACAGACCAGCCCCGGCGCTCCTCTTGGCCTCCTACCCGACCTCGCAGCAGCTCCCGATGACGTTTCTTATGCGGAAGGAAAGCTCTCCGTCACCGTTCACAATGTCGGTGCTGCCAACGCAGGCCCCTTCAGCGTTCGCGTGGAGCAGGACGGAAACCTCATCGGAAGCCGCACCCTCAATGGCCTCGACTATCCTGCGGATCTCGATGCCAAGACCGTAGCGCTCACCTTCGACCTGCCCTCCAGGCCCGCATCCCCCATTACGGTTACCATCGATCCTCAGGACGACATCCGCGAAATCACCGAGGTCAACAACGTGGCAATCTGGGACCCCCACGCACCTCCTCTCGTCGTCCCCAGCAAGAAAGAGAGACCTGAGCATTAGAGACTGGAGCCATGTCGACGACATGTGACTCCCGGGATGCCAGAGCGGGACCGAAGCCTCAAACCCCGGGAGTTGAATAGGGCAATAACCGAGCTTCGAAAGCTTGCGCCGATGGAACCTAGTAGGAGGATGGAGCAGTGAAGGCGCGCATTCTTGTGCTGTTGGCAGCAATGATCGCGACAGCTGCATTTGCTGCGGCGGGCCCGTCCGAAGTCTATCGTTTTGACATGGGAACGGCGGCCAGTGCCGTTGCCGAAGGATATACGCGCGTCACCGATAAGGACTCCTACTCTACTGACCGCGGATACGGCTGGGAGACGGAGGGCATCCGCTCCGTTTCGCATGAAGAAGGTTTTCCTGTCTATGCGCAGGCTAGGAGCGAAGGCCAGATTCTGTATCGGGATTTCCTGACACTTGTCGATCCGTTGAACGTGGATTCAATTGTTGCCGACGGCGACTTGGCTTTCCGTGTCGATGTCCCCAACGGGACCTACCGCGTTAGTGTTCTGGTTGGGGACATGGGTCAGAATCTCGGCTCGATCACGCTTTCCATCAATGGCGATTTGAAGGAGAAGAATATTACGGCTTGGCATCCGGGCACGACCGGCTACGGAAACCATCGCCGCATCCTCCAAGACCCCTGGGGATTCTACACTCCCGTGCGCCACACTGTGCAAGTCTCCGACGGCTCAATCCGCATTGTCCTCGGCAAGGATCAAACCGCATACGACGAGTCGATGGCGAAGCAGTCGGTGGAGGAGCCTAAGTGGGAGCAAGACTACGCGACAGAGTACATGGACTTCCCGCCTTATTCGCGCGTGGGGGTGAAGGAAGCGCCTTATTACTACTGCGGCTGGCCCTTCGTCCACAACAGCATTATGGCCGTCGAGATTGCTCCCGATCGTCCCGCTCCCGTTGATGCCGTGGACGCCAAGCTACGGCTCAGAAGCGGGATGAGTTCTCCTGCCCTCGAGAAGGCGATCCGGCATTTCAACGATGGGGATTACTTCGGTGCGTTGCAGGCCTTGGAAGGCGCCGATGAAGACGAGCAGGTCAGGGCCGCCAAGGCAATTGTCTTGCTGTGGCTGGCGGGGCGTCTCGAGACAGAGTTCCTCTTGGACGAGGAAATCGTCGCCTGCGCTGTCGAGACTCTCGAAGACTATCTTGCCTCCAACACCCAAAAAGTGCGCGTTGCGGAACTGCTCAGTGACGCCCGGACGTTCCTGCGCGCTTGGCTCACTCTGAAGAACAAGGGGAACTTCAGCGACAAGCCCAAGAATCACTTCCTCGAAAGCATCAAAGCCATCGGACTCTGGTATCTGATCAAAGAGGACTCCCCGCTTTACGACCAGGCCCAACTTCAGATAATGCGCGCCGAACACATGTTGATTCCCTACTTCCCGGCGCGTGGCACATACCGCGAAATTGCCAAGAAGCTCCTCGACAAGTATCCCGACAATCGATTCGCCAAGTACCATCTGACGGGGAAGTGGGAGCAGCACGGAGACGGCACGCAGCCCTATGACTGGGTGATGAAGGACTATACGGAGAAAGTGAAGGACTCGCCGGAATGGGTCAAGGCGCTCTACCCGACGATTCAAAATCAGATCGAGTGGTGCGAATGGTGGGTCGACTTCAAGCAGACCTCTCGCGGTTCGATCGGCGGCGGCTGGAGCGATGATGTGGAAGTCATCGGGGCGTTCGGTTACTTCAGCTATCTCGCCACGGGTATTTCCGACAAGCTCGCCCAAGGTACCGCCAAATTCATGAACGGTCTCTGGGAGCATTCGGTCGATGAGGAGTTGGGCTTCAGTCAGCCATTGACCGATGCCGAGCACGCCGCCGAGGAAACCGGCAATACTCTCGGCATGATGATGCAGATAGACTATGGCAACCCGGTATGGACCGAGCGCAGCATGAAAACCGGCAAACTGATCCGCGACCTCTGGACGGACTACGACGTCAACGGTCACAGGCGTTTCCGCGCCGACTATTTCTGCGCCTCCCGGGTCGGGCGGGACCCTCACATGGCCATCGATTCCTGGATCAACTACCGAGCCGTGCGCCCCGCTCTCGCTGTCATGTGGTACAACCAGAACCCCACAGTCTCCCAACTCGTCGTCGAGCTGGCCGACGCTTGGTTGGCCTCGTCGATGTCGACCCAGAAGGGAAAACCCAAAGGCGTGATCCCCGCCAGAGTCAACTTCCCCGACGCCGTCCTGGGCCGCCCCGGCTACGACACCTGGTACGGGGAGAAAATGCCCGGCGGCGGCTACAAGCCCTACGTCCTCGAACTCTTCTACAACGCCTATAGGGCGACCAAAGACCCCAAGTATCTCCAACCTGTTCGCCTTGAATACGACCTGGCCAAAAAGTACGGCTGTATCTATTCGGGGGCAACCGGCCTCCGGCTTCAGTTTGTCTTCATGCCGCTGGAATTTGGCCACTGGAAATACGACCCGAAGGACATCGAGATCAAGAACCAGATGAAGAAAGGCAAGGCGAAAATGCCCGAAGGCGTTCTTGAGGGCACCGAAGAATGGGTCGCGTGGAACCTCAAAGTCGCTGACGAATGGCTCAGAGTCCAGCCTATGGTCACCCGCCGAGACGGTCCGCTTGTCAACGACTTGACCAAAGCCGACATCATCAAGAGCGGGATGTATTGCGGCAGCGAGAACTTCTATCGCTGGCCTATCAACACCACCGAGTCCGGCCCGACTGACCGCATCGGCTACGTGGGGATCATGAACGCGTTTCTCATTTACACCGGGGGACGATGGGGCGGACCAATGCTCGAAGCCGCCGTCACATACGACAACACCACGCGCGATTTCGCCGCCGCCGTCATGGCCAACGACCCTCAAGGGCTCCGCATTCTGTACCACAGCCTCACCGACGACATTCGTGAGATTGGCATCCGCCCCTGGCACCTGGAAACCGGCGCGAAGTATCGCCTGACCTACGGTCCCGACGCTGATGAAGACGAGGAAATGGACAACGTCGAATTCGACGAGGAGATCTCATTTAACCAGCGCGGCTGGCCCATTCCAGTTACAGTCAAACCTCGCCTGACCTATGTGATTGAGATCGACCAGACTGAGCCGCCGACCGGCTCGCGTTTGGCCCCCGATCCCGCTATAACGGCCGATGACATTCGCCTGAGCCCTGGAGGTCTCCTTGCCCGCGTTCACAACATCGGCTCCAAGAGCGTGCGCAACGTCGAAGTCGCGGCCTATGTAGGCGATCCCCAAAATGGAGGAACTCTGATCTACACGGAGACGATTCCCCACATTGAAGCGCCGATCGACCTCGATCCGAAATCCACGACCATCGGCTTCGACTGGTTTCCCAAGGAGGGGGAACAGCGCGACATCTACATCGTCATCGATCCCGACGGAAAGCTGGAGCGCGAGATCACGACGTTCAATAACAGCGCTCACGCCTTGATGCCGCCAGAGGAGTAATACCGACCAACTGTCTTGACATGAGCCTGTGGCAGCGCTAGCTTACGCCTGGGCTTGAGACACCACCAGATCCACAGTCTAAGGCATGCAGACAACCCCGCTAGGCACCTCCGTCAGCATCGTCCTGCCCCGTGCATGCTAGGTACGTCGAGGATATCTTGCTGCCTCGGATGCCGTTGACCTCTTCAGAACCAGCAGGCGCTCGGCAGAGAGGCAGATATGACTGGTCGATGTAGTGCGTAGGGGGCGCGGCCTGATTCAGTGACCACATCGCACGATCGAACCTTTGCCGGTGCTCACCCCGACACGGCTGATCACTGGCCGGAGATTGCGGAACACTGGCGGCACATTGGGCCACCTTTGCGGCCCGTGGCGCAGGACATCCGCTTCTGCTTGGATGCTGTCCAGGACTGGATCCGCCGTCGAGGTGTCCCGCGTGTGCTGCTGCTTGGGGTAACTCCCGAACTCTACCGCCTGCCTTGGCCCAAGGGAACCGACTTCCTTGCCATCGACCGATCCCAAGCGATGATCGACACTGCGTGGCCGGGACCCAAGGACGCCGTTCAGTGTACTGACTGGCTTACCGTGGCATTGCCGGACGCCTCCCGTGACCTCGCATTCTGCGACGGCGGTCTACACCTCCTACCCTACCCCGAGCAGCAGCAGCGGCTTGCTGGCCTTCTCTCGGATGTTCTCTCGGACCAGGGACTCTGCATCCTTCGCCTCTACGTGCCTCCGCCGCAGCGGGAGCCCCCACAGGCGGTTCTCGATGACCTCCTGGAAGGGAGCATCCCCAACCTGAATTTCCTCAAGCCGCGCCTTGCCATGTCCCTGATGGACGATGCCGCACAGGGTGTCGAGTTGGGAGAGGTCTGGCAAGCGCTCCATAACGTGGCCCCCGACCTGACAGCGCTTGCCTCAAAAATCGGGTGGCCGCCGGAGAGCATGCTCGCCATCCAAGCCTACCGGGGATCAAGAGTCCGCTACTACTTCGTCACAGTTGATCAGGTGCGCGATATGTTCTGCCGAAGCCCGGGCGGTTTCGAAGTGCGCCGCCTGTGCGTGCCTTCTTACGAGTCTGGCGAGCAGTATCCCACAATCGTGTTGCAGCGCTGCCCTCGCGAGGCCCGTGGCCGCGAGCAGGCGAGCATGCGCCCATGAAGCGAATTGTCGTTCTCATGCACCACTGCCGCCGGCTCAGACACACATACTATCTGATCGACGCCCTTAGTGAGGCATGGCGACAGAAGGGGCTCCGCGTCTCATGCGTCTACGGCCTCAATCACTGCCCCAAGGCAGACCTTGTGATTCCCCACATCGACCTGACGCGCACGCCTCCCGAATACAATAATTACATCCGATCACTTTTCAGCGTGATCAACCGAGACGTTCTCGATATCTCAAAGCGCGCCTCTGCTACACATCTGCTCCTCGGCGACGAGGACTACCGCGGCCCTGTCATTGTGAAAACCGACACCAATTCCCATGGCCGCCAGGAGTACCGGCTCTTCAGATGCCGCCATCCCCTTCTCGCGCGAGTTCAGCGGAAGGCCGTCCCGGTGGCGGAGCGGGCGCTCGGGCACCGACTAGCGTGGCGCACAGTCTTGCACGAGTATCGCATATACGACAGTCTCGCGGATGTTCCCAGCGGCGCTTTCGCAAACCCCGCCCTCGTCATCCAGCGCTTCCTTCCGGAAAGAGAGGGCGACCGATACTTCGTCCGCCACTATCTTTGCCTTGGCGATGCCTCGCGAAGCGTCCGCGTAGCCGCCTCCACGCCTCTTCTCAAAAGGGTGTCATGCGTGCTTGTTGACGAAGATCTTCCGGTGCCCGACCAAGTCCTTAGCCTGCGACGCCGCCTACGCCTCGATTATGGCAAAATCGACTACACGATACATGCCGGAGAGGTCGCCATCCTCGACGTCAATCGCACACCGGGCGTCCCGGGGCCCCCGGAGGCGACGGCCCGCACCGTCGCCGATCTCGCGGACGGCATTTGGTCTCTCATGCCTAATGGACGATAAACACATTGTCACAGCTTGGGAGCCGTTAGACCAATGAGAAAAGCTCTGCGAATGGCCGGGTCTCTTCTTGCGCTTGCCTCGCTTGTTTCACTTGCCGTGCTGTTGATGGCACTGCAAAGCACGGCTGGTCTGGCCGCAGCCGCCGTATTCCTGCCGATGGTCCTGATGGGACTGGCCCTAGTCTGGCTCGGCAACCGCTGGCCCAGACCCTCATCCGGCCGACGCGCGCTCCGTGCGCTTCTCAGTGGCTACCGGAGCACGGCCCTCCTGTATGTCGCAGCCAAGCTTGGTCTAGCAGACCTCCTGGCCGACGGGCCTCGGACCAGTGCCGACTTAGCCCAGTCCCTCGGGGCCCACGCCCCTTCGCTGCATCGCGTCATCCGAGGGCTCGTCGCGCTCGGCGTCTGCTCAGAGGAGGACGACGGAAGCTTCAGCTTAACCCCGCTCGGGACTTGGCTGCGGGCTGAAACGCCGGGCTCGCTTCGCGGGTTGGCTCTCCTCGCCGCAGAAGAGTCCACTGCTGCATGGGGTGGTCTCCTTCACAGCGTAATGACCGGTGAGACCGCCTTCCGCCACGTCTTCGGCATGACGCAGTGGGAACACCGCAAGGAGCGCCCTGAACTGAACGAGTACTTCAACGCATGCCTCGATCATGCCACGCACCGCGTCGCTGAAGCCATCCTGGAGGCCTATGACTTCTCGTCCTTCGGCACAATTGCCGACGTGGGGGGAGGTCACGGCGTCCTGCTTGCCGCCATCCTCAATGCTCATCCCTCCGTCACCGGCATTCTCTTCGAGCAAGCGCACGTCGTCGACGGCGCCCGTTCCTCCCTGGAGGCAGCCGGGGTCGCCCCGCGCTGCCGGGTTGTCGGAGGAAGTTTCTTCGACCGCATACCCAATGCCGCAGACGCCCATATCCTCAAGAGTATCATCCACAACTGGGATGACGAAAAGAGCCTGGCCATACTCAGAAATTGCCACAGAGCCCTGAAGCCGCAAGGCACTCTCCTCCTCATCGAGCGCCTGATGCCGGCTCGGGTAAAATACGACCCCGACTCGGTCTTAATCGATATACACATGCTGGCGCTCACAGGCGGGCGCGAACGCACAGAAGCCCAGTTTCGCGCGCTTCTCTCCGATGCCGGCTTCACCCTGACCAGAGTTACTGCAACCCGCTCCCCTTTCAGCATAATTGAGGGGCGGCCCGCAAAAGCCGGGGAAGTGACATCGTCACAAGAAGGTTGAAGGAAGAGTCCCCCCAGCTCCTCGTCATCTCATGCCTCGCAACTCGCGAAAGCTGTGGCACAAACCCCAAGCGCGAGAATTTAAGTGCTTTTTCTGAAACCTTCCCTGGGCGCTTTGCGTATATCTACTGAGGTGCTGCATAGCAGCGGACAAGGCCGTCGAGACGCTCTTGCTTCGGAAATACCTCTCTCGGGGCGGCAGCGATGGCACCGTGGCATTTTCTGGCGGCCGAATAAAGGAAAATACCGGGAAAAATCCGTAACAAAGCGGTAACATTATCCTGCTACAAGATCCTTGATTCCAAAGACAGCGATCACTCGCTGAGGCAGCACTCAGCATCTCGCAGGCCAGTCTGAGGGGGGATGATGCCTGAACCTGGCGTTCCGGAAACCGGGAGGAGAGACGCCTCCCCTCTGTCCGCCGACCAGCTCCACCGCGCTCTCGACCAGTTCCGGCGAACCGGCGAGAGCCTCGGCCGATGCCTCGTGTCTCTTGGCTGGCCCGACGAGGAATCCGCCGTCCGGGCGCTGGCTGAGTGCCTGCAAATCCGCTTCGTCGATCTATCCAATACCGAGATTGATCAGCAGGCCGCCACCAGCATACCCCCCGAGCTTGTCCACAAGGCACGCATTATCCCTCTCGCTGAACTCGACGGCCGCCTCGTCATCGCTATGCAGAATCCCTTCGATTTCCAGACCGTCGACCACATCCGCATGCTTACCGGGAAGGATGTCGAGCGTGCCGTCTGCACCGAGAGTGATATGGAAGCCGCCATGCAGACCTTCTATGGCTTCTCCGTGCAGCGCATGATAGATAACCTGGAAATGCCCGAAGGCAAGGAGGCTATCGACGAAACCGAAGTCGGCCATCTCCGCGAAATTGCCAGCGAGCCGACCGTTGTCAACCTCGTCAACCTCATCGTCGCCCGCGCTATTCGCGACCGCGCAAGCGACGTGCACATCGAACCTTTCGAACGACTGCTCAAGGTTAAGTACCGCATTGACGGTGTCCTGCACGAGATGCCCGCCGCTCCTAAGCACCTTCAGGACGCTATCATCTCCCGTGTCAAGATTATGTCCGAAATGAATATCGCCGAGCGATACATCCCCCAGGACGGACACATGGACCTCAATCTCGAGGGTCATGAGGTCGACGTCCGCGTCGCTACCATTCCCACCATGTTCGGCGAGTGCGTCGTCCTGCGACTCCTTGACAAGACCCGCTTCCTCTTCGGACTCGAGCAGCTTGGCTTCGAAGAAGGAACCCTTGAGCGCTACAGGAAGGTGCTCCAGTACCCGCACGGCATCGTTCTCGTCTGCGGGCCCACAGGTTCCGGCAAAACCACTACGTTGTACGCCACGTTGAAGGCGATTTACACGCCTGAACGCAAGTTCCTCACCATTGAGGACCCTGTCGAGTATCAGCTTACCGGGGTAAACCAGATTCCTGTTCGCCGCAAGCGCGGACTCACCTTCGCCAACGGCCTTCGATCCATGCTCCGGCAGGATCCCGACATTATCATGGTGGGCGAAATACGTGATATGGAGACCGCCGACCTCGCCTTCCGCTCTGCCTTGACCGGCCACCTCGTCCTCAGCTCCCTGCACACCAACGACGCCGCCGAATCCATCACCCGCCTCCTCGATATGGGCGTTGAGCCCTACCTGATTGCCTCCGCCCTTCGCGGCGTTCTCGCCCAGCGTCTCGTCCGAAGAATCTGCCCTTCGTGTGGTGAACAATACGAGCCCTCCGATGACCAGCTCCTTCAGTTAAGGCGCGAGCTTGGCCCCGACGCTCAGCCCGTTCTCTTCCGCGGACGTGGCTGCTCCGACTGCAAGGGAACAGGCTTCCTCGGCAGGACCGCCATCATAGAACTGCTCGATGTCGACGAGAGCCTGCGCGACTTCATCCTCGAGCGCGCACCCGCTGCCACCATCCGACGTCACCTTGCCGATAGCGTCCAAACCATGCACGAGGCCGGATGGCTCAAGGTCGCTCAGGGAACCACCACGGCCGAGGAGGTCATACGCGCCATTCAGCACGAGGAGTTATTCAATCATTCGTTCAACGGGCATGCCCGCGACTCCGCTCCCATTTCTAAGGACTGACATTGCCCACTTTCAAGTACAAGGCGCTGACTCTCGACGGTGAGCATTCCGAGGGAATGGTTGTCGCAACCACTCGCCGCGACGCCATTCAGCGCCTCGCCGCCGGCGGACAGCACGTTCTCGACCTTCGCTCGCAAACCGAGGCAGCGTCCGAACAGCCGCTCGGCTTCCGTCTCGGCAAACGCGTCATCGACCTCCCCGGGTTCTGCCGCCAGCTGGCCACCCTCTCCGAGTCCGGCGTCCCGCTGGTCCAGAGCATCAACGTTCTTATCAGACAAACCAGAGACGTCAACGCCAGGCGCGTCTTCTCCGAGATTCGCGAATCCGTCGAAGCCGGAAGCACCCTCGCCGACGCTCTCGCCAAGCATCCCCAGACCTTTCCCAAGATCATGATCAGCATGGTGCGCGTCGGCGAGATCGGCGGCACCCTCGACCAGGTTCTGCTTCAGCTATCAGAACTCTTTGAACGCGAGCACACTCTCAGGGGCGAAGTCCGCGCTGCAATGGCCTACCCCACTCTCGTCTTCTTCCTGGGCCTCACTTCTGCCGTTGTCCTCGTTGCCTTTTTCATACCCAGGCTCGAAGGTCTCTTCGACGTGGTGAACCAGTCTCTTCCCGCGCCCACGCGAGCGCTCCTGGCCCTTTCCCATTTCGTGACCTCGCGTGGATGGATCCTCGCCGTCTTGCTTGTCGTCGCCATCGTCGGAATTCGCTTCGCGCTCCGTCGGCCGCCCGTTCGCGTCACGATCGATACCTTCAAGATGCGCGTGCCTTTTCTCGGAGCCCTCGTAAAGAATGTCGCCTTGGCGCGATTCACCCGCCTTATGGGAACTCTCCTTAACGGTGGCGTCTCCGTCGTCGAGGGCCTCGACATAGTCGAACCCGCCGTCGGAAACGAGGCGATCGCCAAAGCCGTGAACAACATGGCCGGACGAATCCGCGGAGGCGAGTCTCTCGCCTCGCTCATGCAGGAAGCCGAGTTGTTTCCCCCTCTCCTGATTCAAATGGTGGCTGTCGGAGAGGAAACGGGACGTCTCGACCACGTTCTTCTTCGTGTCTCCGACGCGTATGACAGGGAGGCCGCCACTTCCACCAAGGTGATGACCTCCCTTCTCGCCCCGATCATGATCCTCTGCGTGGCGGGCATCGTGGCCTTCATCATCCTCTCCATGATGCTCCCGATATTCCAGTTGAGCAATGTCGTCAGTTAGGAGTGTGACCATGGCCAGGAGCAAGTCTCGAAAACGGCGCGCATTCACTCTCATCGAACTCATGGTCGTGCTCGTCATACTCTCCGTCCTCGCC
>Ga0180437_10005980_pt1 | contig 16465 bp, 8 predicted proteins | sample SS_ome_4_FD_132410 | JGI IMG/M metagenome (GOLD analysis project Ga0180437, IMG submission 132410) | Hypersaline lake sediment archaeal communities from the Salton Sea, California, USA - SS_3_D_1 metaG | ecosystem: Environmental > Aquatic > Non-marine Saline and Alkaline > Hypersaline > Sediment...
CTTCGACGTGGCGAAGGCCGCCGGCGGCCCCCGGCGAGCCCTGATCGAACAGTTCGAGGGCATCCGGGTCGAGGGCTATCTGGAGATACGGCTCGCCCCCTTGCCCGAAGCTGCCGTGAAGCGGCCGGTCTTATGTGGATTCGAGGCCATTCGCGAGTAGTGTCGCATTGCCCGGACGTTCACGGCCCGGCTTTGGAGTGCCGCGATGAATCGCCGCACTCCATAGGTCGCTGACGCGGATGCCTCCGGTATGAAGAGCACTACTCGGGGACGGGCGTCTGGTTCAAGAAGATGCCCACGTTCTCCTTTTGGCCGGCGCCGCCGATCAAGAGGTCGGTGCGCCCGTCGCCGTTGACGTCGGCCAGCACCAGGGGGTCGGCGTCCCAGCCCTTCGCGCTGAGCGCCAGGCGGAACTCGCCACGGCCGAGGTTCTCGAAGACGCACTCCCGGCCGTAGCGGCGGTTCGACGCGGCCAGATCGACGTCGCCGTCGCGGTCGAGGTCGGCGGGAAAGACGCGGTGCAGGTAGGGGCAGCGCTGCTTGATGAAATCGGTGAGCGGCCCCGGCTCGAGCGCAAAGCGGCCCTGCCCGTCGCTCAGGTACAGCCCGGCCCGTTCGGCCGCGGCGATCAACAGGTCCGCGTCACCGTCGCCGTCGAGGTCGTCGACGTGGAACGGCGTCCCCTCGCGAGGCAGGCCCATGGATTGCGTTTGGTCGGTCAGACGCCCGTCAGTCCCGGCGAGCAGATAGCGTCCCATCCGGTCGCCCCCGTAGGCGCTGAACGCAGAAACGACCACGTCGCGGCGCCCGTCTCCGTCGAGGTCGTGGTCGCCGAAGCACTTGACCCTCATCCAGCGGTTCTCCTTCTTGCCGGCGGCGGCGTTCAGCTCCGCGAGAAGGTCTTCCGGCAAGGTCACCGGCGGCGCGTAGTCGGTCTCCTGCCGGGTGAACGTCCTCTGCTCGGGATCGTAGATCATGGCGATGCGCGTGCCCGGGAACCGGCGCGGGTTCTGGTAGACGTCGAGGTACCCGTCGCCGTTGAGATCCACCACGGCGGTGGGGTGGTTGATCGGGTGCAGCGAGAAGCCGGCCGCCTCGAACTTGCGCCCCTGACGGTTCCACAAGCACGGCGTCCGCCGGTCGTCGAGCAATCCCGCCACGTCAGGGTAGCCGTCGCGGTCGAAGTCGAAGATCAGCGGGTAGTCGTCGGTGGAGGGGACCAGCCCGTCGACGCCCAGCTCCTTGGTCGCGTCGGCGAACTTCAGGCGCCCGGTTTCCTTCAGCAGGCACTTGACGATCAGCCCGTTGGTCGAGCCGTGTACGCAGGCGATCAGGTCCATGTCGCCGTCGCGGTCGTAGTCGAATGCGGCCAGGCCCCAGAGCCACCAGTCGTGGCTGCGGAGCTTGCCGCCCGCCCGCTCGATCAGCTCGTCGCGGCGGCGGGTGAAGATCTCGGGCAGGTTCGTGTCGGCCAACTCGCGAAACACGAGGCCGCCCGGCGGCGTAGCCGTTTCCGTCTCCCCGGGGCCTGCACCGGCGGCATGCGGCGCCTGGCCGCAGATCAGCAGAGCGAGTATCACTTGCGGCATGGCAGGAAGCCTCGTTGTGCGTTCGAGTTCCTCGCAGTATATCCCGTGCCGGGCCGCCGGGCAACGAAAAAGGGACCTGGTTTATTTTGCCGGAACTTTGACATCGGGCTGGCGCCGTTCCATAATAGACTCCGAACGGTAGGCACCGCGTATCCTCGTTTAACCGCAAGCCGAAGGCGCGCGTGCCGGATGCCGTTACACTGAATCGCCGCGCGCCTTCGGCTTGCGGTTAAACGAGTCATTTTGACCCGCGGTCGTCACGGCTCCAATCAAAGGAGGTGGCCAAACATGAACGCGATGAGATGGTCCACTGTGTTGTGTCTGGTGTCGATCGGCCTGCTGCCGGCCGGCGTGGCGCAGGCCCGAAAGGCCGCGTTGCTGGAGGTCAGCAAGGGCCAGCTTCCGAACGACACAGCGAGCGACGGGCTCACGAAGCTCTCGATCGAGGAGCGGCCCGAATTGGGCGGCAAGGCGATGAAGGTCGTCTACCACGCGGGCGACAGTTTCGGCGACCGGCAGGCCCGCGTGGCGAACTTCAAGGAGTTCGTCACGCTGGAGTTCGCCGCCTTCAACCCCGCCGACGAAGACGTGCGCGTGACGCTCACCTTGAAGCACGCACGCACGACCGGCTACCAGACGCGGGTCGACGTGCCGATTGTGCTCAAGCCGGGCAAGAGTGCGATCCGCATCGGCGTCGACGAGATGCTTAACGTCAACGGCTCGACGCCCGACTTGACCCAGGTGGGCCGCTGGTACATTGCCTGCGATCCGGACAAGACGCCCACGCTCTACTTCGGCGACATCTATCTGGTGGGCGACGACGCCCGCCCCGACCCGGCCGCCGGCGGCACGGCCGTGGCGCCCGGGCAAGCCGCGGCGTACCGGATCACCGGCAAGATCGGCGACATGCCGGTGGACCTGACGGCGACCCCGTCGGGCGGCGTGCTCGTGCCGGGCGCCGCGGCGCCGCAGGTCGGATCGGGGCCGGCCAAGCCGCGGGCCACGCCGCTGTTGCACGTCAGCCGCGGGCAGCTTCCCAACGACACCGGCGGCGAGAAGACCCGCTTCGCCGCGGACGAGAAGGCCGAGCTGGGCGGGAAGTGCCTGCGCGTCGAGTTCGTCGACGGCGATAGCTGCGGCGGCAATCCGCCGGCCGTGAAGGACTGGCGCGGTTACCTCACGCTCGAGTTCGAGGTCCTCAACCCGGGCCGGCAGAACGTCAGCATGGTGTTGACGATCAAGCACAAACGCACCACCAGCTTCCAGACGCGGGCCGACGTGCCGTTTCTCGTCAAGCCGGGCAAGAATGCGATCAAGATCGGGCTGGACGAGGTGACCAACGTCAACGGCTCGGCCCCCGATTTCTCCTCGGTGAACCACTGGTACGTCAATCCCGAATCGGGGGCCACCGTGACGCTTTTCTTCGGCGACTTCTGGCTTTTGGACGCAGGTGCGACGAAGCCGGCCCCCGGCGAACCAGTGGCGACGTCCCCGGCGGGCGGCGCCCCGGCGGGCTCGATCAAGACCGACCCGGCGCGCCTGGCCCGCATCCGCGCCGCCAAGATGCCCGAGATCACCGAACCCGTGATGTTCAACACGCCTCAGGCCGACGCGATCTGCTCGGCCCTGGAGGTCTTCCCGCCCGACAACCCCTGGAACCAGGTCGTCGAGGACTGGCCGCTGCACCCCAACTCGGACGCCATCATCGCGTCGATCGGCAAGGACAAGCCGTTTCGCTACAACCCGGACATGGGCTTCATCCTGGTGCCGCCGGACCAGAAGCGGGTCGAGGTAAAGCTGGTCGGCTACCCGGCCGAGTCGGACCCGGGGCCCTATCCCGTGCCCGACAACCTGCCGATCGAAGGGTGGCCCGGCTACTACGGCCAATTCGCGGAGAAGACGCCGACGCTCGACGAGGTGCAGCGAAGCACGGCGCCGGGCGACCGCCACGGAATCGTGATCGATCCGGTGGGCCGCATGTTGTACGAGTTCTTCGTGATGCGCAAGACCGACCAGGGCTGGGAAGCGGCCCAGGCGTCGATCTTCGACCTGAAGACGAACGAGCTGCGCCCCTTGGGCTGGACCTCGGCCGACGCGGCCGGGCTGCCCATCTTCCCGGCCGTGGTCCGTTACGACGAGCTGAAGCGGGGTATGGTCGAGCACGCCCTGCGGGTCACCATCCGCAACACGCGGCGCGAGTTCGTGGCCCCGGCCACCCACTACGCCAGCCGGCACGAGAACCCCGAATACCCGCGCATGGGCGAGCGCCTGCGTCTGAAGGCCGACTTCGACGTCTCGGGCTTCTCGCCGGAAGTGCAGGCCATCCTCAAGGGGCTGAAGAAGTACGGCATGTTCGTGGCCGACAACGGCATCGAATGGGCCATCTCGGTGGCGCCCGACCCGCGCATCCCCAACCTGCACGCCGAGCTGCGCCGCATCCGGGGCGCGGCCTTCGAAGTGGTCGTGCCGCCGCAGTAGCCGCGCTTTGGAGTGCGGCGATTTATCGCCGCTTTCGCGATTCCGCTGTAACGCTGTGAAGTGTGGCATGGTCAGGAGACCGCGTCACAATGGGGACAGCGTTCTGGAAAAGTCTGAAAGCGGCGACAAGTCGCCGCACTCCAAAAAAGAAGGCGAGAACCGTTCTATGTTTCGCGCTCCGTGTTGACGAGATACTTGATCGCGACGGCGTTGGCTCCGCTCTCGGGCGCGGCACCTTGTGCTGCGGCGCGCAAGGCGTCGAGATCGGATTTCCAGGCCAGCATCCCGGGACCGAGTAGACACGTGCCGCCCGGCTGGTAGGACGTGGAGAGCTTCCCGTCGTTCAGATAATAATGCTCCTCGCAGTACTCGGTGGGCCATCCCCGCATGGACGGCACGATGTCGGTGGGCAGGAACCAAAGCTTGATCTCGCGCTCGGCCTCCTCGAGCGACGCGGAGGCGTGGATCAGGTTGTCCATGCGGTAGCCCGTGACGGTGCCCTCCGCGTCGGTCACCGGCACCAGCGTCCCCAGGGCCCGAATGGTGCCGGGCGCCTCCGCCCGCGCCGCGTGAGGATTCGTCGGGCCTGCGATCCGGCGGATCTTGCTCACCGCGTCCTCGCCGGAGTAGACCACGGCGATCACGCGCCGGTGCTGGGGGGCGTCGGCATAGTGGGCGCGGCCGGTGATGTACTCCAGCAAGGGCTCGTAGAACGGTTTGCCCTTGTGTTCGGCGTAGTGCTCTTCGGCGAGCATCCTGCTCACGCGCACGACCTTGAGCCCCGCGAATCGAAGCCCCGTGTGAAACTCGGAAAGCTGGGAAAACAAGTATCCGGTCAACGAAAGTCTGAGCGCGTCCGGCTTGATGAGCACGAGCGTCTGTTCCATCTGCCCGTCGTCCATCGACGATCCTCCTCGGCCTGGTTCGGGGGTGGTGGGGATAACGATCGGGAGCCTCCGGCACGGCGCCGGGCCGGGGCCGTCCCGGCCTTTCCTTCGGGATTATACTCGACCGCGGCGTTGGGTTCGAGCCCTGAATCCGACCGCGAATCGTCCTGCAATGCCGGGTAGCGGCTCCCCGAGGGGCCCTGCCGAACGGGATTCGTCCCGACCCTTGCAAAGCGCGCCCGAGGCGGCCAAACTGGTTGTGTGCCGCTGCGCAACAGGCTTCCGTAATTGCGGGAGGAATCGCTTCTCTGGTCCACGGTGATTGGCATAGAACATACCTGGTCCCTTCTTCGTTGCCCCGAGATCGGAGACTCCGCTATGAGATACTACCCGAGCCCGATGGTCTGCCTTGCGGTGGCTGCCGCGGCCCTTTGCTGGGCGACTCCCGGAGCGCGATCGGCCGAGCCGCCGCCCAACGTCGTCTACATCATGGCCGATGACCTGGGCTACGGCGACTTGGGCTGCTACGGCCAGAAGCGGATCAAGACGCCCTCGATCGACAAGATGGCGGCCGAGGGAATCCGGTTCACTGATCACTACGCCGGCAGCACGGTCTGCGCGCCGTCGCGGTGCGTGCTGATGACCGGGCTGCACACGGGCCACTCCCTGGTTCGCAACAACCGCGAGGTAAGGCCCATGGGTCAGATGCCCCTGACGCCGGAGACCGTCACGGTCGCCGAACTGTTGAAACAGGCCGGGTATACCACCGGGCTGGTCGGCAAGTGGGGGCTGGGCGGGCCCGGCTCGACCGGTATCCCCAACCGGCAGGGCTTCGACTACTTCTTCGGCTACCTCTGCCAGCGCCACGCCCACAACTACTATCCCGAGTTCCTCTTCCGCAACAGGGACCGTGTTCCGCTCAAGGGAAACAGGGTAGAGAACCCGCGCGAAGACGGGGCCGGCATGGCGGTCGAGCGAGGTCAATATGCGTATGACCTGTGTGCCGACGAGGCGCTGCAATTCATCGAACGGCACAAGGGCGGCCCCTTCTTCCTCTATTTCTCGCCGACCATCCCTCACGCCAACAACGAAGCCGGCCGCAAGGGAATGGAAGTGCCGTCGCTGGGCGACTATGCCGAGCTGGATTGGCCGGAGCCGCAGAAGGGCCACGCGGCCATGATCTCGCGCCTCGACGCCGACGTGGGCCGGCTGTTGGCCAGGCTCGGCGAGCTGGGACTCGACGAGAAGACGATCGTCTTTTTCACCAGCGACAACGGCCCGCACCGCGAGGGCGGCGCCGATCCCAACTTCAACGACAGCAACGGCCCGCTGCGCGGCATCAAACGCGACCTGTACGAAGGCGGCATCCGCGTGCCCATGATCGTCCGCTGGCCGGGCAACATTCCCGCAGGCACCCAGACCGGTCACATCTCGGCCTTTTGGGATTTTCTGCCCACCGCCTGCGAGCTGGCCGGTATCGCGCCGCCGGAGAACGTCGACGGGATCAGCTACCTCCCGACGCTCACCGGCGACGCAACCCGGCAGGGGAAGCACGAGTACCTCTACTGGGAATACGGCGGCACCAGGGCGGTGCGCATGGGCAAATGGAAGGCCGTCGGGCAACTCGGCGGAAACCGCCTCCAGCTCTTCGACCTTGAAGTCGATCCGGGCGAGTCGAACAACGCCGCGGCCGACAACCCGCAGGTCGTCGAGCGCGTGAAAGACATCATGCGGGCCGCTCACGTCGACTCGCCCCACTTCAATTGACAATCAGTCCCCCCAAGCCAGGAGTCCCTCCGATGCGATCCATCCTAGTCACGGTCATGGTGGCAACGGTCGTCGCCGTCCCCGTCTGCGCCCGGGCCGCCAAGCAGGCCGAGCCCGAGGCGGTCGAGTGGTTTCAGGACGCCAAGTTCGGGCTGTTCGTCCACTGGGGCGTGTACAGCGTGCTGGGCAACGGCGAGTGGGTCATGCACAAGACCAAGATGACCGTCGACGAGTACGAGAAGCTCCCGCCGGAGTTCAACCCGGTGAAGTTCGACCCCAAGGAGTGGGTCACGATGGTCAAGAACGCCGGCCAGCGGTACATCACCATCACCTCGCGCCATCACGACGGCTTTTCGATGTTCGATTCGAAGACGTCCGACTACAACATCGTCAAGAAGACGCCTTTCGGCAAGGACGTGTTGAAGATGCTGGCCGAGGAGTGCGACCGCCAGGGGATCAAGCTGTTCTTCTACTACTCGCACCTCGACTGGTGGCACCCCGACTACTATCCCCGCGGCCGCACCGGCCAACACTCCGGGCGCCCGGACCACGGCGACTGGGCCAACTACAAGCGATACTACATGGCCCAGGTCGACGAGCTGTGCAGCGGGCGGTACGGGAAGATCGGGGGGATCTGGTTCGACGGCTGGTGGGACCGGCCCGACGCCGACTGGGGGCTGGCCGAGTGCTACGACCGCATCCACACGGCACAGCCGCAGGCCCTGGTGGGCAATAACCACCACCACAAGCCCTTCCCCGGCGAGGACTTCCAGATGTTCGAGCAGGACCTGCCCGGCGAGAACAAGGCGGGCTTCAACAAGGCCGAAGTTTCGGCCATCCCGCTGGAAACCTGTCTGACGATGAACCGCTCCTGGGGATACAACGCGAAGGACCACAAGTGGAAGTCGGCCAAGCAGTGTATCCACTACCTAGTCGGCTCGGCCGGGCGCGGGGCCAACCTGCTGTTGAACGTCGGCCCTCGGCCCGATGGCACGATCCAGCCCGAGGCGGTCAAGCGGCTTGCCGAGATGGGCGAGTGGCTCAACCACAACGGCCGGTCGATCTACGCCACGCGACGCGGCCCTTACGCCCCGGACGACTGGGGTGTCTCGACCATGAGCAAGGACGAGACGACCGTTTACCTGCACGTGTTGAAGGTGCCCGAGGGCGGCGTACTCAAGCTCGGCGCCCCGCCCGACGGGATCCGGGGCGTCACGACCCTCGACGGCAAGGCGATCGAGGAGGCCAAGATCGAGGCCGGGCAGCTCGTAATCCCGATCCGCGAAGATATCCGGAATGAGATCGACACGATCCTGGTGGTGGGCTTGAAATAGTCTACCACGCTTCCGCCTCGCGAAAGACCGGCGGTTGCGAAAGGTCCCGCGACTCGAATTGGTGATCGCCGGGCATCGGCGGCACGGCCGGCGTGGATCGCCGGCCGGACGTGAGCGAGGTTCGTTTCGAGCCCTCGTCGTGACGAGGCGTGACTTGCAGAAGTTCAGCGACGACCTGGCGCGCCGGGCGTCAAAGGAGACAATTGATGAGACAGGTCATGTTGCTCACGGTCGTTGGAGGCCTGCTCGTGGCGGGGTTACCCGCCGCGGCGCTCGGCCTCAAACAGCAGGCGATGCCCGCAAACGCGTGGGTCGAAAGGCCCGTCAGCGGATGGAAGGGCAAGGATTATTACGGCCGGGTCCTGTGTTACGGCTTCGCGAGTGCGGGCGAGCTGGGGATCGTGGCCCTCGACATGAGAGAGGCCGGGCGGGCGGTTGTCAGGAAGCTGTACGCGGCCACCGGCGTCTGGACGGAGCAGGCGCGGGCTCCCATTGAAGTCGCCCCCGTGGATGTCGTGGACGGCAAGAGTAAGGAGAACCTGCACGGCATGCAGCTCTGCTACGACCCGGACCGCAAGGTCCTAGTGGGCATTACTTCCACGGATCTCGGCGGCCGCGGCCGGACGATCGAGTTCGACCTGGCGGCGAAAAAGGCAATTGGGCTGAAGCCCGAGCCCTCGCCGCCGGTCGTGACCGCAGCGTCGCTCTGCTACGACCCGATCAACAAGGAGATCGTGCTGGCCGGCGGCGGGTTCTCGCCCGTTGGCGGAACCGACGGGACCTGGCTTTACGACGGGGCGAACCGAAAGTGGCGGAAGCTCGCAGGGCCCGAGAAGGTCGACGAGGTCCGACTACCGCTGGAGAAGGCGCGGGACCGGCTCGCGGCGCTCCGCTGGCTGACGTGGAAGAACCTCGAGTTCCGGGCCACGGGCCGCGAGAAACTCCTCGACAAACGTTCCACCGGCGAGGCGCTGGCGAAAGAAGCGGCCGAGTTGGCCGCGGTGTTCAAGGGCCTCGCGGAGCTGGCCGGAGAGAACTCGGCCAAGGCCCGGCGGCCGTATCACAAGAGCTGTCTCGCGGCCGCCGCCGGGCTTCTCGGCGAAGCTGCCCTGAAGCTGGCCGGGCTCGAAGCGAAGCTCCAAGCGGCAAGCCCGGAAGAGCTGGAGCGAATCTACCGGGCCAACGTGCTCCCGGCGCTAGCAACCGCGGAGGAGGCGGTCTCGGAACTTGCAACCACACCCGAGCCGCGGATGAGCGCCCCGCTTGTCTACGACTCGCACAACAAGCTGATCGTCTGCTTCGGCGGCGACGGGCAGGATCGAGCATGGGGCGACACGTGGGTGTACCACTGCGAGGGCCGCTGGTGGGAGCGGCGGCACCCCGTGATTCACCCCCCGCCGGGCAGCGCCAGGGCCGTCGCCTTCGACCCCAACAGCGGGCTGACGGTCTGCCTGGAGGCACTCGAAAAACACGGGCATCACGTGGGCTGGCAGACGTGGGGCTACGACACGGCGGCGGACCAATGGAAACCGCTGAACATTGCCGCGGATCAAGACGTCTTCTGGCTCGAGTACGATGCCGCCGCCGGTTGCTTCGTGGGGCTGAATCTCGACCTGAACAAGGCGTGGGTCCTGCGTCTCGACGAATCCACGGCCCCCGTGAGGCGAGCTGACGCGACCCCGGAGGTTTCGTATCTACCAACCGATGGTCCGTTCGTACTCCGCGATGCGCCCACGGTGGCGGAACTGAAGAAGTGGAACGCCGAGCAGGACGCCTGGGCGGGAAGCGTGCCGGCCAACACGTCGGTCTGTGTTCCCACTAACGGCACCGGTCGTCCCAACTGGGGCCGCTCGTGGAGTTCCATGGTCTACGATCCGGACCGCCGGCAGCTCTACTACCGCGACGGGGGCCACGGCAGCTACCACGGCGCGGTCACCGACCATTACGACATCCCCACCGGCCGATGGTTCCGCTCCGACCGCCGGTACGAGCCGCCCTGGCCGATGGGCACCTATTTCGCCTGGGGGCGGTCCTTCAGCGGCGCGCCGTGGGCAGTTCACACCTACAAATACTGCCTCTACTACAACCCGCTGCGGAAACGATTGCATCGCGTCATCGGGCAATCGGGGCGGCTCGAAGGCGAGGGCCCCGAAAGCGTGCTCGAGTACGACCCGGATACGGGGTCGTGGTCGCGGGCCCTGCGGCGCTTGCCGGCGGCGGTCGGCAGCGGCCTGGGGTCTCCCGTGGTTGTTCCCGGTGTGCCCGACGGCCTGATCGGCGTGAACAACTTCACGCGCTACAACCAGCGCAGCGGCGAGGCGTGGCGTCTGGACGCCGACGGCGGTGTGAAACACTGGGGCGATCTCGGGGTCCTCCCGCGGGCCCACGACGATCACTACTTCTGTTTCTTCTTCGACCCGAAACGAGAACGGGTCATGTACTACGGCGTGCCCGGCGAGCCGGCCAAAGGCGAGCACCGGCTTTTCGCCCTGGATCTGACCGCCGAGGCACCCCGGTGGGTTGACCTCCACGTCAAGGCGGCCGAGGACCAACGCCTCCCGCTCTCGTCGCGCGAGGTCGTCTACGTCTCGAAGCACGACGTGTTCCTGATGATTGCGGGCAAAGGCCGGACCGGCCGGGACGGCCCGATCGAAATCGTCGCCTTCGACCCCAAGAGCAACATCTGGAGCCAGGTCAGACTGGCCGTCGCCGAGGGAGTCGACGTCATCGACGCGGGAGTGTCCCAAGGCCTACAATACGATCCGGCGACGGACCTGTGTTACTTTGTCGGAATCGCTCCAAAATATCGGATCATGTGGTACGCCTTCCGCTACGTGCCGGAGAACTGATGATGCGACTTTGCGCCCTTTGCCTGGCGTCCACGGCGGCGCTTGTTGTAGCCCGCGCCGCCCCCGCAGCCCAGCCCGAGCCGCCGGCCCCTCGGGCCGAGATACTCCAACCGGCCGCGGAACCGCGAGCCGAGCGGCCGAACGTCCTCTTCATCCTGGCGGATGATCTCGGTTACGGCGACGTGGGTTGCTACAATCCGGAATCGAAGGTGCCGACCGTCCACCTGGACCGGCTCGCCGCCGAAGGGATGCACTTCACCGACGCGCACAGCCCTGCGACCGTCTGCACGCCGACGCGTTACAGCCTGCTGACGGGGCGGATGGCGTTTCGCACGGGAATGCGGGGCGTGTTCACGGGAGTCGGCGGCCCGTGCATGATTGAGGAAGGCCGGCTGACGTTGCCGCAAATGCTCCGCGACCGAGGCTATGCAACGGCCTGCTTCGGCAAATGGCACGTCGGCCTGACGTTCTTCGACAAGGAGGGCCGCCCAATCTGCCAAAACGGGCGCGAGGCCGTCCTTCGCGTCGACTATTCGCGGCCTATTCCGGACGCCCCGATCCATCGCGGATTCGATCGGTTCTTCGGCACCGCCTGCTGCCCGACGACCGATTGGCTCTACGCCACCATCGACGGCGACCGGATACCCGTTCCTCCCCAGGGCCAGCTCGACCGGACGGCCCTGCCGGAGCATCCGTACTCGCACGACTGTCGCCCGGGCGTGATCGCTCCGGGATTCGACGTGGAGGAGGTCGACCTGGTCTTTCTTGAGAAGAGCCGACAGTTCCTCCGGCAGCACGCAAAGGAACATCCCGACCGGCCGTTCTTCCTCTTCCATTCGTGCCAGGCCGTCCACCTCCCGTCGTTCGCGGCCGATCGATTCAAGGGGAAGAGCGGAGCCGGCCCGCACGGAGATTTCATCTTCGAGCTGGACTGGATCGTGGGCGAACTGATGAAGACGCTCGATGAACTGGGACTGGCCGACCGGACGCTGGTGATGTTCTCCAGCGACAACGGCCCGGAGGTGCCCACGGTGATCGCCATGCGGAGGGACCATCACCACGACGGCGCACGGCCGTGGCGGGGCATGAAGCGGGACCAGTGGGAAGGGGGCCATCGCGTTCCGCTGATCGTCCGCTGGCGCGGGCACGTCGCGGCCGGCTCGGTCACCGACCAGACCGTATGCCTGACCGACGTGATGGCCACGTGCGCGGCGATCGTCGGTTCGCGGCTACCGAACGGAGCGGCCGAGGACAGCTACAGCTTCCTTCCCGTGCTGCTCGGGGAGCAAGGGAGCGAGCCCGTGCGCCGCTATACGCTTCATCAAACGATCTCGCTCGCGCTGGCCATTCGCCGCGGACCGTGGAAGTACCTCGACCACCGCGGCTCGGGCGGCAACAATTACGGCCATGAAGCCCTGAGACCCTTCGCGCTGCCCGAGAAAGCGCCGGAAGCCCCCGGCCAACTGTACAACCTCGACACCGACCCCGGTGAAACGGACAACCTCTATTTCAAGCATCCGGAGATCGTCGAGGAACTGAAGTCGCAACTGGAGAAGTACAAAGAAAGCGGCCGCAGCGCGCCGCTTCGCCTGGATTGACCGCAAATCGAGCGGAGGGGAGCGATGACGGCCATCCAATCGACGATTCGCGCGGCGGCGCTCCTGGCCATCCTGTTGTCCTGCGGTTCGGCGCCGGCCGGCGGTGTGCCGGAGATCGGCTACGTGAGCGAAGGGATCCGGCATTGGGAAGCCGGCTACGTCTTTGGCGAAGGATTCGACGGTGCGAATCTCGAGCTGTTGGCGTGGGACCCCGAGGACGCCCGACCGCCGGAAGAGATCGTGGCCGAGGCGATCGAGCATCCACCCCAAGCGCCTGCGGTGCCTCCTCCAGGAGCCAAGCCCCTCAGCGATCGGGTCAAGGTCGTCAGTCCGCAGGCGATGGCGTGTGTGTACCGCGACGGCTGGATCAAGGTGCTCTGGGCCAAGAGCGACCGGGGAGTTTCCAAGCCGTACGTCACGAACCGCCCCAAGGTCTTCTTCATCGAGCAGACCACGGTCCGTCCCGGGCAAATCGTGCGGATCGTGGGCCGCAACCTGCTGGCCGACTATTGGAAACCGGCCACAAGCGTGTGGCTGGTGCCGGCGGGCGGGGGAAAGGCCGTCGAGGCGGACGTGGGTTACGCGGAAGGCGACAGCCAGCAGCACATGAACTACGAGATCGACTATATCCTCCGAGTCCGCATCCCCGGCGACTTTGCCGCCGGCAAGTACCGAGCCTACGTGTACGTGGGTCAGGGCGGTCCGCTGGGCGTTGCCGGGCCGCTGGAGTTGACCGTGGCCGAGCCCGAGTGGGTAAAGGTCGAGGAAATCAACATCGCGGATTTCGTAGCGGGCGACCCGAATCGGACGGACGACACCGATGCCATCCTCCGGGCGGTCGCCGCCGCGATGAAGCGTGTGCCGGCGACGATATGTTTCGACCGCGGCGAGTACCGGATCAGCCGGCCGATTGTCGTCCCCCCCGGAGTGAGCCTGGCAGGCCGCGGCGCCGCGCACACGACGCTTCGCGCGGATCCGGCCCGCGACTTCCGGCGGGAGTTCACGTTCGAGGGTGAGCTCTCCGGCAAAGCCAAAGACTGGGAGCCCTTCTTCCGGCAACACCGCTCAACGCCGATGATTCAGCTAATGGCCGACAGCACCGTGTCGGACATGACCATCGAGAGCAAGCAGGGCATCGACTGGAACGTTCTGGTGGGCAACCCCGAGGGCGCGAACCGCCACGTGGCGATCACCCGCTGCGTGCTGCACCAGCCGCACTTGACGTGGATGAGCCCCAAGACCGGTTGGCAGCCCCGCGGCGGCTGCATCGGGTTCCTGGGCCCCACCGAAGAGTGCGAGGTCAGCCGCTGCCAAATGGAAGGCGTCGGCGGCATCAGCGCGATCGGCGGCCCGACGCTGCGGTGCCGGACCATTCGCAACCGCTACAAGCCGACCACGAGCCGCTACGGCACCAGCGGCATGGGCTGGCTGCTCGGCAAGCACTGTATCGTCGAATACAACACGTGCGAGGAGTCGAACCGCGGCTTCACCTGCGGCCCCTGGCACGGGCCGGTCGAGCAGAACCTGATCTATCGCAACCAGGTGGTCGACGGCGGCAGCATGCACGGCGCCGGAGAGAGCGTGCTGTTTGAAGGACCGGGCGTGGGTCCGGAGAACTGGTTCGGCCAACCGAGCCGGACCGGGCCCGACTTCATCGAGGTCGCCGACAAGTCGCTCCGGCCGGACGCGCTGGCCGGACGCATTGCCCTGGTCGTGCACGGCCGTGGTTTTGCCGGCTTCCGCCGGGTCCGGGGGAACACCGAAACCCGGATCACGCTGGCCGAGCCGTGGGCCGTGCAGCCGGACACGAACTCCTGGATTCTCGTCCGCCAGTTCTTCTACGAGAACATCATCCTCGACCAGTACGGCCGCGACACGCTGGGGGGCATCGAGTTCTACGGCGGCGGACTGTGCAACGTCGTGGAACGGTTCGTCGGACTGCGGACCGGCATGGGCGTGGAGCTCTTCGCCAGCTACACGGGCGACGAGAAGACCCGCACCGTGTTCGGCGCCACCTACCACACGCTGGTCCGGGGGTGCCGCTTCGACGACGGCATGGGCCCGCTGCTTTGGACCAACCGCCTGGCCGAGCGCGAGAATCCGGCCGTGCTCCTGGCCGGCCATCGCATTGTCGGTTGCGAGCTGAATCGCTCGGTGAGCCATTTCCGCAACCGTATCCTCCGCACGACGCCGCCCCGCGGGTGGTTGGCGCCGGACGACCCGCTGATCGCCGAATCGCCGAAGTCCTGCGCCTACACGGTCTTCAGCGGCTGCACGTTCCGCCCCCTTCCGGGAACCAAGCCGATCCGGCGCGGGCCGGGCGACGTCGGCACGGTCCTGTGGTGGTCCTCATTGGGCGAGCGTCTCCACGCCGGCCCCTCCGAGTGCATGGAAGGCGGCGCCGATGACGTGGTAACGTTTTTCGAATAGGCACCCGATCGCGCACTTCGCACCGAGGAGCTTCACCATGCGACAAGAGACACTAAGCGCGATCCTCGTCGCGTGCTTTGCGGCGCAGGCCGCCGGGGCGGCGGACGATCTGCCCGCGACGAGCGCGTATGATACGGGCTCCCCTCTCGCGGCGCGGCCGGAAGGTGCGGCTCTAGCCGGCGAGTCGGGCTGGAGCGCGCTGGCCGAGGGGGTTGTGGACCACCGCTTCCGCGGAGATGCTGTGCTGGCCAACGGCCGGTTGGCTCTGGTGCTGCGGCGCGGGGCGGCGGGGGCCGAGGTCTTCGCCCGAGGCCCGGGCGGCTGGGCCCACCGGGCGACGCTCGCCCCGGCCGACCGGGCCAGGCTCAAGGACGTCAAGCTGCTTAAGAGCACGATCGAGAGCGTCGCCGCCGAGGCCGCGTTCGTCTCGGGCCGGCAGACCCTCGGCTTGAGGTTCCAGCTCGACCCGGGCGAGCCGGTCGTGGAAACGGCTGCCGGCGCGGGCACGAAGGCCCTGCGCGTCGAGGCCCCCTGCCGGTTCGGCGTGCTTCCGGACTCCTTCGCGGACGACATCGTGATCGACGCCGCCGCGTTCTCCGACGAGCGGGCGCGAATCCCCAGCGAGCACTTCTTCCTGCACATGGCCGCCGGCGGCGAGGCCGTGGTGGCCGTGGTGTGGGACGTGCAAGACCAGGAGATCGGCGTTCAGCTTGACGCGCCGCAGGCCGAGCGGAAGATCGCGGCGTCCGAGATCTCGTTCGCGCCCAAGGGCCGCGTGTGGGTGGGCGTGCTGGAGGGCCCGAACGTCTGGCACGGCTCCGCGCTGGCCCCCTCGGACGCCGGCAAGGTCGTGCCGACCGGCTGGACTATGCCCTTTCCGGCGTGCTGGCGGGCCGACTTCACCGACGCCCAAGGCATGGCCGCCAGTTGGGAACTCATTCGGGAGCAGCCCGACGGCCGGTTCCACTTCATGAAACCCCGGTTGGACTTCAACGGCAGGACGGAGAAGACGTTTCCAGCGGACCGCCTTGGCTGGTCGACGGTCCTGGGCCGGTTCACCTACCCGTGCTGGGTGGACCGGGCGGGGCACGGCTTTTTCGAGCCGGCTGGCCGAGGCCTGCTGCAATACGCCGGACCGGTCCTCGTCTACCCGCTGGATCGCAGCCCGAAGACGCCCCTGGAGTGCCTCACGTTCACGGACCTGGTGCGCATGAGCCTGGGCGTAGGGCCGTGCCGGTACATCCTCGACCTCGAGGGGCAGGAGTCGACCAACAAGGGGATTTACACCTGCGGGGCCCGGAATATCCTCGACGGCATCTATCGCCGGGGCGAGCAGAAAGAGAAGCGGCAGGAGATCGAGCAGACGCTGCGCGACGTGGTCGTCTTCGTGAAGGCCATCCGCGCCCGCATCGAGGCCTACCGCGCGTTCGGCCGCGAGCTGCGAAGCTACCTCGCCGAGCAGAAGGAGGACCGCCCGGTGTTTGCCCCCTTCCTGGACGAGATGGATCGGCTGGCAGCCCAGATCGAGGTGCA